>Ga0209314_10001440_pt1 | contig 10508 bp, 8 predicted proteins | sample I19B2metaG_FD_184146 | JGI IMG/M metagenome (GOLD analysis project Ga0209314, IMG submission 184146) | Lake sediment bacterial and archeal communities from Gulf of Boni, Indonesia to study Microbial Dark Matter (Phase II) - ​I19B2 metaG... | ecosystem: Environmental > Aquatic > Freshwater > Lake...
AGTTGTGGTGCCCTGAAAGAAATTATGCTTTTGTTTGGAAACATTTCTCTTAGGAATAGAATTCCGCCAGGACCTTTGGGTTTTCCAGTGAATGGATCTACGTGGGAAGTCTCCATTTTCAGTGATACATCAACTGCATCAGCGAAACATTCCAGATCCGTATACTCAAAAATCCTTGGCTTCACGGAGTGGGTGGAAGAATGATAACCTATTTCGTGGCCTTTTAGAAGCTCGAGAATTTCAGGGAAATTAGATATTTTTTCGGCCATAGTGCCAGTGAGGAAAAAAAGAGCTCGGAAACCATGTTTTCTCAATAGTTTCAGAATTCTGTGCAGCGAAACGATCGGTGCCTGGTGCAAGAATTCCTCAACATCGAAAGTTAGAAAGACTTCTTTATCAGGATTGCGCCTGTCGGAGAGTTTCTTGAGAGAATTGACACATGCCGACATTTTCCTAGCCGATCTGTTTGAGATTATTGATGCCTCGAGAAGTTTTCGGTCGCTCAATGTTAGCGCATTTTCTGCGAAAGCGGAGATGTTTCGTCTAGTTCATACATGGTCCGAGTCTCCTGCGGCGATGTACCAATTGTTGGGGTCTTTGACGTATTCAGTAGATACACGGGGTGAATTTACATGCACGGTTAGCATTTGGTTTGATGGGAAAACCATAAAGCCGTTATCTCTAAGAATTTCATAGTAAGGAGAATTTCTCGACATAAGGCAGCGAATCGAATCAATCTTTTTCTCGGTGAAATATCTAATTGCTTCTGAGACCAGACACTGTATTACAGATCTATCCGAATAGGACAGCATGTCAACGATGTAGCCCGATCTTCCGTTCTTGCATGTCAAAACAAGATATCCTTGTATTCTGCATCCATCTTTGGCCAATAGGACGACATATTCCTTTGTGGGTTTCTGAAAATACCTCCAATTCAAGTGCTCCTTGTCTCTGACCATAATCACATTGTGGTTGCTGCAGACGCCTTCCCAAAAGTCGTTGAGACTTTCGTCCAAAGTAGATACCTCGCGAATGTGAGAACCGACGGAGACAAATCTATCCTTTCTTCTCGGAGAAATCGTCATAATAAAGCCAACCAATAGCGCGGCAAGATGTACGAAGAGCTTTGCAACATTCCTAGAGATCTTGTGCTCATTCATTATCTTGATTGTTCCATACTTGTTTGCGAAGTGTCTGCTCAACATTTTGTATGTATCTAACGGTTTCACCAAAAGTGGTATGTTACAGATATCGACCCAGCCAATTTTGAGAAAGCCTAAGTGAGACGCGTCTCCCTTTGTGGGAAATGCGAATGAGATTGCTATCTCTTCTTCTATGGCATTTCCTTTCAATTCCCTTTCCAACGCTTGAAAAATTCCTTGACGTCTAAAATCGGGATGAACCACCAAATCGACCGCTTGGGCGGCCCTCACAATCATATTCTCGATTTTCATGAGCACAGGAACCAAAGCCATATGTCCAACTATTGTTCCACGTTCCTCGGCGACTGCAACCAAACAGCCGAAGGGATTGTTCTTGCATTGCCATTCCCACTTTTCAAGCATAAGCTCAGCATTTCTGCCATATTCTAGTTTCATAAGATTAATGATTCCCTGTTCATCGCCCTTTTTGTATCGTCGAATATGCCATTTTGTCTGCAATTTTAAGTTCCTACGTTGAGTGGATATAGAATACTGAGTTATCGTCTGATCCAGAGCATTTTGATTCAAACAGTCTTCTAGACGTGTATAACGCTCTCTAATCTCACCGTCTTGACCCATATGCCCACGATTAAGCTTCATTCCATCTGCGTCGGTGAGCTTCACACGATTCAGTTCGTTGCTGGATACCGACTTTAGTCTACGAATAACCTAAACCACAGCTCAAGGGAAATGAGCATTCCAATAGTCGCAGCGTAGTCTTTTCTATTTGACATATGATCAAATACGATTTTCTTGACATTTTCTTCATTAAATATTCCTCTGGTCAATGTTCTTTCGTCTAGGATAATTTCTTTCACGAAATCTTCTTCGACACGCAAATAGGCACTTAGAAAGTCATCTATTATTTGAGGAAAAACGTTGCTGATACGAATTCTCTTGGCAATTCTTCCAAGCATAGAGCTTGCCAAACCTCCTTTAACTGGAATATGACTAAGCTCCGGATGATACGTTCTCAATTCATCCTTAACGATAGAACGCCCCAATTTCAATTCGGGTGGAATATTGCTCATGAAATCGATGAGGTCATAGTCGAGAAAAGGATCAAGTGTTTCTACTTTCCAACGGAAGCTATTGCTAGCATTCATGTAGAGTCTTCTATGTCTTTCGGTGAAATAGACGTAGTCGAGTGCGTTGTTAAAGGTTTTGTGAAATTCGCACGCCTTGTGAACGGCCTTCTCGAGCGATTCTCCAACAAGATTCTTGACTTTGTCGTAGTATTCCTTGGATAAAAGGTCTTCTAGCGACAACTTCTCGAGTCGAAGTTGGTTGTTATAGTAGTCATAGTGTTCGCGAACTTTCACTGAGAGTTCGTCTTTTGGGAGGGGATCGTAAAGTTTCTTCGTCGCAAATTTATTAATCAGAGGAAGGGCAAAAAAGGCTTGCTTCATTAATGAACCGGCAATGCGAGTGTTGATGAGGCCTCCAGAGCTGCCTTCCAAAAGCAAGTCTATCCTTTCCTTTTCTACATATGGTAGGGCATTGAGATTCCAACCCGTGTAGATGTCGCCGATCCCTTCCATAAGAAATATGGTTTTTTCACTCAGGTTTCTGATGAACTCTGACGTAAGAGGAATAAAGTGATGTTCAAATCCCAATTCTTTGGACACCTTTTCAGCTAATTTAACGTCAATAAAACCCCTTTCACCAAACGTAAAAGTGTGGACTTCTAGTTGGTCTCTTGGTATATGTATCGCAATGTTGCGAGAATCTAACCCTCCGCTCAGCATTATTCCAACTTTTCCCCTGTTCCTGCCTATCGCGCGTTTAACAGCTTCTTCGAATAGTATGTTAAGTTCGCCAGCGTACTCCGCTGGGGATTTACTTCCTTTGAAGGGTGAGAACCTTATGTCCCAATATCGGTCGATCTCGAGAACCCCTGATCTGAACCGGAGAACTGAGGCGTATGGGAGAAGGAAGACGTTTTGTAGAAAAGTTTCATCGCCTATTAGGTGATGATACATTATGAAATCGACAATAGCTTGATCATTGATTTCCTTCTTGACCATTTTGGATAGGAGTAAAGCCTTCAATTCAGAGCTGAAGAGGAATTGATCTCCTATCTTAGCGTAATACAGAGGATATTTACCGAATCGATCATTGATTATGATGAGAGACCTTTCTTTGCAGTTCCAAATGAATGCGATGAACTGACCCTTCACTTTGGTCACGAGGGTGATACCATGATTACGGAACGATTCCGCAATGATTTCAGCGTTGCTTCCATTCTCTAGGGATTTCGATTCTGTCAATTCCTCTTTGTTAGTTATGTTACCCATGAAAAATATGCGCAGTTCATCTTTTGAAAACGGCTGAGGTTCTGGGTTTAAGCTAGGTAAATCGGACCTTCCAATCCTTAGAGGAGAATCCTCATACGTTTCAGCAATGTAACCTTCCTCATGAGTTATTGCGGATATCATCGAGGCTAGGAGATCTCCTTCGAAACTGTTTCTAGGATCTATGTATCCAACAATTCCTGGCATGATTCATCACAGAGTGCTATTCTTCGAGCTGCATGTTGAGTGTTCCTTTTTTTCTCAAAAAGAAACCATTACTTCATTGTATTTGATTTGAGACCTAGATAGTTCTTCCTATGAGTGCGAGAATCATACGTGGATTTTTGTGAAACCTCCATAACCCCTTAACGGCAAATTTGAGGTTTTTTATTCTATGCCGTCTTGCCTTCCTATTGTAGTCTTCTACCATTCTTTCTATGGTCCTGATGGCGGTTGTAAATTCTTCCAAGGACATTTTGTTAAGTATCACGTTTGGGCTCTGATGGAAGAATTCTTCCCAATTGATCGACGCTGGCAAAACCCCCATGTCTTTGCATACATCAAAGAGCTCAGTGCCTGGATATGGAGTTGCGATTGAAAAGATGACTTCACTCGGTTCTAGAGATGTGGCGAAATCCACAGTATCGTACATATCCTTCTCAGTCTCCCACGGAAAGCCAAACATTATGTAAGCTCCAGCGAATATCCCAACCTTTTTTGCGGCTTCGAATCCTTCTATTATTTGTCTCTTCGTAATACCCTTCTTGATTCTTTTCAATGTTTCATCACTACCAGATTCTACACCAATGTTGACTTTGATGCAACCAGCCTTCTTCATCTTGGTAAGAATCTCTTCTGTCATAAGGTCAATTCTTGTCGAACAATGCCAGTCGATGTCTATTTTTCTTCTTATGAGTTCGGCGCAGAACTTCAATGTGAAATCGCGACTTATTGTAAAACTATCGTCATTGAATCCAATGTATCTCAAATCGTATTTATTCTTGAGCTCTTCAATTTCGGCAATTATATTTTTCATTGAGCGATACCTGACTTTCCTTGTCCACAGAATGTGTGAGGCGCAAAAAATGCATTCAAATGGACAACCTCTTGTTGCGAATATCGTTCCTTCCACTGTTGGTTTTCTTATCTTCTTCTTATCTACATAGAACTCCCTAACGGGAAATGGCAGTTCATCGAGATTTTCGATTAGTGGTCTGGCTGGCGTACTAATTATGTTTCCGTTACTTTTGAATGTCAACCCAAGACATTTGTCAAAATTCTTAATGTCATGAGTTTCCAGAATTCTTATTAGTTCTAGAAATGTATACTCGCCCTCACCTCTAACAACGAAATCAATCTCTTCTTCTTCGATATTCTCCTTTGGTGAACATGAAGGGCCGGGACCGCCAACGACTACCTTGATTTCTGGGCAGGCTCTTTTGGATGTCTTCGCTACGTTCAATGCTGAAGTGAATTTGCCAGTTGTGGCTGTCAGGCCAACTACATCTGGACTAAAAGATGAAATTACTTTTTCGATTTCTTTCCATATTGGATGATCAAGATTGTGTTGGATTCGTACGTATTCTGGAAAATTCTGAGTAAGATCTTTTTCCGAACACACTATTCTCTCGCTATAATCTGCGTTGTATATGTCTGCATCTATGCCATCTTTTCTTAGAACCGCAGCAAGATATCCAATTCCAAGTGGGATTTCGCTCATCCCAAAGCCGAAAAGTCTACTCCATGGTGGTGCTACAAGTAAGACTCTCACTATTTCACCTAGCAGATATAAATTCTTGCGGGGTCAAGCAATAGAACATAGCTAAGAGTCTCCACAAATTCCAAAAGAGGCCAAGGTAATAGGTTTGTGGGTGAATATTTGTGAAGATTGCTCAGATCGCGCCCCATTTCTCCCCAGAATTTGGAGGACATGAGTTCTACCTCTGCAGGGCCTTGGCAAAAGAAGGTGTAGACGTGACCCTATTCACTTCAATAAAGCCCAGCCGCATATATTATTACGAGACTTTGGAAAAGCCAAAGAAACTGAGGCCCTTTGAGACTTTAGATAACTTCAATTTGGTAAGAGTTCCGATTACATTTGAGCTTGGGGGGCGCTTCCTGCGCTTTCCTTTTTCGATAGATTTGCTAGAGAAATTGTGTAGAAGTAGATACGACGTGGTTCACTCACATGAATTCTTTCAGTTCTTCACGCATACCGCCATAATAGCGAGCAAGCTCAACAGGACGCCGATCGTCATTACTCAACACGGATATACACTGGGAAAGAATGAAGTATTCTATTCTTGGTTGCTTGAGGTGCTGGGAAAGACTTTAGGAAGACAAGTGACTTCGAGTGCAGATTTGTTCATAGCGATAACTAAGGATGTCAAGAGTTTTCTTTTAAAAATCGGTCTTCCTGAAAACAAAGTCAAAGTTGTCCCGACAGGAGTAGACACGGATCGTTTCAGACCATTGGAAACTAGCTATAGAAAAAGAATAGGTCTCAATGCGAAGAAGGTTGTGCTTTTCGTTGGTCGCATGTGCGAAGAAAAAGGTGTCATCCAACTCCTGCATGCATTAAAAGATGTGTTCAAAGATAATCCAGATGCAAAGTGTCTCATGGTCGGCGACGGGCCTCTGCGAAATAGAGCATTATCGCTCGCGAGCACGCTAGGTATTTCCCAGAAGATCATCCATTTGCCAAAAGTCAATCACGACGAGATGCCTCTAGTTTACAACGCAGCCGACATCTTCGTTCTGCCCTCCCGCTATGAACCGTTTGGGATGTCAGCCACCGAGGCTATGGCTTCAGGTATACCAGCAATCGCAAGTAGAGTTGGTGGCCTTGCGGAAACAGTGCTGCATGGGAAAACCGGGTTACTAGTCAAGGTTCAAAACACGATGGAATTGGCCAATGCTATTTCGGATCTGCTACAAGATGATGAGAAGAGGAGAGAGATGGGGAAAGCAGCACGCAAACATATGCTTGATCATTACTCTTGGCCTCATGTTGCAAAGAAGACCGTTGAGTTATACAAATCCATAGCCTAGCTGCAAACGTCGGGCAGTTTGCTGATAGACTTCAGTTGCATATTTCCTGCATTAACGCGATCTTGCGGTAAAGTGTCGCTGTTTCCTGCGCCATCTTCTTCGCAGAAAACTTGCTCAATATAGTTTCACGAGCTCGCCGCCCCAATCTCCGCCGCAAGCGATCGTCTTTCAACAACATTATGATATTTTCTGCTAGCTCTACACTGTCTCCGGGGGGGACTAAGATCCCGTTATCCCAAGACTGGATAACCTCAGGGACTCCGCCCACTTCGGATGCGATAACTGGCTTTCCACAGCTCATCGCCTCGATTATGCGCATTCCCAAAGAGTCTTCCAGTGAAGGAGCCACGTAAACGGAAGCCAAATTGTATAATTTTGGCATTTCAAAATAGTTAGGAACGTATCCGAAGTATGAAAAGCTGTTTCGGCCCACTCCCATTTGGGCCAATTTGCGCATATAAGGCTCGGAATCTCCAGCCCCGGCGAAGGCGAAGAATGTATCTGGCGCAGCTTTCAGAACAGCCGGTATGGCTTTCACCAAATTGCCAACGCCCTTCTTTGAAACCATTCTTCCAGTAAAAAGAACGACGGGACGGTCTCCAACTGCTATGTCCACGACTCCGGTTAGATTGCCCGAGACGGACGATGAGAAAAGTTCAGTGTCAATGCCGAGATGTATTGTACGAATCCTATAGTCTTGAAGGAAGCCGAAGCTTTTCTTGAGCTCTTTTCTAATAAAGTCCGACACCGTTATGAGCCAAGGGATCGTTCTCAAGTAGAGTTGCTCGCAGATCTTTAGCGGCAAGTACAGTATCATGTTACCTTTTTCAGATTGATCAAGTTCCGACAAATTCATCCGCGCGAGTCTAATACTTTGCGCTTGGACTTCTATGGTACTATGCACCGTACATACGGTTGGTACTTTGGTTTTCCTTAAGAGACGAACAAGAACATCTGACATCAAGGGAAAGTTGCTGTGTATCAAGTCAAAATGGTATTGTTTCGTAAGCCTACCTAGCTCTCTTAAGCAAGCGAGCTGAAATCTTAAGTGAAACAGAAACGTGTCCTCTGTCGATGATATGAAATGTATCTTTACGTTATCACCAAAATCACGGCCAACTTCTTCATCCAAAGCGCCGAAAAGGCTATCCTTGCTTTGCACTTTTCTTCTGACCGTGAGCAAGTGTATCTGAATATCGCGAGGTAGCTTTCGAAGAATCTCCAAGGTGTACGCGCCTACTCCACTCCAAATAGGAACGAAGTCGGGCGATATCATACATATTGTAAGGTTTCTCATGCTAATTCGCCAGGTTGTCATTAGGTCGAATGAGCTGCCGTTCTAGACTGAAGCGTCAAACATTTCATTTGGGCAATATCGGCCAGGCTTGCTTGAGCAACTGCCTCTCAATCGTTCCCAGGAGTTCTTGATATCGCAAGGGCGAAAAGTTTCAGCATACTTGCGACGCCATCTCTGTAGCGTATTTTCGAAACTCCATTTCTACGCTTCGAATACGTTATTGGAACTTCGGTAAACCTGCAGTTATTCTTTAGAATCTTGGCGGTAATTTCAGCCTCAATCTTGAAGCCGTCCTCTGTCAGTTCTATTGTTCTAATAGCGTCTCGAGTAAGACACTTGTGTCCAGTCATTACGTCCGTTACCGGACTTCGGTAGAGTAACCTCGCTACTAGAGACAGAATCACGTTACCGATATAGTGAGAGAAACTCATATCATCATGCCTTCCTTTAAGACGTGACCCATAGACAACGTCAGCTCGGCCATTTAGGATAGGCTCGATAAGCCTTGGGATTTCGAATGGAGAGTATTCCAAATCAGCGTCCTGAATCACGATAATGTCGCCAGTACAATGCTCAATGGCTGTCCGTAGTGCAGCACCTTTACCTCGCTGCTTCTCATGTCTAACGTACTTGACAAAAGGAAACTCCGCAACCTCTTCCCCTGTGCCGTCTTGGGAACCGTCGTCAACTACAATGACTTGCAGCGCCGGTAAACGCGGACGAAGCTCTTCTATCTGTTCTAGAACATTTCCAATGGTTTTTTCCTCATTATATACGGGGATCACGATGTTTACCTTAATGTCTCGCATTATCGGGCCCCTAAGGAAGTTGGTGATATCCGTTGACTGATAGAACGCGACCGCGTCTAGAAGATAGTACGTGATTTTCAACTGGTGAAACTATGAATGATCCAAATCATCCAAAAACAACCACGGGCGCGTAGTATCTTGCTTTAAGATGGAACGTCATTCAAGATTCTTTAATATCAAGTATTCACGTATTGTTCCAGATCTTCTTGTATACGTCGACGAGAATCGAAGCGGCCGAAGAAGAGTGCGCTGGCAAAGAGCTTCTTCATTCTCATCTTCGGAGTCAGTTCTGAGACTATTGCCGCAACGCTGTAGATCGTTACAAAGACCATAACGACGGAAGCCGAGAGCATGAGAGCACTTTCAACAGGCATTAAGTTGTCAGCCTTAATCACGACCAGCCCTGTTCTGTGGGCGATTAGAAGGATTTCTGCAAATGCAGCCAGATAAAGCAATGCGACCAACCCTGAGATCGCCAACACAAAGAAGAGTATAGCCTCCTTCTTAGAGAGACAACCTTCCCTCATATAGTCACACCCTCAAAACCGCAGTTTTCCTCTTCTCGCCTTCGAACCGAACGACAGAGGGACTAGCAGAAACCACATCGCCCATGTGAGGGGGCTTGTGCCGTTGTAGCCGTAAGCCCCATTAAACTATGTTCGTAATCCGAAGCTCTTGATGTCTCAAGGGAAAACACACAAGTGTACATAAATGGCAAGTGAAAGTTGCAGAGACCATAGAAACTCCGGAAAACTTCAAGCGCAGGCTCTCCAACTCCTTAATGGCTCATAATCTTCTCTGCTCTTTAATAGTGCTGGAATCATAAGCAAAACTACGATTATAGCTAGTACAACAGCTATTATGATTACCAACTCTAAAGGTATCTGTAAAATGTCGGTCGGTAGTTGAGCCAAATCCAGTTAACACTTCTTATCATGTTTTCAAAAATCGACAAGGGCGGTTACAATGCCAAGAACAGTAGAAAAAGCGGGAAAAAATACGACAAAGAATGCATAAAGTCCGGCGAGCCCTGAGATCCCTGAAGGCGAGAAGAAAAAAGCCACCGTCACTGGCGGCTATGATTGCTGTGCGTAGGATTGCGGAACCCAGAACTGTATTTTTCCTTTTCTCCATCTAAACCCGATCTTATAGGTGGAGCCAGCCTCTGCCGCCTTTCTTACGCTGCTGCTTCTCATCACGCTTGGGCTCAGGAGGAGCAGGTCTCACCCTCCTGGTCAACCGTTTCTCCTTACTCAACACATTCCTAACGAACTTCCCCCAACCGCCAACAGAAGGGTTAGGAGGAACCCCACCGACCATGTCAGGCCGCTTGTGCTTCTCCAGAACCTCAGCAAAATTCAAAGGCTTAAAATCCCTCGTCGCAACAACGACTAAACCGCGCTCAACAAACAGCTTCTCGTAATCTTTATTCGCTATTCCCTCAGCCCTAACCTTATCATCGATCCTCTCACGCCACAATGTTCCCCACTGCCTCTTCAACTCTTCAACTAATTCTTTCCATTCCAAGGTTTCCACTATTCAATCCCTCCTGATTGGAGCGGATAGGAAAACAACGCGTAGACTCACATGCTTCACATCTCAAAGCCTCCTCCATGTTTCAGCTTGCGAAAGCTCACGGACACGGGTTGCAACCATATTAACGTATCGTTCATCTCACTGCTCTGAGTTGGTCCGCGATCCGGTTTCGGGACCTGGGTTAGAGGCAACATGGCTTTCTATACTCTCAACCTCACAGGATACGAAGTCGCCACTCCTAATTCCAAGCAGCTTCCTTATCTCCTCCGGGATCGTAACTCTCCCGTCACTTATCACACGAGCTATGAACTTCAAGATG
>Ga0209314_10001441_pt1 | contig 10507 bp, 6 predicted proteins | sample I19B2metaG_FD_184146 | JGI IMG/M metagenome (GOLD analysis project Ga0209314, IMG submission 184146) | Lake sediment bacterial and archeal communities from Gulf of Boni, Indonesia to study Microbial Dark Matter (Phase II) - ​I19B2 metaG... | ecosystem: Environmental > Aquatic > Freshwater > Lake...
TCTCCAGCCTCCTTATCGGATCACTACGCGACCTAAGAGTGAAATGGTACAAAGTCAAAGCAAAAGACAAGCAACTTCCACCCGAACTCCGCAACTTATACAACGTCATACAACTCGTATTGAAGGTCTTTCTAAACGCGGCGTACGGAGTATTCGGAGCGGAGCATTTCACTTTATTCTGCCCTCCGGTTGCTGAAGCTACGGCCGCTGTAGGCAGGTTTGCAATTACTCAAACCATTCAGAAGGCTCAATCGTTGAAGATTCCAGTTTTATATGGTGACACCGATTCAGTTTTTCTTGAAAATCCAAGCAAAGAGCAGATTGAAAGTCTTGTCTCGTGGTCTGAACAGAATTTAGGGATGGAATTGGATGTTGACAAGTTTTACCGGTACTCAGTTTTTAGCACTAGGAAGAAAAATTATCTTGGTGTTTACCCGGATGGGAGCGTTGACATCAAGGGGCTTACTGGAAAAAAGCGGAATACCCCTGAGTTCTTGAAGAAAGCTTTCTCTGACATGGTTAACATTCTTAGTGGAGTTAAATCTCCTGAGGAATTTGAGAAAGCAAGAGGAGAGATCAAAGAGATCGTTAAGATGTGTTACTTAAAATTAAAGCGTCGAGAATATACCCTTAATGATCTGGCCTTTACCATAGTCTTAGGTAAAGGAGTCGATGAATATCGGGAAACAACTCCACAGCACGTTAAGGCGGCGAAGCTTCTCCCTGAGGAGAAAGTTCAAGGTTTGGGTCGGGGAGACGTCATTCGTTTTGTTAAAGTTATTGGCAAAGAAGGCGTGAAACCAGTCGAATTGGCGTCTTTAAATGATATCGATGTCGACAAATACATGGAATACGTTGAAACCACGTTTGAACAAGTTTTGGATGCCCTTGGACTTGATTTTCGTGAAATTCTCGGTTTAACCCGACTGGAATATTTCATGGCTGATCTTAACGAAAAAACTAATCATCAGTATAAGAAAAATGCTTGAGGAACTGAAGGTTACTAAAAGCCTAAACCACAAAACTCGTCGAGTTGTTAAAACATTGAAAAGAACTATCTGAAAAAGCTCCGAGAGAAAAGGCTCTAATGCAAGCTACAGGGCTTACACAGAATCTCTTTCTTTTTCAATACAGTAGCTTTCCGGGCTTACTTGCCTGCCCATTAGATAGTTATACGATTTTCCAGGTTATTTCCCCTACTAACGACTTTTTACGTCTGTATATTTCATCAAGGTCGTATCTGGTAGCAAGTCTATCAGTTGCACTCGCGCGGATGTACGGTCCTTTGTCCTTTACGAAATATGGTTTATCTTTGCCTTCCTCAATACGGATAATCATTATTTCCTTTCCGTTGACTTGTTTTTTGTTTATTTCGTATTTCACTAGAGGACCGCAGTTACCTGTTAGTATTTTCATAATTGTATCTTCATACCCATTTTCAGGTAAGCCGATGATTTTGGAATGGTCATCAACACCTAAAAGAATTGTCCCTCCTTTGGTGTTGGCGAGTGCGACGACTGTCGCAGCAAATTCTTCCGGTTTACCAATTTTTTCCATAAACTCTATAGTTTCTGATTCTCCGTAGCTGATTAGTTCTTCTATCTCGTACTCGGGAATTTCTAGGACTATTCCCTTCTGTAGGGATTCCAAAATAGAATATCGCCTACTATCGAGTATCTCGTTGTTAGTTTTCGATACCAACATGGCATACATTGAATCTGGTTTGAAACCGATCCAAGCTGTCCCTATATTATCTTCAAATTGAATATCTGCATGCGTTACTTCTTTTCCTCGTTGGCAGTAGACTTTTCCTATCAGATTTTTAACACTCACATCTTTAGGCTGAACTCTTAGCTTTATTTCTCCAGTACCTAAATTCACTGCTTCTATTTTTGCGCCATATTTTGGCAAGCAAATGATAATACCGTAGGAATCTGGGTACCGTGAAACGTCCACACTCATGCGTTCGTTGATAGCTATTTGATAATCAGGAAAAAGCGGTAAATCCAGCGATACTATTGGTTCTTTTGGGTAGCTTTTCGAAGGGCTCTTATAATGATATTTTTCGAAAAACCATCCTACACTAAGATAATCTTCTCCGCTATCGTATTTGGATCCGTTCTGTAAACCTTCACCCTCAACTTGAATTTCATAGCCTCCTAAAGTAATAGTTGAGATCTTAGGATTAAGCCTGCCTGAGGAGGGCAAAACTTCTGGAGCAGGTAGCTTTTTGAGTATTTCGATTAAGCTATCAAGAGAAATAAGTGCTTCAAATAAGACAAAGTCTCCATAGTCAAGTTTTTCTTTAGGGGTGTAAATGTCGGACTTATATAACGGGAGAATTTTGGTAATAATATTTTCCCAGACACCATTGCGCTTAATTATAGCGCTTTTAACCAGAACCGAGCCGTAGATGTTCCTTCGAGTTTCTATTTTTCCGACTAATTCCTCTATTAGCGTTTGATGTGACACGGCTTGTCGCCTCATTATAAATATTCAATATACACTACTGCTTCCTCATATATATATTTATATACATAATTATACATGTATTTAATAGAATTCAATAGCCCTCGCCAAATAACATTGAAGAAATTGGCTATTTATCTTATGGAGACGGGCTATCTTTAGTCGTTAGGAACCCTGTAAATGAAGAATTGTCCTCTATATATTTTTTCTTTAGTCAAACTTGCTAAGTGCTATATAAAGTTTTAGAGAATTAGCGTATTCGTTTGCATCTCTTAATCTATAGGAGAGGGAAAAGTGCAGAATTCACCTAGCCTCAGTTGTGTTGCTAATTCCTTAACACCCACTAGCAGTGATGCTCAAGGTGAATCCGTAATCTTCACGGTTCAAGTTGGAGATCTTAGGGCAAGAGTGACTTTGACTAAATCCTCCAAGCTTTCTTTTACACTCGATGCGGATACCACCGTAATGGTGAGAGAACCTCAAGACATCATCGACGTTTCCCCCGGCATAAGGTACAAGTTTGATAGCTACGATCCATCCGCAAACGTCACCATGACAGAAGCCAAAACCATAACTCTAGTCTATAAGACCCAATACTACCTGACTGTAACTACGCCACATGGCACTACAAGCGGAGAGGGCTGGTTTGACAAAGGCGCCACTGCAAAGGCAGGGGTAAATCCGCTGACAGTGGCTGGACCTCCAGGCGTTCAATATGTTTTTACTGGCTGGAGTGGTAATGCTTCAGGTACCACCTCGCCTTCAGACCCAATAACCATGGACTGTCCTAAGACCGCAATCGCTAACTGGAAGACCCAATACTTGGTTACTTTTGCCCAGGCTGGATTGGACGATTCCGCAATTGGAACAGTTATTACTGTTGATGGTTCAGCGAAAGCCTATGGCGACTTGCCTTTCAGCAAGTGGGTAGACAAGGACGGCTCAGTAAGCTATGCTTACGAGTCTGTTGTTTCAAGCAGTACATCTGGCAAAAGATTCAGTCAAGACAGCGCTACTAGACCAACCTCGCCAATCACCGTAAACGACTCAGTCAAAGTCATAGGCAATTACAAGACCCAATATCAGATCACCTTCGACCAAACCGGAGTTGAAGCAGACTTCACGGGTACCATCCTAACCATAGATAACAAAGGCTACATGCTCCCAGAGTCCTTCTGGTGGGATTCGGGAACAACGCACACTTTTGCCTTCCAGTCGCCGTTGGTTGTGACGCCAAACGCCAAAAAATACGTTTGTTCGTTTGTTCGTTCGACAACTGGGCTTTCACCAGATCAGAGCAGTTCAATAAGCGTGTCCAAGTCGGGTAGCGTGACTGGCAATTACAAGACCCAATATGAATTAACTATGGCTACTAATTTTGGAACTACGTCTCTAACTGCTTGAATTAGCAGGTTAGAGACACGTATGATCCTACAGGTTTCACGCAAATAGGTTACCTAGCAAGCGAATACAACAACCTAACCGAGAAGCACAGCAAGCTTCAAGCTGATTTCAGCAGGCTGAACGAGGAATACCGAAGGCTTCAGAAGGACCTAGACGATGCCATAAGCTGGAGCATCCGTGCTCCTCTGAATTAAGTCTTCACATAGCTTTTAGCCGAGGGAGCCAGCTTTGTTCGCCCCAAAAGTATCTACGGGTATGACAGAAGTACCGAAGGCTCTCACGATAAGCCCAAATCGAGTTTCAGACATCCTTATTTAAACACCGCAAGTATTACGTGGTCGAGAGAAAATAAAAGTAACCGTAGGTGAATTGGCAGATCAAAAATACGCCGATGTACTTCCAGATGTATCTATGCCATCAAGAGTTTGTCATATTCTCAGCAAGGCAAAAGCCATATTTGTTTCTTCTTAACACGTTTTTCGCAGTTAATGGTTCTATAAGTTTAAATCTAATTTGCTCTACTCTGTAGGCTGAAACGTGTACTTGCTGATTAAAGAAATAATCTTGTCGTGAATGTCAAAAAATGCTGAATCCTTGAGGTTCCTGGGACGAGGTAGGTCGATTTTTACGTCGCCGATTACCATGCCGGGTCTCGGAGACATAACAACAACTCTATCAGCCATGTAAACTGCTTCTAGCACATTATGTGTCACCATTAAACATGTCTTTATCGAAATGCTGGGATCCTCCCACATCCGTAATACCTCTTTCCGAAGTGTTTCAGCCGTAAGGGCATCTAACGATGAAAACGGTTCATCCATAAGAAGAACTTCTGGTTCAACTACGAGGGCTCGCGCAATTCCAACTCTCTGTCGCATTCCTCCAGATAACTCTCGGGGATAGCTTTTTTCAAATCCCTCTAGCCCAACTAGGTCTATGTACTTTAGCGAGAGCTCACGACGCTTCGCTAAGTCTTTTGGAACACCTCGGGCATCCAGCCCGACTTCTACGTTTTCTAAGACGGTTTTCCATGGGAATAGCGCAAAGGTTTGAAAGATCATACTGATCTTTGGGTCGGGCTGAAAAATTGGTTTTCCATGGAATAGAATGTCCCCTTCTGTAGGTCTATCGATGCCTGCCACCATTCTGAGGAGGGTTGACTTACCACAGCCAGATGGTCCGACAAGGCAACAGAATTCCTCCTCGTTGACGTCAAATGTCATATTCTTAATGGCTTCGATGTTTCTTCCTTCAGCCAAGAATGATTTGCTGACATTTTTGAATTCAAGAAGTGGCAAGACCCTTCCCTCGGTTAGCCGAACCTATACCTTTCCATTTTCTCATAGAGTTTATGCCATATAAACCGATTAAGCATGATAACAGTTATTGACATCGTAATTAACGTAACGACGATTAAGGTTGTACTGCCGTACTCCCACGCAGCTATTGCAAGGAAAGCTCCCAGCCCAGGTACTTTGTACACGTGTCCGGCATAGATGACATACTCTGAAACTATAGAGGCGTTCCAGCCTCCTCCCCACGCTTGTATACTTCCACTTATTACTCCCGGATAAATTGCGGGAAGGAATACGTGTCGAATATACCGGAGTTTGTGTAGGCCAAAAACTTGAGCCGCCTCTTTGATGTCTTTAGGTATAGTTAAAATGGCCCCGATGACATTGAATAGAAGGTACCATAACATACCAGTCATGACGAGCGCTATGGATGCAAGCTCAAGTCCTAAGGAACTCCCGTGGAAGACTCCTATAAAGTAAATTACTATTATTGGGAAGAAAGCTAGTGCCGGTATCGACTGCATGATATCAAATATTGGAATAAAGATGTGCTCCAATGTTTTTGAGTGGGTTGCAATTAGACTTAACATCAGAGCTAATCCAAGGCTGATAAAATACGCGATGGTTAAGCGCAATATCGAACGCATAGCGTAGTATGGGAGATTATATGCTTCAGGGTGGGACTGAATAGCTTTGATAGCGTCCAGTAGTGAGGGAATAATCACCGCTCCAACTTTTGGGCTTAGGGCAATAGCGATGATAATCGTAAGAAAAATCAGAACAAAGATGCCGGCGAAAATGTACCAAACTCGATGATGCTTATGCCTCACCTCTCTTCGTGCTGGGCGTAATAGGTGAGGTTGGCGGCGCCGGTGTAAATGGAGCTTTCTCAATGACTTATCGAACAGAGGTTGCAATCCGTCCTTAAGCTTGAGGTTACTCATATTTGTACTTCTCCGAATGTTCCAGCAAAGGATGCCAGACCAGCCGATTAATCACCGCGATAATGGATGCTAAAACGATGAGACCGAAAATAGCGAGGGTTTCATCGCCGTAGACGTATGCAGCCCTATCTAGGAAAGCCCCAATGCCCGGCAACCAATATGTCATGCTTCCATATTGAATGTATTCGCAGGCAATTAGGAAATACCAACCACCGCCCCAAGCTAGGATACTGCCAGCGATGAGCGACGGGTAAATAGCTGGAAGTACAATATGCTGAAGATACTTAAAGCCGCGAAGTCCAAAAACCTGACTTGCCTCTATTATGTCGTTAGGAATTGTTTTAACTCCGCCAATGACACCAAATGTTACCGCCCACGCCATGCCAGTGAAAATCAAAAGGATTGAGGCTAGTTCAAGCCCCAATTCACTGCCATGAAACGTTCCAACGAAAAAAACTATGGCTGCAGGCATATAGCCTAGAACTGGAACTGACTGAAGAATATCGAGAATAGGTATCAACACAGAGGAAAGCTTCCTAAACATGCCGGCAGTTATTCCATAGGTTAACCCAAAGGCCAAAACAAACAGATACGCCACAGTCATTCTGACTAATGTCCGCAACACATAATATGGAAGATTCCAGGTGTCCGGATACTGCGCAATATGGGCAGTAAGTTCGACGAACATCCACTTGAGCCAAACATAAGATGCAAGTGCGGTTACAATAACTAAAAGTAAGATAATCAGGACGACTATTTTGAGACGAGGTCGTCGTGATGACGTTCGCTCTGACGTCCTGCCATTCCCTTCTATGTCGAGGTTTACAACTCAATCCAAGTTACAACTTTTATAGCTTGCTATCTTGTGGTTTTAACTTTTTGATGTGTTTCTACGTTTAAAGAAAATAATTGCTTTCACTTCTCTCGAACTAATTTAGCTACGAAGAATCCATTTGTGTTATGAATGTGAGGGTATAACCTCTGGCACTGGAAAAGTCCACGCAATCCGGGAAGTCCAATTCTCGGTTTTGCATCCACTAGTCTGAATTCGGGGTGCCATTTTAAGAATCGTTCAATAAGGATTTCATTTTCTTCAAGGGTGATACTACAAGTTGAGTAGACCAAGGAACCTTCATTTTCAACTAAATCGGCGCATGCATTAAGCATCATCCATTGAAGCTTTGCTAGTCCATGGACTGCCCGAAGGTCAACTCGCCATTTTGCTGATGGCGTTTTCCAGAAGGCACCTGTACTACTACAGGGCGGATCCAAAAGAACCAAGTTAGCTTTAACCTCAATGGGTAGCGTACGGCAAGCATCCGCAATAATTGGATGGGCAATTTTAACTTCCATTCTTGATAATTCACCTTTTAGAACTACCATTCTGCGCGGTGAGTAATCGATCGAGTAAATGCAACCTTGGTTCTTCATAATCTGTGCCAAGTAGGTTGTTTTCGCTCCAGGTGCGGCGCAAATATCTAAAACCGTCATCTTTGGCTGGGGATCTGCAACTTCGACGCATAAGCAACTAGCTGGATCTTGAATGAAAAAACTACCTTCAGCGTAGGCTTTGGTCTTAACTGGCGGTGTTTCACCATCAAGAACGCGGTAAAGGTGGCGAAGTCCAGTTACCTGTTCTAACGTTATTCTAGTCCGCCTAATTTTTGCAACTAAGTCATCTTCGTTTCCCTTAAGCGTATTAATGCGGATATAAGTTGGAGGAATCTCCATGCTCTTTCTAAGAAACTTTAGCGCTTGATCACGCCCAAGAAGGTGGAAGCAGTAGCGTACAAACCAGGTGGGATGAAATGTTTCGAGGCTAATCCTTTCTTCATCACTTAGTCCGATGAAAATTTTGTTAGTGTTGATTGTGGTGATTCTACCTAAGACGCTTTCAATTTTGTTCATTTCACGCCAGCCGAGAATCATTCGCCCTAGCGCAGCAATTTTGGGAGCATGTTGAGGGCTAGCGCCCTTCAAGAAAAGCATCCAATAAGTGTAGAGTTTAAGAAACGCGCGAATGCCTAACTTAAAGTCATGTAATGAGCTAGGCGCCAAAACCAAATTTATGATTCTGTCAATCGTATTCTGTCTTCTAAGGGTTTCTTTTACCAATCTATGAGCTATCCTAATGGTTGTGCGATCGCTGATTTTCAACTGCTCAGTAGTTTGGCTCAAGGCTAATCGACCACTCCAACCTCTCAACTCGACCCAACTCAATGCTTCAATTGCTAAAGTCCACGCATTTCGTAGGACTGCCTTAACCAAACGCATCTGCCTTCTTAGAGAGTAACATTTATCATGGGATCATCTTAAGCCTATGTTGGCGGAGTAGTCAAAGCATGAGTGCAAAGACATTGGACGAGTTTGGCCTATTCAAAAGCGAAAAAGAAGAGGCAAAACTAAGCCCTCGACTACCTGAAGAGGCCACAGAGAGATCCTTGGTGAGTGTTCCAGCTCCGGAAGCCGCCAAAGAACTCTCAGACTCGTACCTAATCTCCGCCACGTACAACAGTCAAAAGCGCGCTGCCCTTTTGAAATTATACGAACCGAAAACTAAAACCCTTCATTTCTGGTATGATAACACCGGTCATCAACCGTACCTACTTACGAACTTGTCGGCTGGCGAACTGAAAAAAATTTCTAGGGTTATTAGCCATCCAGGGCTAGATCATTTTGAATTAGTGAAAAAATATGACCCGCTTAATGATCAAGAAATAACATTGACTAAGGTTGTTGTTAAGGATCCCCTCGCCGTCGGGGGGCGAGTTAATAGTCTTCGAGAAGTAATTCCATCCGAGCGCTCTGATGCTAAAGTTTGGGAGGCCGACATCAAATACTACGAGTGTCTAATGTACGACCGTGTACTCACTCCCGGAATGCTCTATAAAACAGTGAATGGACAACTTGTTCAAGCAGACTTTAAGCCTCCTTATGAAACCCGGAAAATGGCGAGCTTACTCTTCGAAGACGAGCCCCCAGAAATGCGGGAAATCGTTGAGAACTGGATTAACTTATTAGAGTGTCCATTACCCGAGTTCAGACGCGTGGCAGTAGATATTGAAGTAGGAACCGATATACCGACGCGTGTCCCTGACCCGCATAAGGCTGAATATCCTATCATCGCTGTTTCCTTCGTAGGTTCCGACGACATGAAACGGATATTGCTGTTGAAGCCACGCCCAAAACCCATTCCCGAAGTTGGAGATGGCTCAGATAAACTCGCACTACCACCAGAGTACTACTCGAATGAGAAAGAGTTAATCATTAAAGTCTACGAGATCCTTCGCGATTACCCCTTCGTCATCACTTTCAATGGCGACGACTTCGACCTCCGCTACCTACGTCACCGAGGAGAAAACCTTGGTCTTATGGAGGATCAGAACCCAATCGACTTGGGGAAAGAATTTGCCCTAATGAAAACTGGAATTCACATCGACCTCTACAAATTCTTTTTTAACCGGTCAATTCAAACCTACGCATTCGGTCAAAAGTACCGCGACATCACTCTCGATGATATTGGCATTTCCCTTCTTGGTGTCGGAAAAATTTTCTCTGAAAAACCGATTTCCGAACTCGCATATACCGAGTTGGCCAAGTATTGCCTTAGAGACGCGGAGCTCACCTATCAGCTCACCGCTTTCAACGATAACCTAGTCATGAAGTTAATCATGATAATTACTCGAATCGCCAAGATGCCAATGGAAGACGTTACCCGCACAGGAATATCCCAATGGATCCGAAGCCTAATGAACTTCGAGCATCGCCGTCGAAACTGGCTCATCCCACGTCCTGAGGACCTCTTAGAACTCAAAGGAATGACTGCCACAAAGGCGATCATTAAAGGGAAGAAATACAAAGGCGCAATAGTAGTTTCCCCGGAACCAGGTGTCCACTTTAACGTTGCCGTCCTAGATTTCGCATCGCTGTATCCCTCGGTAATTAAAAGTTTCAATCTCTCTTACGAGACTATTCTTTGCCGCCATGAGGAATGTCGCAGTAACAAAATTCCAGATACACCCCATTGGGTATGCACCAAACGCCGCGGCATATCTAGCCTCCTTATCGGATCACTACGCGACCTAAGGGTGAAATGGTACAAAGTCAAAGCAAAAGACAAACAACTTTCACCCGAACTCCGCAACTTGTACAACGTCATACAGCTTGTTTTGAAGGTCTTTCTAAACGCGGCCTATGGAGTATTCGCGGCAGAACATTTTTCTTTATTCTGCCCTCCCCTCGCAGAATCTACCGCCGCTGTTGGCAGGTTTGCAATTACTCAAACTATTCAGAAGGCTCAATCGTTGAAGATTCCAGTTTTATATGGTGACACTGATTCGGTTTTTCTTGAAAATCCAAGTAAAGAGCAGATTGAAAGTCTTGTCTCATGGTCTG
>Ga0209314_10001443_pt1 | contig 10503 bp, 9 predicted proteins | sample I19B2metaG_FD_184146 | JGI IMG/M metagenome (GOLD analysis project Ga0209314, IMG submission 184146) | Lake sediment bacterial and archeal communities from Gulf of Boni, Indonesia to study Microbial Dark Matter (Phase II) - ​I19B2 metaG... | ecosystem: Environmental > Aquatic > Freshwater > Lake...
GTAGATGAATGAGTACAGAGCTAGCGCCCAAGAGCTTGCGACGAGAGCAAGGAGTAGCAACATTCTTCCTCGAGTGAATACATACATGCCCTTCGCCACCTAGACAAGTTGAAGACTATTCGGCGAGCGACTATTGTCTGTTTTGGTTCCCGTTTTTTCATGCATCATATTTCGCGGGTCCAAACCAGTTGAGGAGTCAAGCGTGCACTGAAGTGGCCGATGTTGGTCACGCTTCCTGCGTAATTCCGCTCTTTGGAAAGTACAACAGTTTCCCTAGGTTTTTCAGTTTCTAGGCACAGATATGTGAGGGGTCTATATGCTCAGATGTGTCAGACACCTGCTCTGGGACGTTGACGGAACCCTATACAAGTCACGACCAGAACTTGTCGAAGCGATTCAGCATGAGGTCTACAAACGCGTTGCAGCAGGCCTGTCGGTCCCTTACGAAGAAGCGCGGAGTAGGTTCCTGGCTATATACGACAGGCTCGGAGGAGCAACCGCAACACTAATCGAGTTAGGTTTGGACCGAAGTTTGATTCAAGACGCAGTTGACTCAATTGACAAGACAAAGTACTTGAAGCCTGATCGAAGGCTGAAAGAAATGTTCGAAAATAGGCTTCAAAGCTTCGAACACATAATAGTCACCAACACATCTAGAAAGGGTACGATTCGAACGCTCGAGATTCTAGGTCTCCCTTACAAGCTATTTCAAGGCATAATCACTGCAGATGATGTTGCTCGATCGAAACCTGACCTCGAGCCATACTTGGAAGCCCTAAAGATGACGGGAAGTCCTGCCAGCCAGCATGTTTCGATCGGAGATAGAGAGAAAGTGGACATACTTCCAGCGAAGAAGTTGGGAATGAGGACCATTCTTGTGTGGGGTGCATCGAAAACGGCGGATGTCTCGGTGCCGACAGTCTACGATGTACCTAGCGTCCTTGTGTAGTGTTTCTGCCGGTCGGAATGGCGCAAAATTGCTGGCTGGCACACACCTTCAACCAATTTGCCATTAGACTCCATAAGCTTTGTAGCAGGTCTTGCAGACCTGCGGCAGGTAATTGACGGATCTATACAGGATGCCCCTAAGCCTTTGCTCATACTTCTTCCTAAAGAATACATATTCGGAGTTACTCCATATCTCGAATAGGCGTTGCTCGTTGATGTTGCCAAAGCTTGTTCGAGGAATGACATTATTCTCTCCGCAGAAGATTCGGGGGATTTCCTGTATTGGAGGAGCGAGGTAAACGCACGGGGAGACAAGGCCATCTTCGGAGACGTAGAAATTGTTCAAAGGATTCTCGCTGCATACAGGGACAAGCTTCATTTCGAGAGGAAAAGCATGAAACGAAATATTCTTGTTTCTAGCCAGCTCGCCAGTTTCACGAACCCGCCTAGTAAACGTTTCATCTGCTTTTCCACTTGAGAAAGCTCTCAGCTCTTCGTGGAAGGGCAGAGGAGTATAGTCAAGGTTAGTTGCAACAACGCTATCGGCCTCAACCTCAGCTGCTAACTCTACGCTCATAGGCAGCTCATGCATGTTTTCACTAGTCATCATGAACTGTATCAGAACGTGGGGCTTATCAGTTCGGAAGGTTCTCTTGAGATCAGCTATGGAATGAAGATTACGAGTCAACTGCTTCAAGCGCGAACCGACTCTCTTGGATTCATGAGTTTCAGCGGTGACCCCTGCCAGAGAGACGCTCACCAAGTCGGTTTGAAGATCGATTATCTTCTTGATCATTGCATCGTGGAGCAAGGCACCGTTGGTTGTGAAACCCACGGAACATCCAGCCCTCTTTGCTATCTCAACCATGACCAGGAAGTATGGGTTAAGCAGCGGTTCGCCCCATCCTGAAAGATGGATATTTTCCGTATAGGGAAAAAACCTGCTAATGTTCTTGAACGTTTCAAAGGTCATGTCCTTGGAGTCCCAGCGGTCTAGAAAGTAAGTGCGGGGGCACACGGTGCAGCTTAGGAAGCAGCGAGTAGAAACGCACAGTTGTATGTAGCGGAACTCGCGCTTGCCCTTGAATAGAGTTACGATATCTTCGATAATCTTAGGATCCAACATCTATGCCTTTAGGACCGATTGCTAGCAGGACTTCCTTTCAAATCAGACAGTCGGAGGGAAAATCGTTCCACCGAAGAAGAGCCATGCCAAGCAGTATACCAAGACTATATTGAAGGTTTGAGCTGCAATGTAGACAGAGGCCGCTTTCTTTCCGCCTACCTCAATCAGGTCTACGAACCGGGTTTCAAGCCCAATGCAAACGAAACCTAGGCTGAAGAACCAGTCTCTCAGCCCCTTAGAAACGCCCAAGATTGATGAAACTGCAGTTTCTCCTAGTGTAGGAGTGAGGATGAAGGAGAAGACTAACGATGCGACTACGAAGCCTACGATGAACTTTGGGAATCGATACCAGATGTCTATCATCTTAGGCTTTTCATCAGGCTTCGCTTCTGACTTCAGCGTCCAGTAGACAGCCAATACGAAGGCAACAACGCCTATCAGTACATTTTGAGCCAGCTTTACTATGGCAGCAACCGTCATGGCAGTATTGCTGTACAGTGCACCTGCGGCCACAACTGCTCCTGTCGTGTCAATGGTTCCACCAATCCAAGCGCCAGCGACCGGAGAAGGTAGGCGCAGTAGTTTTGCAGTGAACGGTTCGCCGACTAGCATCACGACTGATGTCAACAAAACCATTGATATCGTGTAGCTGATCTCTTTCTTGTCGCCTTTAATGGCTCCACCCGCAGCGATTGCCGCCGAGACACCGCATATGGAGACCCCGGTAGCCATGATGGTAGCAAAAGACTTTGTAAGCCCTGCCTTGACTGCCAGGAAATAGCACAAGTACCATGTCGCAACCACAGCGATCAAGGCTTGGAACAAGCTTACTGAACCACCTTTGATTATGACGGGAAACAGTATCTCCGCTCCGAGCAGCACCAGCCCGATCTTTATGAAGAGTTCGGTCTTTGCAGCAGACTTCAGCCAGCTAGGGATACTTGTTAGGTTGCCTATTAAGAGTCCCAACAGTAGAGCCCAGAGTACGTACTCCAACCCCAAGTAGTTAATAGACTCCTGCTTTGCGATGATGAAGGCGACAAGAGCGAGAATGAAAATGACGGGAAAACCCTTCCAGCATCCGCCCAGTTCGCCGCCAAACAACTTGATCGCTATGCTAGCTACCGCCAGCAGCCCCACTCCAAGCAGAGCAAAGTACGGTAGGTCTCCGGCCTTCAAGGAGGTGGTTATGAAGACGGACCAAGCCCCCACCTTCGGAATCCAAGTGATTATGCCTGATGCCACTAGAAGGAGCAGGCCAAACCCGATCCAAACAACGAGCCAATCTTCTTTCCTAATCAAAGAAGACCAGTCTATTCCTCTTTTCACCGACTTGTCGGTTCCGTTCATCGCCACTCGTTAGTCGAGTTAAGAGGGATCAACATATAAAATGCATGCATTTCCCAGCTGGGTCGAAGCGATGTGGAATGCGGAACATGGTGTGGGACAGGCATACATGAAATCGCTCAGGTGGTGGGTGCGGCAGCTAGAATAGGAAAAGTGGCTATGGACGCTGCGTTGTTTGTGAAGTCCATTCGAATCTTCATGAAAAGTCCCGTGTTACTGCTTGCATAGCTCTTACATGGGAAAGCTGGTCTCGATCAGGTTGGAAAGGCGAGAACAACAGTTCCGATGTTCGTAGTCCTCTTCGTTATTAACACGGTTATCTGTGTAGCATTGGACTGGTTCTCCTTCACAGGTCTTCCGTTGCCAGCCATCAGTGATTGGCTTATCGTGAAGAGTGTCCTCTCCTCATATGTGATGCCTTTCCTGCTTGCAGCATCTTTTGCTGGAGTAGGGATGAAGGTGAACCTGGCCGCGATACGGAAGATGGGGGGAAGGGCCTTCGTCACTGGCTTGTCTGTTGCAACAGTTACAGCCCTGCTGGCTTTGCTACTTGCCATAGGAGCGCTGCCTTTCCTTTAGGCACTCTTATCTAGCTGAATCCGATACACGGATTTGACCTAGGATAGTCTGAGATTGAACCTTAGGCCATCGCAGTCGCTGCCCAGCGTATGGTCATTGGCGATCTTCCTTGTGGGGCTCTGTTCCGCCTTATCTCAAGTGATACTTGTCAGAGAGCTAATTGTCGTATTCTCTGGCAACGAATTGGCAGCTGGCATCATCCTATCGAGTTGGCTCATCTGGGGCACGACTGGCAGCCTAGCCTCTTCCAGGATATTCGCCAAATATGCTAGTCTCCCAGCTCGCATGATCTTATTGCAATCCATGCTTGGCTTGTCCCTTCCCTTCTCGCTCTACGCAACTCGTTGCCTCAAGTCTTGGGTTGGGATACCGACCGGACATGTCGTGGCCTTGACGACAACAGTTGTTTTCTCTCTAGTCCTACTGATGCCAGTGTCTCTGCTGGGAGGGATGCTTTTCGCCTTGGGGTCCGCAATCTGGAGTCAGCTCAAACCCAGCGATCGTCTTCATGCGCTTCCCTACTCTCTCGAGTCCCTAGGAGCGGCGACAGGAGGTCTCTCGAGCCTACTGGCAATCCAACATCTACACTCATTCCAAATATCTGCTCTTGTCGGGGCGACCTGCACTCTTTCGTCGCTTATGATACTCTATCGAACAAGCGAACCGGTGCGTCAACGACCTATCGTGGAGAAGATTATTGCTCTGCTGAGGGTGCGGCCACAACAACTGAATGCGGGCCTGTTGTTAGCATTGATTCTGACTGGAGCGTTCTCCGATATGATGGAGGCGAAATCGGCCGTGGCTCAATGGTTCGGGCAGGACCTCCGTTTCTACAAGAATTCTATGTATGGCAATGTTGCAGTTACAAGTCGCGAGGAGCAGTTCACGCTCCACGTGGATGGCATTCCTACTCACTCCATGCCGACACCTGACATAGCCACTATAGAGGAGATTGTACACATTCCGCTCTTGTTCCATTCTTCGCCCCAAGAAGTGCTCTTGATTGGAGGAGGCGTGGGAGGCACCTTGAAGGAGATACTGAAACATAGGGTCGCTTCAGTTGAGTATGTTGAATTCGACCCATTGATCATACAGGCAGCTGAACTCTTCGAGGAGCCGTCCGAACTTGGGCTGAGCGATCCAAGAGTCAAAATAAGCAGCGTAGATAGTCGTTTCTTCATTGCACACACAACTTCAAAATACGACATAGTGTTAGTCAATCTCCCGTCACCTTCAACGATCCTAGTAAACAGAATGTACACCCGGGAGTTCTTTGCTTCTGTCAACAAGATTCTGAGCAGAGGGGGCATCTTGTCAGTTGCGTTGATGGGATCCTCGTCCTATCTGAGTCAGGAACAGGCTTACCTGAATGCTTGCGTTGTGATGACGCTCAAATCAGTATTCAAGTACGTACGGCCCGTTCCTGGGGATGTGAATCTGTTTCTGGCATCAGACTCACTGAATCTGGATGAGGTCACTACTGAAGTTTTGGTAACGAGGTTAAACGAAACAAGACTTGACACCGCTCTTCTTTCTGAGTTTCATATCGAATACAGGCTCGATCCTAGACGTTATCAGTGGTTCCTTCGATCTTTATCTCAAGCTGAAGATGCAAGAATGAATACTGATCTCCTTCCATCCGCAGTTTTCTATGATCTCTGGATATGGAACTCTCAGTTCTCTGAGTTCGGGACAATGGTCTACGCATCTATCAAAGATCTTTCTTACATCACTTTCGTGCTCCCATTGCTCGTCATGGTTTCGATGCTTGTCGCTGCTTCGAGAAGGCGCTTCGGCTATCAGATTGGCCTTCTTTGGATGGTCATCTCAACAGGATTCTGTGGAATGACAATTAGCGTTGTTCTCGCAGTCGTTTTCCAGTCTATCTTCGGCTACTTGTACTACATTATTGGCCTACTGTTGGCTACGTTTATGTTCGGCCTTTTCTTCGGAAGCGTGGCCATGATGAGGGTTCAAAGATCGCGGACAACGAATAGCCGTCTCATTCTAATCGATATGACTGTTCTTGGGGTATCACTGTTGCTTTGTGGGATCGTCGCCTCGACTTATTCTTCTGGTCTTCCAATACCCTCGTTCACGAATGGGTTCTGTATCTTCTTCGTCAGTTTCTTATCTGGGGTCGTTGGGGGCTCTGAGTTCTCACTAGCTAACAGATTCATCCGGGAATCGGGAGGTGTTAGATCTGGGCTTGGCGAGGGGCTAGCCTTATTGTACTCATGCGACCTTGCGGGTGCCTGGGCTGGAGCGCTTGTTGTCAGCCTCTTACTGCCAGTTTTTGGCGTGGTAGGTATCTTGCTTCTGGTCGCCACAGTCAAAGCGACTAGCGTAGTCACTCTTCTGGGGAGGAAAAGATCTTGAGGAAGGAGTTTCTCCACGGCAAGATGAGCTATCGCCGAGCTAGTGACTGGCATATCGCTACGCCCTCATTGTGAGCTGATGCAAGCCGGCCAAAATATCGATGTTAGAGGTGTCGATTCTAAACGCTTAATACTCTGGATCAATTGGCTACCGCTGATGTCTCTGCTGGAGGCAGGTTTGACTGGAACCGTCTGAAACGAAGAAAAATACGTCGCAAAGGCCTAGTTTCAGCCGGAGAAGTTTTCTCAAACTCCTAGCCGCAGGCGCATTAGGTTTCCTAGGAGCCAGGTCTCTCGATCTCCTTGCACCTAGAATCGCTGATACTCAATCTATCACTGCGACAACTACCGTCACCAAGACTGCAACCGTCACGACTACGGTGCCTCCCACCTCTAAGGCCGCGAGTGTGGTTGTTGTCAAGGGGGCTCGCAGTACTGGTTCGCAAATGTTGGTTGAGAAGGCTCTTGAACTGCTGGGCGGAACCGAGAAACTAGTGCCGCGGGAAGCAGCTATTCTAGTTAAACCCAATGTTGGCTTCTATGAGAAGGACGCAACAACAGACCCTCAACTAACTGCGGCTGTGGTCAAAGCGTTGAAGCGGGCGAAGCCTATTCGAATCGTTGTTGGAGAGAGTTCCGTCAGAGGATATGATACTGATCATGCCTTGGAGGCGACTGAGATGAGAAGCGTGGTGGAGGAGGCAGGTGCAGAGGTTAAGAACCTGAGGAAGGATCCCATTGTAAGAGTTGAGATTCCGGAAGGAAGAGCCATTACCTCAGTCAGTGTCTTCAAGACCGTTCACGACTCTTCGTATATTGTGAGCGTGCCTAGACTGAAGAGGCACTCAGCCACGGTCACGACGATCTCACTCAAGAACATGATGGGAACGCTTCCAGACAACGAGAAGGGGCGCTTCCACCAAGTCGATCTTAGCCAATGCATCGCAGACCTAAACTCCGCAGTCCGGCCCAACCTTGTGATTATTGACGGAACTAGAGTCATGACGAAGAGTGGTCCCACCGGAGGCGTCATGGTGGATCTTAACATGGTCGTAGCGTCGCTAGATCCAGTGGCTGCGGATGTGGTCGCCGCGGAGGAACTATTTAAGGCTGAAGGAGTAGCTGACCCGCGACGCTCTATTACTAGTATAGAGCACATTCAAAGGGCGGCCGAGCTTGGGGTGGGTGTTGCTGACCGCTCGAAGATCGAAGTCTTGGAAGTGACCCTGGCCTAGCAAGCATTGGATCTTTCTGCTTTGACGGAGCATTCGCCATGAATAGACGAGAATTCCTCAGAGTCTTTGGCGTCGGGATAGGTGTGATCGCACTCTTCGATATGTTTCCAAGGATCATAAGACGGAGGAATCTCGTTAGGCCTCCTGGTTCCGTCGTCGAGGAAGCGTTCAATGCGGTTTGCATAAGATGTGCCAGATGCATCCAGGTCTGTCCGACTGGAGCAATTGTGATCGCTGATATGAGCGACGGGTTCAAGGAGCTTGGGACCCCTAAGATAGATCCTCTAAGAGGACCGTGCGAAAGGATTCAAGGCAGATGCGACCAGAAGGCGAAATGCGCGGAGGTCTGCCCGACTGGTGCGATACGGCCAATAGATAGAAGGGCCGCCAAGACAGGCTCTGCAATTATCAACGCCGACAGATGCATAGCTTGGCGCGGAGGATCATGTCTAGTCTGCTATGAGGTCTGTCCAGTTCAAGGTGCCATCTCTCTCATGGATGAATCTAGGCCAATCTTTCACGCAGACATCTGCGTCGGATGCGGCAGATGCGTTTACGCATGTCCAGCGCAGCCAAAGGCGCTGACTCTTACGTCTGAAGGAGAGAGAAGGCTTTGGCCCGACTAGGTCAAAAACGACTGATCAGACTCGTTAGACTTTCGCTGCCAGTCTTGGTTCTTATGGTTGTTGCCTCTGGTCCAGTGCTACAGATTGCCCGCGGTTCAATCTGCACGATAAGCCTAGGGCTAATCACCCTTACATGCCCGCTAGGCTTCATACAGACAAGCCTTGCCTCCTCCAGCATAGTTCTTGGACTTGTCGTCCCAACAGCAACAATTGTTGCAGCTACAATTCTTCTTGGGAGAGTCTTCTGTGGTTGGATTTGTCCAGCTGGCAACGTGATGCAACATTTCGGGGACGTTGGCCGCTCACGATATTTGCCCGGTCTGCGGCTCACAAGTTTTTTCCAACAGAACTCAACAAGGATTGTTCTACTGGGCTCGACGCTCGTGGCAAGCGCTGTGCTTCGATATCCAGTGTTCTGCGTTGTATGTCCAGTAGGAATCATATGTAGGAACGTGATATCACTCGTTCACTATGGTTCAATCGGCCTAGACCTTCTGCTCATTCCCGGGATTGTGGCTCTGGAGCTAGTTCTCGCGCCATGGTGTGCTCACATATGTCCGTTAGGCACAACCTTGAGCGTTCTCAGTCGAAAGAGTACGATAGTTCCAGTCATTGACAAGGCCAAATGTGTGGTCTGCTCGATTTGCACGAAAGTCTGTAGTCTGAAGGTTTCATTGATCCATAGTCGAGCCCTAGAGGATTGCTCCAAGTGCTTGGAGTGCAGCGTGAGATGCCCGACAAACGCCATAGAATGGAGAAAGAGAGCTGAGTCTTAGGCGTTCCTCACGTTGTGATAAGGATCATTGAGAAAGAGGCGACGATTCAAAGTGTTGCAGACCGTGCGACCCAGCGTTAATATCCACCGGCCTACTGCATTGTCCATAGGGGCGCAGAGGAGGAACAGCCGGAATGCAGTGGAGGCCCTTGTCCAGAAGAGGCTTCATGAAGCTGCTGGTAGGTTGCACTGTAGCTTTGGGCCTTTACGCATTGGGGTCAATGCCCAAGTCTGAATCCCCTCCCTCGCCGCTTCTTCCATACAAGAGGCCTGCGAGCCACTACCGAAAACTAAGCAACAGCATCGTGCAGTGTGAGCTCTGCTTCAGGAGATGTCTCATTCCAAACGGTGGAGCCGGCCATTGTACGAATAGGCGAAATGAGGATGGCAGGCTGTACAATGTCGTCTACGAGAGACCTTGTGCTGTTCAAATAGATCCGATCGAAAAGGAGCCCCAATTCCACATGCTTCCAGGAAGTCACATCCTCTGCCTAGGTACCGCAGGCTGCAACTTCAAATGCAGCTTCTGCCAGAATTGGCCCATCTCCACAAGGTCAATCGAGGAGACAGGCTACCTTGATTTTCCCTGCGAGGATGTCGTTAGACAAGCCTCAAGGTCGTCTTTGAGCATCTCCTTCACGTATAACGAGCCAACTGTAGCTTATGAATACCTGCACGATACAGTCAAGTTGGCGCGAGACGTAGGAGTCAGATCCCTTTTTCACACCAACGGTGGCATGAACCCAGATGCTCTAAGAGATCTACTAAGGTACGTGGACGCGGTGACCGTTGATCTGAAGGGGTTCTCCGCTGGATTCTATCGGGCAACATCTACCTCAGACCTGGCTCCAGTACTAGAGACGCTGAAAATCATCAAGCAGCATAAGATTTGGTTTGAGATCGTGAATCTGGTAATCCCAACTTTGAACGATGACCTGAAAATGATTAGAGAGATGTGCGTGTGGATCAGAGACAACCTAGGTGAAGATGTCCCACTTCACTTCAACAGGTTCTTCCCTGCCTACAAGCTACAGAATCTGCCCCCTACACCAATTGAAACCCTGGAGGCGGCCAGAAGAATAGCACTTGAAGAGCAACTCTCCTATGTTTACATTGGGAATGTCCCTGGGCATGTCGCAAACAGCACCTTCTGCCCGAGTTGCGGTGCAAGGATCATACATAGAAAGCATTTCTCGGTTATCGAAAACAGCGTGAGAGAGGGCTCATGCGGATCCTGTGGGCATAAGATCCCAGGAATATGGCGAACTCCATGGTAACCTCACTCAAGAAAATGGCGACGGTCTGTCACGTTCTCTTGGAACATTAAACAATCAGAAACACGCACGGCAGATTGTCTCTACGGCCATACAATCGTCACGACGTACTGACCTGCAAGGTCTTACGACAGTTCTATAGTTGTTCCGACTCTGCTTTCTAGAGCCTTCCTGTATGCTAAGTTGGCTGCTGCGGCGTCCTGGATCCCGAGACC
>Ga0209314_10001444_pt1 | contig 10501 bp, 11 predicted proteins | sample I19B2metaG_FD_184146 | JGI IMG/M metagenome (GOLD analysis project Ga0209314, IMG submission 184146) | Lake sediment bacterial and archeal communities from Gulf of Boni, Indonesia to study Microbial Dark Matter (Phase II) - ​I19B2 metaG... | ecosystem: Environmental > Aquatic > Freshwater >...
GATGAGAGAGAAGGTGTGAGAGGTCTCCGTCATTGGTAAGAAGGAGAAGTCCTTCTGCATCAAAATCGAGCCGGCCCACTGGATAAATCCGCCATTTCACCTTTTTAAGGAAATCCATTACTGTCGGCCTGCCTTGGGGGTCTTTGACAGTGGAAAGGTATCCTCTGGGTTTATTAAGAAGAAGAGTGACTTTGGGTTCAAAACATGTGAGTCTCTTCCCATCTACCTTGATATGGTCTTTCGAGGGATCGGCTTTGAAACCCAATGTATCGATGATTTTTCCATTGACCATTACCCTCCCCTCAATCACCCTCCTTTCCGCTTCTCTCCTTGAAGCAATCCCAGCCTTTGCTAAAATCTTCTGTATTCGTTCCAGTGCCAATCATTCCTCCATCTCATCGATTGGATCGACTTCATGGATCGTTATGATCCCCAACATCAGCCTCACTTTCTGCTTTGGCCTCAATCTCAACCTCAACCTTATCCTCAACCCTTAGAATCTCCTCTTTTGATATCTCTTCGGGCATGGGAGGGGGTTGGATCTCTTTGGGGATAGGGAGGTCGGAAAGAGTGTTAAGACTGAATAGTTCAAGAAAGACCTTGGTTGTTCCATAGATAATGGGACGCCCGGGCATCTCTTTTCTGCCCATTATCTTAATTAAACCTTTCTCCAAAAGGGTTCGAAGGACCCACCCCGAATCCACCCCACGAATCTCTTCGATCGTGGGCCGGATGATCGGTTGGCGATAGGCCACAATGGCTAAGGTTTCTAAGGCAGAACGGCTCAATTTGACAGCCTTACTCTTTTTTAGCCGCTGAACCCATTCGGCCCATTTCGGCTTTGTTCGAAACTGATATCCACCCGAAATCTCCACCAGTTCCATTCCCTTAGAGTCTTCCTCATATTCTGTCTTAATCTGACGAATCCCTTCTAAAATGGCCTCTTTGCCCAATTCTGGCAGGATCTCAACAAGTGTTTCAAGTCTTACCGGAGACTCTGAAACGAAAATGAGACTTTCTAATATGGGTCTAATATCAAAATGGTCCATGATATTATCCTTTAAAAAACGGCTTAAATGACCAGATAATTACCAAGTTCCCTGCCTACCGCAGGCAGGAATTTGGTTATTATGATTTATATTATTTCGTCTCTAAAAATTCTAATTTCTCACCAGGTGAAATGGAGCAGATGGCATGTTTATAGACCAACTGGTCAGCTTCACCTCGAAGGATAAGACAGAAGTTATCGAAGCCGAGGATGATCCCTTCGATCTTACGGCCGGTGGTTAATTCGACGATCACATGGCTTCGATCTCGTCGAATCCGATTAAGAAACTGATCCTGAATATTAATCTGAGTCTTCATCATGGCCCTTTACCCCGTTAGAAAATCCCGCCATTCCTGCCTGTCGGCAGACAGGTATGGTGGGGATTTAGAAAAAAATGTTCATTCCTTATCGAGGCCGGGATTAACCCCCCTTTCCTTCTAACGGGGTTTACCCTCCTCTCCTTAAAAAAGATGTAATCTCCAGGAGTATCCTCTGCCGATCGATAGATTCATCCCGCCAGCGAACCTCTGGATCGGCCTTAAACCATGTCCACTGCCGCTTCGCATAATGACGAGTATCTCTTTTAATCTGTCTGACCGCCTCGGTCCATTCAATCTCCTTCGAGAGAAATTGAACCATCTGTTTATAACCCAAACTCTGCATTGGCTTCAATTCCGGACCATATCCCATCTCCATCAGCCTTCTTACCTCTTGAAGGAATCCCCTCTCTATCATCTGATCAATTCTCTCCTCAATCCGACGATAAAGATCCTCTCTGTTTATCTCTAGACCAATTTTTAAAGTGAGATAGGGTCTCTCTCCAAAACGATGTTGTTCCCGAAAGAAAGAGATGGGTATTCCTGTTGAATCGAAGACCTCCAAAGCCCGTATCGTTCGAAAGAGGTCACGGGGATGGATGTGAGAGGCTGTTTTCAGATCGACTTTCTTCAAATGTTGATAAAGGAAAGCCTCCCCTTTCTCCTCTGCTTCTTGTTTCAACTTTTTTCTCACGTTAGGATCGATTTTAGGATGGCTGAAAAGTCCTTGGGTGAGGACCTTAATATAAAGTCCAGTTCCCCCTACCACCCAAATGGGTTTCCTATTCTTGTACAATTGATCGATTGTCTTTCGAGCCAGCATTCGATAGAGACCAGCATGAAAAGGTTGGTCGGGAGTCACTAAATCGATCATGTGGTGTCGGACCCTCTTCTGCTCATCGAGCGTTGGCTTGGCTGTACCGATATCCATATATCGGTAGACTTGCATCGAATCGGCACTAACGATTTCACCCCCCAATTCCTCTGCTAATTCGATGACCAATTTGGACTTTCCTACTCCGGTCGGACCGAGTAGAATCACAATCCGAGGCCGCTCCATTTTCATCATTTCAGCCATACGGAGTCGATTTTAATGAATTCATAAGAGGACTTCAAGTAGAAAGTAGTGGAGAGGAAAGATGGCATTTAAAATTTTCTTGAAATTGGAATTCAATTTATATAAGATGAGACGCATGTTACGACCCTGCCTCTTCTTTGCATAGGCAGGCATAGTGAACCATAAGTATTCTCCCATGTTCCTCAAACTTCAAACAGCATCGCCTCGTTAGAATTCCAAATGGATAGGAGTTTGATATGTCCTCCATATTCTTTGTCAATCCACGATCGAACCCGGAACTCAGGAGTCTTTACGAGATCGCTTTACTCCCCCAGTCCAATCAGCTTCAAGATTATTTTCTTGCTGTGATGGCCATCCTCTCCGACCATTTTCCGATCAGTTATTCTGCTCTTGTGCTTCAAGACTCTCAAAATGACTGCCTCTCCGTTGAGGCCCTCTATGGCATGGAAAAGGAAGTTCACCCTCTGGGTTGCAGTGGTCGAAAGGGAACGATTGGTAAAGTCCTCGAATCCCGACAACCGATGCCCATCCAGAATTTGAGCCAGGAACCCCTCTATGCAGAGATCATGAAAGGGACGAAACGCATCGAAAACATCCGCTCCCCTTTACTCTGTATTCCTCTCGTTACAGAAAATGAAGCGATCGGTGTGATCAATATCGATTGCCTTTACGGCCCCCGAGACGAATTGAACGAGGATTTCCAATTCCTTTCCATTCTTTCGGCGATCCTCTCGCCAGTCATTAAGAACTATCACGTGAAGAAGGAGGAGCCTCTTCAGAAGACTGGCAAACCAAAGCCAAGATCTCCTTTATTGGACGAGATCTTGGAGGAGAGGCTGGCCGAGGCGCTGAATAAGATCGATCCTTACGTAGAGTCAAAGGCCAAAATGCGCCTCCTTGACGACATCATTGCTTTGGTGGAAAAGATACTGATCAAATCAGCCCTGAAAAGGGTTGACTATGTTCAGATTGCCGCTGCCCAACTCTTAGGCATCAATCGGAATACGCTTCGAAAAAAGATGAAAGATTTGAAGATCAAAGCCCGTTAGCCAAATTGTGGAATGCGCAATTTGGAGTTCTGAGTTCGGCCCACATTCCCATCTTGCAATAAATCCATTAAAGGGTAACAATAAAAGCATGTTAAAACGCCAGAATAGTGAAAAAATGAAAGGCCTCTGCCATCAATGGGGAGTCTCCTTGTTTGGGATTGCAGATCTTCGCTCTTTAAACAAGGATCATATGCTTCTGCCTTCTTCGTTGACCGAACAACTTCCCTTTGGCATCTCCGTGGGGTGCCACCTCTCTAATGCGATTCTGGAGGGGATTGAAAACCAGCCCACGCCCCTCTATTTTCATCACTATCAGAGGGTCAATATCCTTCTGGATACGATCGGACTGATCCTCACCTCGGCGATCCAGGACCTTGGATCTCAGGCGATCCCCATTCCTGCTTCTCAAATCCTGGATTGGAAGACTCAAAGAGGTCATCTCTCCCATAAGCACGTGGCCAGAGCCGCAGGGTTGGGATGGATCGGACGAAACAACCTCCTTGTGAATGAAACATTTGGATCGCGGGTTCGACTGGTCACAATTCTCACCGATCTTTCGCTTGCCGTCGACTCACCTTCTCTGAGGGACTGTGGCTCCTGCCGGGCTTGCGTCTCGGTCTGTCCAGCCGGAGCAATTGCAGAGAGACAAGAAGAGTTTAACCACCTTCGGTGTTATGAACAATTGAAGGCTTTTTCGAAAACCCTTCATTTCAGCCATCATGTCTGTGGTGTCTGTGTGAAAGCCTGTAAAGGGTACAAGCGGTCGAGTGGCCAAGGGGTCAAGTGAAAAACCAAAATATTTGAAACTTGACCCCGTGAACCCTTGAATCCTCGAACCCTCGATAACATTGTTATGAAAGATCTCGATGTGATTGTTGTGGGCGGTGGTCATGCGGGGATTGAAGCCTCCTTGGTCTGCGCTCGCATGGGGCATTCTACTCTCCTGATCACTCAAAATGCTGATCAAGTCGGTTACATGTCCTGCAACCCTGCAATCGGTGGTTTGGCCAAGGGCCATCTCGTGAAGGAGATCGACGCGCTCGGTGGAGAGATGGCCAAGGCCACGGACGAGACAGGAATTCAGTTCCGCCAACTCAATACTGGAAAAGGACCAGCGGTTCGCTCCTCAAGGGCTCAGGTGGATCGTCAGGCGTATCGATTGCGAATGAAAAGGACCGTTGAGGATCAGGAAAATCTCATCATCAGACAGGCAACAGTGGAAGAAATTCTAATAGACGGGGATAAGATCATCGGTGTCAAGACACATCTGAACGAAACGATTCAGGCCAAGGCGTTGGTTCTTGCACCAGGGACCTTTCTAAACGGTCTCGTCCATATCGGTCTGACTCATTTTCCATCAGGCCGAATGGGTGATCCACCTTCCGTCGGACTATCGCAATCGCTTAAGAAATTAGGGTTTCGGATGGGGAGGCTAAAGACCGGAACGACGCCGAGACTCGACGGTCATACTATCGATTTCTCGAAACTCGTTCCACAATATGGGGATGAGCGACCCATCCCTTTCTCCTTCTCCACAAAAAAAATCGAAATTGAGCAAGTCCCTTGCCATATCACTTATACCAATTCCACGACCCATGAAATCATCAAGGGTGGCCTCGACCGATCGCCCCTTTACTGCGGGATCATTAAAGGGATCGGACCGAGATATTGCCCCTCCATCGAAGATAAAGTCGTCCGTTTTGCAGATAAAAAGAGACATCAGATCTTCTTAGAACCTGATGGCAAAAGCACAGCGGAGGTCTACCCGAACGGGGTCTCGACCAGTCTTCCATTGGATATCCAAATCCGGATGCTCAGATCGATACAGGGGCTGGAGGAAGTGGAGATCGTTCGACCGGGCTATGCGATCGAGTACGACTTTGTTGATCCCACTGAGCTTAAATCCTCTCTTGAGACGAAGAAGATGAGGGGCCTCTTCCATGCTGGACAGATTAATGGGACATCTGGCTACGAAGAGGCAGCAGCACAGGGCTTGATTGCAGGGATCAATGCTTCCCTCTATGTTCAGGGTGAGGAGCCTTTGATCTTACAACGGTCCGATGCGTATATCGGCGTGTTGATCGATGACCTCATCACAAAAGGGACATCTGAACCTTATCGAATGTTCACTTCGCGCGCAGAATATCGTCTCCATTTGCGCGAAGATAACGCTGACCTGAGATTGCGAGAAATGGGTTATCGAATAGGATTGGTGAAGAAAGAGGATTATCGAATCTTCTTTGAGAAAAAGAGTTCGGTTGAGAAAACTCTCTTTAAGATCTCCAATACAAAAGTTAATCCGACAAGGGAAAATAATGATATTCTTCATCGATGGGGAAGCGCACCCCTGAAGAAAGAGTCCTCCCTTCAAGAAATATTGAAGAGGCCAGAAATTCATTTTGAGCATCTCCTTGCGTTTGATGGGGATCTGGAAGGACTTCCAAAAGAGGTTTGGGAACAGGTGGAGATTCAGGTGAAGTATGACGGCTATATCAAGAGACAGATGGAACAGATCGAACGGTTTAAAAAATTAGAGGAAGTGAGATTCCCGAAGGATTTCGATTTCAGTGCTGTGATCGGTCTCTCGAAAGAGGTCATGGAGAAATTGGTCAAAATCAGGCCCCTGTCCCTCGGCCAAGCGTCAAGGATTTCCGGAGTCACACCTGCGGCCATCTCCATCTTGATGGTCAACCTGAAGAAGCAAGGGTATTTATAAAAAGCAGAGGTAAACCCCGTTAGAAGGTCTTTGGTCTTCTAACGGGGCAAGCAGCGGGGCTCTCTAACGGGGTAAAGAGATGGGAGTCAAACTTTATAAAGAGCCAAAGCTTGAAGAACCAATCATGTTCGTTGGCTGGCCAGGGATTGGCAATATCGGTATCATTGCGGTGAATACGCTCAAAGAGAGTCTGAGAGCAGAGGAACTTGGAGAGATAGAAAGTTGGGGCTTCTTCTATCCAAGAAAGGTTTCAATTAAAGATGGCTTGTTAGAAGATTTGGAGTTTCCGAGCAGTAAGTTTCATTACCAAAGAGTTGGGGGGAAAGATTTGATATTCTTCATTGGAGAGGAGCAGCCGTCTGAGGGAGGAAGAATGTATGCCAGTGGAGAAAAGGCCTATCAGATGGCGAACCTTGTCGTCGATGTGGGACTAAAATTTGGCTGTCGGAGGGTCTATACCTCTGGAGCTTGTGTTTCGTTGAGCCATCACCAGATGAAACCAAGGGTTTGCGCAGTCATGAGCTCTGAGGGACTCGTCAAAGAAGTAAAGAAATATCAGAATACGATTTTGATGAGTGAGTTAGGAGGGCGAAGAGAAGGCGAAGGCACAATCACTGGTTTGAACGGGCTTCTGTTAGCCGTCGCTAAAAAGAGGGGGCTCGAAAGCATCTGTCTCATGGGCGAAATCCCCGACTGGCTCTCTGTGGCCTCTTTCCCTTACCCTAAAGCCTCTAAATCAGTCCTTGAGGTCTTTGCTGAGATCGTAGGGATTCGTATGGATCTCAGTTTCCTGGACAAGATGGGAGAAAAGATCGAAGAGGTGATTGAAGGCATTTATTCAAAATTTCCCCAGGAAATGAAAGAAGAGTATGATCAAAGAAGATCGATTGCCCAACCCGAATCGGGACCGGTCACCATCCAGGCTCAGATATACATTGACGAACATCTGAAAAAGGGAGGAGAAGACGGTGGAGAGAGACCCACTTGAGATTTATAGGATCCCTCAGGTGCAAAGTCCGTCTCTGATCGTGAGCTGGCAAACCCAGGATATTGGGAAATTGGGGGCGAGGGTGATCGACTTTTTGAGGGAAAAATTGGGAGGCCAAGAAGTTGCTGAGGTCAAATCTGCGGGCTTTTTTCCTCTTGGAGGTGTGAGATTTAAGAACGATTTAGTCCAATCCCAGGAAAGTAAGTTCTGGGCCTGTGAAAAGAATAATCTCCTAATCTTTCGAAGTGATGAACCGATCTTTGAACACTACAAATTCCTAAACGCAGTTTTGGATTTCGCTCAACACCACTGTGGAGTTCAGGAGCTCTATACCGTCAGCGGAGCTGTCTCTTTGGTTGCGCATAGCAATCCTCGAAGGATATTAACCGTTTTCAATCAATCAGAATTCAGGGAGGAACTTCGAGGTTATGGACTCGACCCCATGACCTGGGAAGGCCCCCCAGCGATCAGCAGTTACCTTTTGTGGGTTGCGAGGAGAAGAGGCCTTCCTGGAGTGAGTCTGTGGCCGGAGATACCATTCTACTTGGCCGCAAGAGAAGATCCCTGGGCCATAAAGGTCGTCCTCACTTTCCTAAGTAGGAGATTCGACTTAAGTTTAGATTTAGAAGAGTTTGATTTAGAGATCAATGATCAAAATAAAATAATAGACCACCTCAGAAATGGAAATGCTGAAATTGATAAATTCATTAGCATGTTAGAAAGCGGACAGAGCTTAGACGAAGAAGAACAGCTAAAATTGACAAGAGAGATTTACCAACTGCTCGAAAAAGAAAAAGGGGACTCAACCGAAGCTCCTTGATTATGGCTTCTGGGTTTTAGCTCGTTCGCTCCTCGAATCGTTTGCGTTTGGGGTCAGGTCTTTAATATTGACATTTGATGTGGAATGGTGTAAAAGCATTGTATGTCGAGACCGTTGAGGATTGAATATGCTGAGGCTGTCTATCATGTCACCTCCAGAGGGAATGCGAGGAAGTCTATTTTCAGGGACAATAAAGATCGGGGAATGTTGCTCAATATCTTGGGGGAGGTGAATGATCGGTATCACTGGTTCTGCCATGCTTATTGTCTTATGAACAATCATTATCATCTGGTTATCGAAACACCAGATGGGAATCTTTCAAAAGGAATGCGGCAGTTAAACGGTGTTTATACTATGCGTTTTAATAGACGTCATGGGAGCGTTGGGCATGTTTTTCAAGGAAGATACAAAGCCATTCTTGTACAGAAAGAGAGTCATTTGCTTGAGGTCTGTCGATATGTGGTGTTGAACCCTGTGCGGGCTAAAGTAGTTGAGATCCCTGAGCGATGGAGATGGAGCAGCTATCGAGCTACGTCGGGGATAGAGAGAGCCCATCCTTGTCTTACTACAGACTGGGTTTTGGGTCAGTTTGGGTCAAAGAAAAGAGTAGCAGGGAAGAGGTATAGAGCATTTGTGAAGGACGGGATAGGAGGGCGCAGGATTTGGGAGCATGTCAGGGGCCAGAGTATCCTTGGGGAGAGGGATTTTGTGAACAGGTTGACAGATTTCGTAAGAGGATACGAAGAGGTAATAGAGATACCAAAGGGTCAAAGGTACGTGATTCGGCCGAGTCTTGGAGAGATTTTTAAGGATGCGGAAGGGGGAAAACAAAAGCGAGACGCGGGCATTGCATATGCAATTACGAGGTGCGGGTATAGTGGGAGAGAGGTAGCGAATCATTTAGGACTTCATTATTCAACTGTTAGCAGGTTGATCAACGAGGGAAAAGCAAAATATCAACATTAAAGACCTGACCCCTTACCCTTTATTTTGACTTCGTTTCTTAATAATTCCAAAATTGACTCCAGGTGGACTCTATCGGTGGGGTTCGATGATCACCTTAATCGACTCCTTGGCCTCAGCGACCAACTTAAAACCAAGGCCAGTCTCTGCCAGAGGGAGTCGGTGTGTAATCATCTCTTGCAGGAGCATGCGCCGAGAGCGAATCAATTCAATCGCAGTGACGATGTCCGAGGGACTTCCTCCATAAGTTGGCAGGAGAGTGATCCCGTTATTCCAAAAATCGAAAAATGAAAAAAGAAAATTGAGGCCAGGTTCAAGGGGGGCAAAACACAGAACGGTTCCTCCTCGATCGACAGATTGCAACGCCTGGGTGTGAGCAGAAATCGTTGCTGAACAGACGATGGAGAGATCAACGAGCCGACCTTTATTGATCTCACGCATCTTCCTAGGGTTGACTTCTTTCGCATAGATTGTTTCGTCCGCCCCAAATTGTCTTGCTGCATTAAGACGATACTCGTTGATATCCGATGCAATGATACGGCCGGCTCCTGAGAAGCGTGCGAGCGCAATATGAAGAACTCCGGAAATCCCACTTCCAATCACGAAAACGGTCTGGCCAGGCATCAGCCTTGCCAATCTCTGCCCCCGCAGGACGCAGGCCAATGGCTCAATGAACACGCCTTCTTCAAAAGAGACCTCATCTGGCAAGACAAAGATACCTCGATCGACATTGATTCTTGGTACGCGAATAAATTCAGCAAAGCCTCCGGGATCGAAATTGGTGCTCCGCAAGGTGTCACAGACCGTATGATAACCATTTAGACAGTAATGGCAGGTGTTGCATGGGACGTGATGAGAGACAAAAACCCGATCTCCAACCTTATAACGGTCAACACCTCCTCCAACCTCGACAATCTCTCCTGCAATCTCGTGGCCGAGCACACGAGGGGCCTTCTTCATTCGATACCACTCCATCACATCACTGCCACAGATGCCGCTGGCCAACACCTTCACCAATAATTCGCCAGACCCTATCCTCGGAGTCGGAATTTCCTCCAATCTCACATCCCTGTTGTTATAATACATGGCTACGCGCATCACTCACCCAAAAAGTTATGAGTTCAGAGTTTTGAGTTCGTCGTTTCTATATCCTATCTCCGAACTCCGAACCAAATACTTCGAACTAATTTTTGGTCTTCTCTTGTTCAAAAATTTCATTCGCTTCAGTGGCGGTAGCGTTCTCGTGGATGATGGCACGCAAGGCCTTAATCATAGCCACAGGATGTTCATTCTGCCAGACGTTTCTCCCGAGGTTTACCCCGATCGCACCCTTTCGCATTCCATCATGGACAAACTCGAAAACCTCCAACTCGGTATCGACTTTAGGCCCTCCTGCCATCACCACTGGAACAGGACAGCCACTGACCACCTTCTATTTAAACCTAAAATCTTTTCCAGTTCTTCGCAAAGCTCCCTTACATTGTAACCTTTCCCACGGGAGCCAAACTGGCCAAAGTAAGCC
>Ga0209314_10001445_pt1 | contig 10494 bp, 16 predicted proteins | sample I19B2metaG_FD_184146 | JGI IMG/M metagenome (GOLD analysis project Ga0209314, IMG submission 184146) | Lake sediment bacterial and archeal communities from Gulf of Boni, Indonesia to study Microbial Dark Matter (Phase II) - ​I19B2 metaG... | ecosystem: Environmental > Aquatic > Freshwater >...
TACCTATCTTCCTGGCAAAAATAGTTCAAGCGGATGGTTTCAGTAGCGCGATCATCGCTGCAGGAGTCTTCTTGCGATTGTCTATCCAGAATTTTGCGGCCTTTGCCTTCTGACTGCAAAGCTGGACGACAAGGTTTGCCTCACCAAAGACAGCAGCATCGACAAAAAACTGTTGGCGGATCTTGAGTGCCCATTCTCTCTGGCGGTAACTGCCGGACAGTTGAGGGAACCCGAACTCGGCAGCGACCCGGACAGCATCAGCCGCGAGCTTCTGGTCAGCAGCGACCATCTGGTCATGCTGCAGCTTTGTTGCCTCGCGGTGGCACCGCTCACAAAGCCCCTGTCGCCGTATAGTTTCACGAAACGCAAAGTGCTGGCAGTCCGGTGCCCGTCCGGCAGCAAGTCGGAACTCTGCGGCAAGGTCCCTTGAATCCTCCAGAAGTCGGCCGACAGTGACAACCATATCGACACCGGCCCTTTTCAGCTCACTCTCCAGTTCGTCGTCAAGAAGGCCAACCCGGAAGGAAAAGCTAGCATGGGTGGGGGAAGTGACGTCAATCTCGTCAAGGGCGTTGCCGATAGAGCCGAGGATCTTCCGGATCTCGACGGCATCAGCCTGGGCTGCCTCTCGTCTGGCCTTGGCCGCTGCAGCCTTACCTCTCATAGTCGGACTCTCGCGCCTCTCTGCTGCAGCCTGACGAGCAGCCGCAACGGAACCATAGTGCTTAATACAGCAAGCCTCGATATCTTCTTTGTGGTAGAGATACACCTTATAGCCGAATCCATTCGAATCGACTCGAAACGGGATCTCGGCGATCTCCTTCTCTGTCAGGCCGTAAAATTCTTTGAGCTGCGTTTTGGTGTAGCCGTTATAGAGCATGCCTATCTCCTCTGTCGCAATTCTGAGTAAGCTCCTTGAAATCAGTGCTCCAGCTTGAGCCTGTATTAAGCCTGGCATCTGCAGACGCGGCCGGCACCATTGCACCGGGGGCAGGTGGTGCCGATCTCGTCATCGTAATGCGAATAGATCTTTCCCCTGCCATCGCAGCGGCCGCACCACACCTTCGCCCTGTTCTCCACCGAGATGTTCGTCCAATCATCGTACAGCTCGTCAAAGATCCTCCCTCCATCCTGGATCAATACGTGAGGCTCCAGAAGTAGCTCGCAGCGACCCCGTATCACAGTTATGGCGGCTTCATAGAGATCCACGTCAAGGCCGCACAAATCGGGAATGCTGACATGATAGTCGTAGCCATTGTAAGCGCTCAGGAGTACCTGGGCACACCTGCCAGACTGGCCAGTGCCTCGCATGGCAACCGGGAGTAGCACCAGGATTGCAGCGGCGTATTCTTCATGGGTAATCAGCTTCATTTTTCCTCCTGTTATACTATGGTGTTTTCTCCAGGTGGTAGGCGATCGCTTGCTTCGTCCAGTTCTCACCGAGGAGGTAGAGCGCCCGAAGCGGATGGGTGTACGGCTCCGGTAGCCAAGTTGGCTCACTGTAGACGAAGGCAAGGACGATCTGCTCTGTTGTTGAAAGTTGCCGACGGATCTTCTTGTCTGCCTCGTACCTGCTGACAATTCTACTGACATCGCTGCAATCAACTGTGCTGACGTTATACATGGCTAGCAATCCTCCCTCGGGTCGCGTTCGTGCATGTCTGCGTATAGATTGTCCGTCATTGACCACCAGCCAGAGAAACCGACCAGATCGTCTGTTACCTCATCATAAAGCTCCTCTTCGATGTCGCCGCAGGTGTATCCAAGGGGTATCATCTCAAAGGCAGTCTGGAAGAATCCGAAATAAAATAGGTCTTTTAACTCAGGACGCAGGGCTTCGTAGCCAGTGTCATCGTAGATTTTAATCTTGATACTCATCTCGAATTCCATGGGTGTTACCTCCGGTCTATCGATTATTGCTGCTCGTAGAGACAGTCTGACCATCCGGCCGACTGTCATGCCTCCCGCAGCTCTGCCTTCAAGTCAGCAGGCAAGTGCGAATATATAGCCATCAGTCCGCGGTAGAGTCAGCTTTACCACCCTGGGTAATGCACCAGGAGCCTGGCGATAATGGCCCTACGATGATCGTCGAGTCGCCATGTTAAGCCAAGAACCGAACGGGGAGCATCGAAACGCTCTGCCATCTCTCCTGCCACTTCATCATTGAAAAAACTGTACATAGCGAGCATGAAATAAGCCTGCCCGGGACTCATGACACCAAGGTATGGTTCAATTACATCGCGTATCGGTCTGAGCTCCTGATAGTCAGTAGCTGTCAGGTCACCTGGACCGAAGCACTCAACTCCTGCCAGCTGAACACCTTCTTTCCAGGCCTCTGTAAATAACGCACTGTTGTGGTAAGCGTGAATTAGCAGATCGGTTAATGCAGTCATTTGTTCCTCCTTTGCTGTATGGCCTGAAGGCCATTACTGTTGCTTATGCAGCCAACCAGTTTATGATTCCCTCGACTGGGTACTTGCGCCGCCCACCGACCTGCTTGAATGGTGGCAGCAGGTTTCGATTGCCTGTCAGCTTGATCGCCTTACGGCGACGCCAACAGGTCTGAATACTGATACCAACCATCGCGCACATCTCGCGCTCCGAGACAACCAGGCACTGCTTGTTTGCCATAGAATGTTCGCCTCCTGAAGGTTTTCTGGGTAAAGGCTTTATGATCATCCAGTCGGCTGACCACTGTACCCTCAACACGTATCATCGTACCACATATCATACCACATATCAAGACAGTGGACGTTATTTATTGTTAATACGTTGCAAATGGTTGTTTTATAGTGCTTATTTGGTGTTTAGTAGACAGGTGTTCGTACTTATGATAGAACTACAAGCACGGAGGGTGGCAATGAAATTGAATGAGCGAGTTAAAATTGCACGTGTTTTTGCCGGGCTCTCGATAGTGCAACTTGCAGCACGCCTCGAACTGGCGAAATCAAACATAATCAGGTGGGAGTCAGACTCTAAATACAACCTGCCCCAAAAACAGATCAGACGAGTTGCTGCGGCGACGGGAGTACCTGCAGCTTTTCTTGAAGGCAGGAGCATGGAGGGGCTTGTAGTTGCGCGCCCTGGTCGATTCATCACTAAAAATGCCAGGGAAAATACATACAAGTATCTCGACAGCATTTTAGCACTATTGATAAACAACGATACGGCCAACGTCGTCAACCTGAGACATGAGCGCCGGAAAGCCACCATCCTTTACAACGAAGATTTGTGCATTGTAATTGTTCCGGCCGACGAGTTCGTTCCGCTCGGAAAAGACTTTAAACACCAGAAACAACTTGATATAGACGAAAAGCTGTTAGCAGACGCGTATGACAGCGACACTGGGGTTGATAATCTGCTTCAAACCGCCGGCATAACAAAATTCATGACATGCAACAAAAGCACTACTATTAACCTGCAGTTGAGTGGCGGCAATAAGCGGCAAGCCATCGACAAGCTGCTCGCTCTTGTTGACGAATTACGAAGGGAAGGTTGCGATGTGCATATAGAAATAACCGACAGGACTACCATAGACTAGTCACGACATAGGTCACGAAGCAGTAGAAAAAAACAAAAGGGCTTGCAGCACAGCTGCAAGCCCTTGTTTTTATTGGCGTCCCCGAGACGATTCGAACGTCCGACCCCTTCCTTAGGAGGGAAGTGCTCTATCCTGCTGAGCTACGGAGACAAGAATTTTGTTTATACTACAAACTAAAGGTTTTTGCAATGCTATATGAGCAGCGCAAACGGCTGACTACTGGCAATCCGGCGACCTAGAACTTGAGCAGGGAGTAGACCTTCCCATCCGGAAGCTTGCTTCTGCCACCAAGGAACTCCAACTCAGCCATGAAACAACACTCGTAAATATTGCCCCCCATGCTCTGCACCATCTCCACAACTGCCCCCATGGTGCCGCCTGTGGCAAGGACATCATCGGCGATAAGAATATTCTCTCCGGGTTTGATGGCATCGGTGTGGATCTCCAGGGAATCCGTACCGTACTCAAGGTCATAGGTCTTCTTGAAGGTTGCTGAGGGGAGTTTCCCCGGCTTCCTCACCAGCACAACCCCTGCACCGAGCTTATATGCCAAGGCGGCTCCGATAATGAAACCGCGCGCCTCCACCCCGACGACCTTATCGATCTTCTTGCCGATGTACCTGAGAGCCATGAGATCGATCATCTGCTGATAGGACTTGGCGTCAGCCAAGAGAGTCGTGATGTCCTTGAAAACAATCCCCTTCTTGGGGAAATCGCTTACATCCCTGATAATATCCTTCAACTCCTGCAACATCATCTCCTCCTTGTTGACCTGCTAAAATCTCTCCACGCTTTCGCCTACCTTGCGCAGCTTTTCAATTGTCTTGGCCTCGATCTGCCTTATTCTCTCGCGCGTAACGCCAAACTGCTTGCCGATGGTGTCCAGTGTCTGGGATTCAGTATCATTGAGGCCGAAACGAAGGGTCAAAATGCTCTTTTCGTTTTCCGACAATGATTCGAACCATTCCGAAACATGCTCATACCTGTCGACATTTTCAAGCTGTTCGGATGGTGAGACTGCAGAGGCATCCTCGATGGTGTCCAAGAGGAAGTAATCGTTGTTTTCACCCATGGGGCGCTCGATCGAATAGGTTTTCTTCAGGAGCTGCATGAGTCGCCTTACATAGGCCTGATCGACCCCCATGCTGGCAGCAATCTCCTTGACTACAGGCTCACGGTTGAGCTTCTGCATGAGCTCCCGGGAGATGCGCAACATCTTGTTGATGTCATCGGAAACATGCACTGGCAGGCGTATGGTGCGGGACTGATTCACCAGAGCCCGCTCGATGGACTGCCTGATCCACCAGGTTGCATAGGTGGAAAAGCGGCACTCCTTGGAGATCTTGAAGCGCTCCACAGCCTTTATCAAACCCAGATTCCCCTCCTCTATCAGGTCTAGAAAAGGGAGACCGCGATTTATGTAGCGCTTCGCTATCTTCACAACCAGACGCAGGTTGGACTCTATCATCCTGTCCCTGGCAGCCTTGTCACCTGCAGCGATCCTTACGGCCAGCTCACGCTCGTCCTCCGCAGTAAGGAGCTTTGTCTTCTGGATGTCCCGCAGGTAGAGCTTGATTGCATCATCGAAGTGCTCCTCCTCTTCAGAACTTTTCAGCTCTTCGGCATCAGGCTCCAGTGCCTCTTCGGCCACCAGAGCCTCCTGATCAGGCTCAAGCATACTGTCATCCAGGGAGTCCTCCCCGTTCATGCCAGGCATCACATCATTGAGTTCATCGTCTATCATGTCGTCACCCCGATATGGTTACTGATCCTCACTCCACCCTTCCCGTCCGATGAGCTTCACGAACCGGCATGGAATGGTTTTCTCACGCGCAACGGTCCCATCCTCAAGCTTTCTGACACGGTACAACACCTGATCCTGCTTGTCACCCACCGGTATCACAAGGCAGCCACCGACAACGAGCTGATCCAGCAGGGCGGAAGGGATATCAGGTGCGCCTGCGGTAACGATTATGGCATCAAAAAGTGCCTCCGAAGCCCATCCGACCGTGCCGTCGTCTATTTTCATTGATATGTTGGTTAGAGCGAGAGCATCGAAGAGCCTGCGTGCCTTGGCGGCAAGGGCCGGGATTCTCTCGATGGTATAGACTCGCCTGGCAAGAGAAGCCAGTATAGCGGCCTGGTAGCCTGACCCGGTGCCTATCTCCAGAACACTCTCGCTACCGGTCAGCTGAAGCATTTCAGACATGAGGGCTACGGTATAGGGCTGGGAGATTGTCTGCTTCTCACCAATTGGGAGGGAATTGTCTCCGTAGGCCTGGGCTGCCATCGCCTCCTGCACGAAGAGGTGGCGAGGAACCTTGAGCATGGCCTCGATCACCCGGCGGTCCTTCACTCCCCTGGCAACAATCTGGGTTTCAACCATCTTTTTTCTGGCTATGTCAAAATTCATTAAACGTCCGTCAGTTGCGAAGTTGAAATCTTATAGCAAAGTCGTCGACACAAGTCCACAATTAGCAGATATCCCACCCTTTAAGCATGGCTATTGAACTGTGGTTTGTCAGGTCGAGGTGAAGCGGGGTGACGGAAATATGTCCCCTGCTTACAGCGGCAAAGTCGCTCCCTTCGATGTCATGGAAATCCAGATCCGCGGTGCCGATCCAGTAATAACCTCTACCGCGAGGGTCTACCTTGTCGACAACTGTCCCCTCGTACTTCCGCCTCCCCTGGATGGTAACCAGGGGTCTTTTTATCTGATTACCAGGGATGTCCGGCACATTGACATTGAGGAAAGTATCCCTTGGAAGTCCGTTTGCTGCCACCAGGAGAGCGAGCCTGGCAGCGAATTCTGCGGCAGCTCCGTACCCGCCGTTGTTGTCCCGGCAGGCAAGTGAGACTGCGAATGCCGGTATCCCCATGAGGGTGGCCTCCATGGCCGCGGCCACGGTGCCGGAGTAGGTGACGTCATCACCCAGGTTGGCACCGCGATTGATGCCGGAGACGACCAGGTCGGGATGGAAATCCAGCAGACTGTGGATCCCCAAGTTTACACAGTCAGTCGGTGTGCCGTCCACGGAATAGCGTCCCGGAGCCAGACACTCGGCGCGCAATGGATGGTGGAGGGTCAATGCGTGGGAGACGGCGCTCCGCTCCCTGTCGGGGGCCACCACGGCGACATTCCCTATCCTCTCAAGAGCAGCTGCCAGAGCCATGATCCCCGGGGCATTTATGCCGTCGTCATTGGTGACAAGGATTTTCATTCCTGCTCCTTCATAGCGGAAAGGGTCCATTGGCTGAGTGAATCAGCTCCTTGCGGAAGCAATCAACCGCAGCATCGAGAATTTCGGAAACAGGGGCATGCTGCGGCAGTTCCGGTAGTGGCTGACCGAGGAAGCGGAGCGCATTCAACAGGAGAGCCCCCCCCTCGCGCTTCAGGTCACGTCCCTGTGCCAGGGAGACGGCGGAGTCGCGCTTGCTAAGCTTGCCTCCGCCGGGGCCGGTTACGAGCGGAAGGTGGCAATAATCGGGGACGGGAAGACCGAGAACTCTCTGCAGGAAAATCTGACGAGGAGTGGACGGGAGCAGATCCGCTCCTCGTACCACCTGGTTCACCCCTGATGCAGCGTCATCGACAACGGTAGCCAGATGATAGGCAAAGAGTCCGTCGGACCGCCTGACTACGAAATCTCCGCAGACCTCCTGTAGTCGCTGCCTGCATGGCCCCACGATCCCATCGACAAACTCTATCTCATCCAGGGGGACGCGGATGCGCAGTGCGCGAGGCTCCTTGCCCTGAGGGAGGCCGCTGCGGCATGTCCCGGGATAGGCCAGCTCGTCGGCCAAGCCGTGGGGAGCGCTGGCTAATCGGGCTATCTCGGCACGGGAGCAGCCGCATGGGTATACCATGCCCAGCAGTTGCAACTCGTTCAGGGCGGCGGCATAGGCATCCACCCTCCGGCTCTGCCAAACCACCTGGCCGTCCCAGGAAAAACCCAGGATCTCCAGGGTGCGCAGCATGTCGTCGGCCACTCCAGGCACTACCCTTGGGGTGTCCAGATCATCCATGCGCAGCAGCCAACGGCCACCTGAGCTGCGAGCGAAGAGATAGCTCCCCAGTGCGGCAACCAGGGAGCCGAGATGCAGGGGGCCGGTTGGCGAAGGGGCGAACCTTCCGGTTACTTGCTCCATCGACTAGTCGACAAACGAGCAGCAGTAATCCGAAACGACCTTGACCCTCATGGTGAAGCTGGAGTTGGCCGGGACATCGAAGGCCTCCCCCCCTTTGACCGACTGCCATTCGCTGCTTCCCGGAAGAAGCAGCTCCAGCTCCCCGGAAAGTATCTCCATTATCTCCGCCTTACCCGTGGAAAACTGATACTCACCCGGCTGCATGACCCCGAGTGTCTTCTTGCTGCCATCGGCAAAGAGGACTGTATGGCTGACTACCCCACCGTCGAAATAGATGTTAGCCTCGCGAACAACGGTAACATTGGCAAACTCTGACATGAAACCTCCTCTGGTGATTGATGATGTCGGCATTTATACAGACATTCTCATGCCAATTCCAGAAAGTTCTGCATAGCAGCAGAAACTATGAATTCAACCGGACATCAAATGTTTTTTGGACACGAAACGTGAAGGGCATTATTACATGGCGGTCAGCCATGGGACAAAGGCTGCACAAAGTACGGAAAATTACTTTTTACCCTGCAGACGCTCGATCTCCTGCCGGAGCAGGCGTAGTTCGGCCTTCATCTCTTCGATATCGCGCCGCATAGAATCCATTTCAGCAGATACGGAAGATTCTTTTGCCTGAACAGCTGCAGCAATAACCGCAGTAGTGGAGGTATCTCCATCTCCGTGCAGAGGTGACTCAGCCGGAGGTTTTATCACTGCTTTCCCCTGTTTATCCATCTCCCCGGCTACGGCCTGGCGGCACTTGCCGTTTTCATGGCGAATCAGGGCCTTGCGGGCATTGATGCATGCGCTCGGATTGAAGAGATATCCCATGCTGCTGCAGAGATCGGCCTGCTCGGAGCGAAGACGCTTCTCCTCCTGCAGACAGAGATCATGATCACTGTTGCCGAATGCGGCAGGGACCGCAAGAAGCGCATGGATTGCCGCCAGGAAAACAGCTGTTGCCTTCATCTTACGCATCATCTCCCTCGTATTCAGTATATTTCCTGGCACTACCCCGCACCCTCTCCGCCGGGTACTTGCGGGCATTGATGGCTATCTTCCGCTCCGCCGCAGCATACAGGTCGATACCCAGCTTGTCGGCGATCCGCACCAGATAGATGAAGATGTCGGCCAGCTCCTCCTCCACCGAAGGCCTTACCTTATCCTCCAGCAGGTGACTCTTCTCCCCCTCGACCCACTGAAAGTGCTCCACGAGCTCGGCCGCCTCGGCGATCAGGGCCATGGAGAGGTTCTTCGGAGTGTGGAACTGGTCCCAATCCCGCTCCAGGGCAAAATCCCGCAGCCGGTCGCGAAGGGTTTCTATGGAAACTATTTTATGCCCGTCATGCATACTGCCCCCCCTCGTTTCCCATTCATTAGATCAACAATTGAATTCCTTTACCCTACCATGAACCGGCAACCCGAAGGCCGGCATAGCCGGGACCGGCCTCGCCGCTGACCTTCAGATTGTCGGATAGAGTGGTGAATAGATAAGAGCTGCCAATGCCGATGGCCGCACCGGCAAGGACGTCATGGAAGTAGTGGCGCTTCGCCTCGATCCTGCTGTAACCCACGAAGGTTGCTGCCGCATATGCGGGCAGACCGTACCCGAGCCCGTATCGCTTTCTTATGAACTCCGCTGCAGAAAAAGAGATCGCCGCATGACCTGAGGGGAAGGAGTGGTCATCGCCGTCAGGGCGTGTTTCATTAACCGCATACTTAAGGCCGAGCGTAACCCCGAGGGAGAGAGCGGTGCTCTTTGCCAACTCTCCCCCCCCCTCCATATCATTCAGAAACAGGGTGGAGACAGCGGCGGTTGCCGGCAAGAGCAGAGTGGCAAAGTCTCCAGCTGACTCCACCAACTCGCCGGCATGGGCAAGGCCGCGCACCAGAAAGAGGATAAACAGGAAGACGACAGCAATTGACTTGTATCTATGCAGTTTCATTCAGAGTGTCGTTTAGAGGCGATCAACCTTCAAGAGCCGGTCAAATTCCAAACCATTATGAAATCAGGATAATATCCGCAGTAAAGCAGAATAACCAGTACTTTCCTCTCCGGCAAGCGGAACCTTTCCAGAAACTGGCAATCACGGACATAATGAAAAGGGGAGAACGGTTTCCCCTTCTCCCCTGCACAGAGGACAGGCATGATATGGATCTGGCTGCTGATTAAACTGCCGCGGGCAAAATCAACTCATTCCGGAGACGTTCTCCCCCTTGACGAAAGCCTCCTTGCAATGCTCGGAACAGAAGTAATAGGTCCGACCGTCCCGTTCTACGCTGCTTGTTGCGGCAGTCGAGGGGATGCGCATCCCACAGATAATATCGAGAACGTAATTGTCCTTCTGATAGAGAGGGTGAGTTTCCAATCGAAGGTAGGCATCGACGAATTCAATGATCATCTCCTCAACCCAAGCTGCGAGGGACTCATCACCACCCCTTAGGGGAAAACGCTCCTCGTTGTTTCGTCTATATTCCATCAAAACCGGAAGTATGTTCAAGTCATAACGTGCGGTGAGATACTCGTCATTGCCAGGAAGAAGAGAGATGCCCAGCTTGACTGTTGCAGGGAAGCGGGGGGTATGGGCAAACTCGCAGACGCACTGATAGAAAGCATCTGTATGCAGAACCTCAACCTTGGCATTATTGAAATATCGTTTCAGATCTTCCATGCGAGGCAAGACTATCGTCTCAATGAAGTGCTTGGCGATGGAGGACTGCCTCTCCCTCAATGCCAACAGATCTTTCATCATTTTGTCGAGCTGCTGCTGTTGATCCTCATGCTCGCGCCGATGCTTTTCGAACCTGTCGAG
>Ga0209314_10001446_pt1 | contig 10494 bp, 10 predicted proteins | sample I19B2metaG_FD_184146 | JGI IMG/M metagenome (GOLD analysis project Ga0209314, IMG submission 184146) | Lake sediment bacterial and archeal communities from Gulf of Boni, Indonesia to study Microbial Dark Matter (Phase II) - ​I19B2 metaG... | ecosystem: Environmental > Aquatic > Freshwater >...
GTCTATGCTGAAAAGGTTCAAAAGGGAGCCTTGTTTCAGGGACTGAGCGAAGGGGAGATACAGCAGGTACTAAGTATTGGTGATAGCCGGATTTATGAGCCTGGTGATGTTGTGTTTCGGGAAGGTGATGAGGCAGTGCATATTTACATCGTCGAGCAGGGCAAACTGGCAGTTAGGACTCCAGAGGGGAAAACAGCCTATGTTGCTTCGGATGGAGATGTCCTTGGCTGGTCAAGCTTGATGTTGCCATACAGGCGGACTGCTTCAGCCGCGGCTGCGGAGAGAAGTCGTGTTATCGTCCTTGACCAAGCTAGACTCCAGGAGTTTTGCGCCCAGAAGCCCTCTATAGGGTATAAGCTTACGCAAAATGTCGGTCGTATCATGGCTGCCAGGATAAGAACTGCTAGAGCGATGTCAGTGGATTTGGTCTACGGGTAAGGCAGCGTGGTTCAGCAAGTGACTTTCGGAAGGGGAGGGAGAAGTCTCGTCTTCTTTAGCTCGTTGCCTTCTCTAATTGCTACATGCGGTCAATGCGCCACAGCCTGCTGTGGCGCACTTGGTGTTCTATCTCCCAGATATCTGTCCATTGGTAGGGAGCCTTTTTCAGGGGAACGTTTGAATACCCTGAAGACTTCAGGGTGTTTTTGCATTTCCCCACCCTCTGTTCTAAATTAGAAAAATTAGAAAAGGAAGGTTAATATGCAAGCAGTAGCACCGTATAAGGAAGCAGTGGAGGTGGTAAAGGAAGCTGGCGGCGAGGCGCTTAAATTATGCTATCAGTGTGGGTTGTGCACCGGCACCTGCCCCTGGAATCTAGTAAGGAATTTTCTTGTTCGCAGAATGATACACCAGGCACAGTTAGGGCTAGTCAATTTCGAAGATGAAGAAGCTTGGCTTTGTGCCACCTGTTGTGCCTGCGTGCAGCGTTGCCCTCGCGGTGTGGAGATTATAGATATTATGCGAGCCATGCGCCGGGTTATAGTGGAGCTTGGCACAGGCTATTTCCCTCCCCCGCTGCGTATCACAGGGAAAAACATTTCTGTTACCGGCAATCCACTGGGAGAGGGACGCGAGAAAAGAGCAGAATGGGCAAAGGGTGTCGGAGTAAAAACCTTTGCCACCGGCACTGAAGTATTGTATTTCTCCTGTTGTATCCCCGCCTATGACCCTAAGGCTAAGCGGATAGCTAGGGCTACAGCTAAGGTGCTCCGGAAGGTGGGAGCGGATTTTGGCATTCTAGGTGATAAGGAGAGTTGCTGTGGGGAGAGCATCCGCAAGGCAGGGCATGAGAATCTGTTCCAAACTTTAGCCCAAAGCAATATCGCTACCTTTGCTGAAAATGGCGTTAAAAAAATACTCACTTCCTCACCCCATTGCTATTATGCCTTTAAGAATGAATATCCTAATCTGGGGGGAAATTTCGAGGTAATGCACTCCAGCCAATATTTTGCTTCTCTTATTAAACAGGGGACGCTGAAATTCAGTAAGGAATTGAATAAGAAGGTGGCCTATCATGACCCTTGTTACTTAGGGCGGCATGCTGGCATATATGATGAACCTCGTGAGGTATTGCAGAGCATCCCCGGTGTGGAGCTAGTAGAAATGGCTGACCATAGGGAGAATAGCCTCTGCTGTGGTGGAGGAGGGGGCCGGATTTGGCAGGAAACCAAGAAGGGAGAGAGGTTTTCTGACCTCAGGGTAGAGCAAGCCATCAGAGCTGGAGCAGAAATAATAGCCTCAGCCTGTCCCTATTGTCTGCTTAATTTTGAAGACAGCATCTTGACTATGGACAAAGGTGAGGTCATTCAAGTTAAGGATATCTCGGAGTTGGTTCAAGAGGCAATTTAGTTAATATATGAATATAGTGGGAGGTGCTGAAAATGGACGCCACGAAAAGAGATGCTGTGAATATGCGTATTCGGCGTATGGCACATAGCGATATTGATGCTGTTCTAGCTCTTGCGCAGAGTGGCATTACCTATAGGGATCTGGCTGCCTCTGACTTGGGGGGACCGCTTGACATGAGTTTTGTTGCGGAGGCTGACGACCGTGTAATCGGGTTTATCCTGGCTCGGGTGCAGTATATAATGATACCCTTTACTGAAGTGTGCCTCGTTCATAGTATAGCTGTTGCGGATGAATATCGGATGAAGGGCATTGGCGCCAGATTAGTTAGTGAGCTACAGAGTCATTGTATAGCTGAAGGGATTCACACGATGCGTGCACTTGTTGAACAACGCGATACAGGGACGCGGCTGTTCGTTGAGTATCTTGGCTTCCACCGTAGTAATGTTATCAATTACGATAAGACTGTTGAAACTTAGACTAAACGTTATCAAAACACTGAGGGTACTTCTACTGGATACGCAGCCTCGCGTGCCAAGGGATGTCATAAGAGACTTAGATTCAGGCAAGGGTCCTACAAAAGTAGGTGAAATCTTTTGTAGGGACAAAGACGGCGGAACAAATCCCGACAAAGACCACAAAAACAGTTAGACCTGGCTGTGAGAGCACACACTATTATGTCTAAGAAAATCACCTTGGTCAATTTCGACCAGCTGATTGAAAGATTGAGATTTAACTTAGAGAGTGCTAAAAGTGCCATAGAGCATGGAGAAGCCGAAATCCTCGAGGACTCTGAAGCCCTCCAGGACTATGTTGACAGCCTGGAGGAGACCATTCGTAAGCTCGAAGTAGCCAGAGAGGTCTCACAAAAAGAGAGACTGGATGAGGAGGACATAAAAAGGGCAATGAGTATTACCTGCTATGGAAACATTGGCTATTGTTGTGGGCTCACCAAGGTGTGTTTATGGAGAGACTCTTGCCGCCAATCCCTCGGGATAGACGATAAGACTTATGTTGAAGTTAAGGAGGCGGTAATTCGGGACATGCTCGAGCGTATTAATCGGATGAACAATCAACGTTAGTGTTCGGTAAGCACAAGCGCATACGTGAGGTTATTTAGCCACCTTGCCTCCGGCATCTACCTTTTATATAAGGCTCCGATAAATCGGAGCGCTACATTCTTAATCAATCTCCATACATCATATTTTATTTCGGCCAGATGTATGCTGTATAATGTATAATTAGGGAAAACAGTTGATTGCGATTCAAACAACAGAGGCGGGCCCTATATTTTCCTTTTATCTGCTCTTCGTGTGAGGATAACCCTTCTGTACGGAGGTTTAAGATGTGGAAGACCGAAAGTGGAGGGATAGCACGTGCAGAGGAGGCGGTAAAACAGTTTTTGCCCCCTTGTCAGATAAAATGTCCCATCAATGAAGATATTCAGCGAACAAACGTGCTTATCTCTCTCCTACCAGAGGATCTGAATCAGGCGAAGGACGGAATAATTCAAATAAGTGAATACCTGTATAATAAAAATCCCTTTTTCAACATCTGCGGCTATGTCTGTGGACTATGTGAACTGGAATGCAATTATAAAACGAAGGGAGGGGCGATCAGGAGGAGGCTGCTGAAGAGGTTCTTGTCTGATTACTATACAGATTATCTGAACCAAAAAGAAGAGTTCGATATCGTCAAGGATAAGGAAAATGTCGCTGTCATAGGCGGGGGGCCAGGTGGGCTGATGTGCGCCTATGTCTTAAGCAAGAAAGGATACCGGGTGACGATATTTGAAGCCTCTGATAGATTGGGTGGCGCTCTGTGGTTAATACCGAATTACCGTTTACCCAAGGAAATTCTAGAGACGACCGTTAACAATCTGATAAGGATTGCCGGGATAGATGTCAAATTCGGTGTGAAGCTGGGTGAGGGGAAACTAACGCTGGAAAAGCTGAAGAATGAAGGCTACAGGGCGATTTCCCTGACAAAGGGAACGCCCTATCCCAGAGTTCTAACCTTCGATGGAGCGGTGGTGGAGGGGCAGGATCTTTCAGGAGTAATGTATGGGCATACCCTTCTTTATGAAGCTAGCCACAATAACCTCAAGCCCGATTACTTTAAGGGCAAGAAGCTGATTGTAATCGGCGGTGGTAATGTGGCTTTTGATGTTGCCAGGACTGCGAGAAGGTTGGGGGGCGATGTAACCGTTGCCTGTTTGGAGTGCGATGATAAGACCTCCAAGGATGGTATCCCTGCCGATGAAGAGGAAATAAGCGCAGCGTGGGAAGAAGGGATCAGGATAGTCTACTCCCGCGGTGTGAGGAAGATCATTGGCGAACACGGTAAGTTCAAGGGGATTGACTGCCCGAAGTGCACCAGCGTATTTGATGAAAAAGGATTCAACCCGAAGTTCGACTGCTCCGACTGCATAGACCTGCAAGGAGACTTGCTTATAATTACTGTGGGACAAATACCCGATAGGGCTTTTTTGCAGAGAGAAGGTCTCCTGGATGAAGGGGGTAGACTTGCAGTCGATTCCTTTACGTTGCAGAGTCTGAAAAAGGACAGCGTATTCATAGGTGGAGATGTCAGGCGAATTGGCTTCATGGTCGAAGCCATGAAGGAGGGGATGGTTATTGCTGAATCGATAGAGAGATACCTGAGAGGTTCGGATATGAGGGAGGGGAGGAAGAGGGATTACGAGAGTTATGGCCTCCCAGTGAGGATGACCTATCAACCTGAAACCGAAGCAGTTTGGATACCTCCCGAAAAACGAATGCATTTCCAGGTGTTTGAGAGAGGACTTACGTTGGACGAGGCAAGAGCCGAAGCGAAGAGATGTCTGACCTGCGGTCCTTGTCTATCCTGCAAAGCCTGTATATCCATCGGTTTCGAGAAGTCACTGTATGCGGTTGAGGTGAACGGGGAAAGATGCAGTGGTTGCGGCATATGTGTTCATGCCTGTAATTATTACGCTGCTTATCTGGTTAACCTAGAAGGGAGAATCATATCCTCAACTGACATGTTCAAGTGCAAGTCTTGTGGCATGTGTGTTGTGGCCTGTCCTTCAGATGCCAGAAGATTGGTCTATGATAATACTGAGCAAAGAATTGCCAAGGTTGTCGCATCTCTGTAACAAATACTTGAAGGGGAGAGGGAATGAGTGGCTATGAACCTAAGGTGGTGTGCTTTTCCTGTAAGTTCGGCTGGGGGTACTTGAGTGACGAGAAAGCGCTGGACGGGCAGATAAAGAACTGGGTGCCCATCATCTGCACCGGCAAAGTCGATAGCCTTCACATACTTAATGCCTTCAGGCAGGGGGCTGACGGCGTGCTCATACTTGGTTGCCGGGGAGGCGATTGTCATTTCCAGGACGGTAATTATGAGGCGAGGAAGAGGGTTTACCTAATTCATAGAATACTTGAGTCTTACGGGATTGAGAAGGAAAGGCTCAGGATAGAGCTGTCGATGGACCCCGAGGGTAAAAGAATTCTGCAGCTTGTGAAGGAGATGAGCGACAGACTCAAGGAATTGGGCCCGATGAAAAGGATGGGGGAGCGTGTAGGAGTTGTGTTCTCAGCCTAGGAGAAAGGAAACGAAGATGGCAGAGAAACCGAAGGTTGCTATTTGCTGGCTCGGCGGCTGTGGGGGTTGTGACGAGGCAGTTGTCGATATAAACGAAGTGCTTTTGCGTGTGGCAAACGCCTTTGAGTTAGTACTGTGGCCGGTGGCGCTGGATTTCAAATATCATCGCATCGAAGGGATGCACGATGGCGAGATTGCATTGAGCATTGTCAATGGGAATATCAGGAACTCTGAGCAAGAGGAAATAGCCAAATTGCTTCGTAAGAAATCTCAACTTGTGCTAGCCTTCGGTGCCTGTGCTTGCTTTGGGGGAACTCCCGGGCTAGCTAACCTCACTACCAAGGAGGACATCTTCAACTGGGTCTATCGGGATGCTCCTACTGTCGTCAACCCCAATGGAAATTATCCTCAGACTAGGAGTTATGTCGATGGAAAGGAGCTCACTCTTCCCGAATTCTATGGTCAGGTCTATGCATTGAACGAGATAATTGAGGTTGACTATTACCTGCCTGGATGCCCTCCCCCTCCCTACCTGGTGATGAGTGCTGTGAGCGCAGTCTTGGAGGATAAACTGCCCCCAAAAGGTTCAACATTGTCCCCCCACAGGGCCTTGTGTGATACCTGTCCCCGAAATAAAACTATACCGTCTAGGATAGCACTGAAGGATATCAAGAGGATTCATGAGGTGGAGGCTGAACCTGACTCTTGCTTCCTGGCACAGGGGATAATCTGTCTAGGGCCTGCCACTCGCACTGGTTGCGGAGAATCCTGTATTAATATCAATATCCCCTGCCGGGGATGTTTCGGCCCGGTTGAGGGAGTAGTAGACTCTGGGGCAAAGTTTGTCTCCGCCCTGGCGTCCATTCTAGATGCAGATGATGAAGAGCAGGTGGCGAGAATTACGAGCCAGATAGTTGACCTTGTGGGATACCTGTACCGGTTTTCACTACCGATTTCGATATTGAATAGAAGAAGGGTCTAAGGAACCCGGTGAAATCAAGGTGAGATATGAGCCAGAAGATAACCATAAATCCAATCACCAGACTTGAAGGACACGGCAAGATCGAGATTTTCCTTGACGACAAGGGCAATGTGGACGACGCCTACTGGCAAGTAGTGGAGCTCAGGGGTTTTGAAAGGTTCTGCCTTGGCAGGCCGGCAGAGGAGTTGCCGCGGATAGTCCCTAATATTTGTGGCGTTTGCCCCACCCCCCATAATATGGCATCTGTGAAAGCCCTCGACGACCTGTATGGAGTGGAGCCAACACCTACTGCCAAGCTCATAAGACAGCTCCACTACAACGCCTTTATGGTGGAAGATCACTTTCTCCACTTCTTCTTCCTCGCTGGACCGGACTTTGTACTTGGACCAAATGCTGACCCTGTAGAACGGAATATTCTTGGCGTAGTCAAGAAGGTAGGATTGGACATCGGTACCAAGGTCATCGAGGTAAGGAAAAGGTGCCGTGAGATAATTCGGCACATCGCTAGTAAGCCCCCCCATCCTGAAGGGGGCTTACCTGGAGGGGTTACCAAGGGGATCACTGAGGAGGACAGGAGATGGATAAAGGAGACAGCCGACTTCTCTGTTGAATTTGCTCGGTTTAGTTTGGAACTATTCAAGCAGATTGTCCTAGACAACAAGGAATACCTGAACCTTGTCCTCAGTGACGCTTATAAGATTAGCACCTACTATATGGGGCTGGTGGATGAGAGTAATAGAGTAAACTTTTATGAAGGCAAATTGAGAGTGGTCAATCCCAAGGGGGATGAATACGCCCTGTTTGATTATCACGATTATATTAGCCACATAGGAGAGTGGGTCGAACCCTGGACATATATAAGGCTAACTCACCTGAGGAAGATAGGGTGGAATGGTTTGAACGATGGTAAGGCTACCTCACTGTATCGTGTAGGGCCCCTTGCCCGGTTAAACGCAGCTGAAGGTATGTTGACACCACTGGCGCAGAAGGAATATGAGGCGATGTTTGAGATATTGGGTGGCAAGCCGAGTCACCATACTCTGGCTTACCATTGGGCCAGATTAATTGAAGCCCTCCAAGCTGCGGAGCATATGCAAAGGATTGCTGATGATCCTCTGCTGACCAGTAAAGATATTCGCAATATGGACTTCAAATTGAACAGGATTGGCATTGGTTGTGTCGAAGCAGCGCGTGGGACGTTGCTCCACCATTATGAGACTGATGGTAACGGAATAATCACAAAAGTGAACCTCATCGTAGCGACTCAGCACAACGCTGCTCCTATATGTCTATCTGTGAAAAAAGCTGCTACGGGGTGCATCAAAGGGACGGAAGTTAAGGAAGGTTTACTCAATATGGTAGAAATGGCTTTTAGAGCCTATGACCCGTGTCTGGGCTGTGCTACCCATGCTTTGCCAGGCCAAATGCCCCTGATAGTGAACATAAGGGGTCGGGATGGCAATCTAATACGAACTGTGCAGAGAGCGTAGCCTCATGTGAAGGGCTGACGCTAGAGATAGTTTAGAGTTGTTATCCGGCTCGGGGTGGGCGGATAAGATTAAGAGGATGGCATAGTATGCAGCGCTGCCCAGCTTTCGATACTCTTTTGACCGCTATTTGGCTGGAGACGGCCGCTGTTCAGTTCTCAATACTTTCATATATGACGTTGTCAGAGAAACTGAAGCCATCAAATAGTAGGTAGCCCTACGCAGATGACTAGCATGCTTCCCAAAGAACAAAGTGCGACCGAATACACCCCTGAAGAGAGAGCACTCATGTTCCGGGTCATGATATGGGTCAGTTTGCGATGGCTGGCTATCGTCGGGATTGTCATTGTCACCCTAGTGGCCACAAAGGCGTTTCACATTGGCTTCCCTACCCTTCCAGTGTACGCCACTTGCGCCGCTATAGCTTTGTATAATCTGTTCCTCCTTCGCCAGTCACAACGTCTGAAAGCAGAAGAACCCGGCCTCGTGGTAAAGAAAGCTGAGACTTTCGGCAACATTCAGACCTTTCTTGACTTGGCGGCGTTAACAGTGCTTCTACATTTCACGGGGGGGATAGAAAACCCCTTTATATCTTTATATCTGATCCACACCATTGGAATTAGCATAGTGCTCCCTAAGAGGAGGGCATATGAGCTGACCACTTTAGCAATCTTGATGGCTACGCTGTTGGCGTTTTTGGAGTATGCTGAGGTAATACCTCACGTCAATCTCCAGGGATTTGTGCTTCCCTATCGATACAGTGAATTGAGCCGTGTCAGCGGGGTTCTGGCTGCCCTGGCAGCTTTGGTATACGCCGGCACCTACGTGACCACGGCTGTCTCCGGGGAGCTGAGGAGAAGGCAACGAGAGGTGGTAAAATTGAGGGATCAGCTCCTCGAAAAAAGGGCGATGGAGCTGGAGCAGACATCCAGAGAGATAGCCAAACTAGAAGAGGAAAGGCGTCAATTTGTCCGGTTTCTCGGCGTTGTTGCTCATGACCTCCAGTCTCCTCTTGTAGCAACCCTTAGTGTCCTATCCTATATATTAGATGGGTATACTGGGCAGATTACAGACGGGCAAAGAGATTTGATGCAAAGGGCTGTCCGGAGAATCGATGGGCTGCTAACACTAATTACTGACCTATTAGACATCCCCCGCATTGAAACCGGTCAGATAACGCGCGAGATGCGGGATATCTCTTTGAATGAAGTCATCAAACGATCTGTGGAAGGCCTTGATAGCTTGTCAAAACAGAAGGGGTTAGCACTGAGAGTGGAATTACCTCAAACCTCACCTAAGGTCTACGGTTCGAGCCGCAGGCTACAGCAAGTGGTGACCAATCTGGTAAGTAATGCTATCAATTATACCCACGAGGGTATGGTATTGGTCAGGGCTACTGAGAGCGACAGCGAAGTCCGGCTTGAAGTGATAGACAGTGGGATAGGCATTTCACCTGAGGATTTACCACGGTTGTTCACTGATTTCTTCCGCGGTAGTAATGTGGAGATCAAGGGAACCGGATTGGGGCTATCTATATCCAAGAGGATAGTCGAAGCTCATGGGGGCAGAATTTGGGCTGAAAGTCCTGATCCGGAAACAAACAAGGGAAGCAAGTTTACTGTTACCCTTCCGAAAAAGCGAATTGCTGTCCAACCAGAAAAGGAATAGCAAACCCAGGTCGGGTTGTAGCAAATAGATAGTTAAGGAGGTAATCGGACATGAAACAGAAAGCCAAGATCCTGATTGTTGATGACGATGTTGACCTTGTGACAGTAATGAGAGGGGCTTTGGAAAGCAAGGCTTATGAGGTAGTCGTGGCTTATAATGGAAAAGAGGGACTAGAAAAGGCCAAAAAGGAAAAGCCTGATTTAGTTATCTTGGACATCTTGATGCCTGTAATGGATGGATTCACCTTTGCTGATCTTTTTAATAAAGAGCCATCGCTGGCAAAAATTCCAGTCATAGCGCTGACCAGCTTCTCTGAGTCACTAGGGCAGCCCTTTCCCTTCGAAGTTTGTGAATATATTGTAAAACCCCTAAAACCTAAGGAGTTAATCGCCAAGGTCGAGGAGCGTCTCAAAAGGGGAAGCCCTCAGACATAGGAATGTGCCCTGCCTGCCAATAAGACGAGGCCGGAACGTCTAATGTAGCTGACGCTAGTTGGCGCGCTACGTTCCACTCCGGTTATTACTCAGTGAAGAGGCTGTGCAAAAGACGGCTTTAAGCCACCTACCCCAATTCATATCTACAACGAGTAAGGGTGAAAATGGCTGCTTATTGTGAGGTAACCCCCGTAGGGACTCCGATTTATCGGAGTCCCTACATCAAATTATTTGCTGAGATTGAACTCCCAATTACCCACTTTCTTCTACTAAAACGCTCTCCACCCTTCATGGTTTTAAGCCAGAAGCTTTCTTATCAAGCCTGAAAAGGCTTTCCCACAGGCAAATGCTTGAGACCCCGGCCCTGGGGCCGGGGAATCTCACCTGTCCTAGCCACCAACTGTGGGCTTCAGCCCGCCAGGTGGGGTGGCATAAATGCCACCGTTGGCTGCTTCGCTATGTGACAGACCCCGTCCTGAAGGACGGGGTCTCC
>Ga0209314_10001448_pt1 | contig 10490 bp, 8 predicted proteins | sample I19B2metaG_FD_184146 | JGI IMG/M metagenome (GOLD analysis project Ga0209314, IMG submission 184146) | Lake sediment bacterial and archeal communities from Gulf of Boni, Indonesia to study Microbial Dark Matter (Phase II) - ​I19B2 metaG... | ecosystem: Environmental > Aquatic > Freshwater > Lake...
GTATCCACTCAAGATTTCAAGCTGCGCCTTGATACTTCCTTCAACAATCTCTCTTGGAGAGTCCCATGCTGGCAGTCTCATTTCATTCCACTTAATTTGATGATCACCGCTCTGGGCTCTCCAACAAAATAGGCACTTTTGTGTACAGTAAAAAAGCGCGGGCGTCATTTGTATGCATTGATGCGTTTTTATTCCGTAAAACTTTTGTTTGTAGCATGGTCTGCCATGGATTAAAGTTTCATGAAGCCATCTGCACCTTTTAACTGCTGAATGTCGACCGACCAAATGATACTTTTGCTTCGTTAAAGCTTGTATGAGTGCAGACGGGACCAAAGTATCCAAACTGTCACTTTCCCAAATTATGGAACTTCTATGGAAATACTAAATGAAAAATGGTTAATAAACGCAGTTCATTCATCGAAGCAATATTTAACTTTTTGAAACTCGGAGCAAAGTTTGGCAACATCCCTTTTTATGTTTTCTGGTGGTTCCGCGTCAATTGTTGCCCTCTTAATCATTTCAGCTATTCTCATCATTTCATCACCTTTCATTCCGCGTCTCGTAATTTCGCATGTACCAATCCTAACAACACAATCAACAATAATATTTGCACGTTGAAGTTTCTCTGCAAAGGCTCTGCCTTTCTCATAATCTCCATAATCTAATATTACTTGGTGCGATCGGGTGAACCCTAAATGTTGGCAAATAACAGGAAAGCCATAATCATACAAAGACTTGGCTAGGGCTTGGGAGTTGCGGATTACTTGCTCTGCGTAGGCTTTGCCAAAATTTTCCATTTCAGCCAAAGCTAAAGTTAGGGCTGCTATGCGGTTCCAGTGAGCGTTGTCCACAAAGGCTGGGTAAATTTTCGATTTCACAAACTCTCCGTGCTCCTTATCTGCCAAAAATATGCCTCCTTGGGGCCCGAAAAAGGTCTTGTGAGTGGAACCAAACAAGGCGTGTGATCCTTCTCTTAATGGGTCTTGAAACTGTTCGCCTGCGATGAGTCCCATCACGTGTGAGCCATCAAATCCTACGATTGCATCGTTTTCACGAGCGATTTCGGCTAACTCCTTGACTGGGTGCGGAAAAGTGATATAACTTGCACCGAAAATTACTATTCTAGGCTTAATGCGTCTTATGGTTTCTTTTGCCTCTTCCACTTTTATATTCATGTCATGCTTCGAAAAAGGAAAGGGCACAGCCTTAAGGCTAAAAAGCCCAGCTAAGCCATCATTCCACATTCCTGGATATCCACCGTCATCTGGAGAAACGCACATAAATGTGTCACTTGGTTTCGTATAACTAGCTAGGAAAATTAAATCCGCAATGTGCCCAGAAAGAGGACGCAAATCCGCGGAATCAGCTCTAAACACTTTTTTAGCCAATTTTTCGCCGTACTGTTCGATTTCGTCAGTGAAATGTGTACCCATGTAGAAATGGTCTCTTGCGGTGTAACGGTGTCCAAGCTCTGAGGAGAGAAGTCCTCTAACAGCTGGGCTCATAACATTTTCGGAGGGAATGAGGTTCAAGCATTGTTTTCCACGCCATTTTTCATGTTTCTCAACAAGACTTAAGATTTCATTGATCATATTTCGATCCTCGTTGTTTATGCGATATTTACCTGTTTACACATTTAAACTATTTTTATGCTACAGTTTTCCACTGGCTATGCAGTTTCTCTTACTTGTCTACAAATTCAGTGCCTATTAACACAATTTGGGTAAGTTGCCTATGCTGTAAAAGGTAAAGTTTAAAATGTTCCCTAATAGTAGATGTTCACATTACATTGAAAACATGCGAGGAAAAACAGGGAGTAAATGCAAATTGAAGAAAATCACGATCGTAACTATTCTCATGATCACGTTAACTATAATGCTTAGTTTTGCAACGCTGCTTCCAAATGTAAGGGCGATAAATGTAGAAATTACTTCTATTGAGCCGACAAGTGGAAAAGTTGGCGACACTGTTCAAATCGTTGGAACTATAAACAAAACTGGTGGTTTATATCGAATCTGGTTTGACCGCCAAAAAGTTAAAGAAACAAACGCTACTGGAAATACGGTTAATGCAAACTTTTCGGTTCCAGCAATTCCAAAAGGAAATTATACAATAGCGTTGCAGGACGTTGAAAATAATATTAACGCTACAGCTGCAACAGAGTTCCAGGTAGAGACTGGATATTATATTAAGACAATTATGATGCCTAACCCACCTGAACAACTGCAAGAAAACAGCACAGTTAGAATTCAAGTAAATGTGACAGGGGGGGGATCAAATACCATTTACTCTGCAAACATTACAGTTAAAGTTCCTAATCCAGCAAACGAGACTTACTGGACGGTTGCAACGCTAACAAACACTACAAACACTGGTAATGGCACTGCCACTGTTGTTTACCCGAACGGTTTCTATGGAACACCACACACAAACTATACGGGCACGTATGCTATAGCTTTCAATGAAACAGCCACAACTGCGGTAGCCACAAACACGTTTACCATAGGATTAACAGACTCTACAGAATATCACAGACGCCAATTGGTAGACATTAAAGCTGCAGGATACAAGCCAAATGAAAACGTTACAATTAAAATAAACTTTGAGGAAAAAACAATTGATTCAAAGGCTAACGTAAACGCCACTGAAGGAGGCTTAATTCTAGCAGACTGGGCAGTTCCTTTTAACGCCTCAATAGGCACTTACACTGTCAACATCACTTCCACATCACCAAACGCAACGAGAAAGGCAACGCCTGACATCCAAAATTTCATCGTCCCAGGCTTCGACGTCAACATCACCACAAGAAACCTTGCTCGAGAAATTGTCGCAAATGTGACAATTCGAGTTCTTGAGAACGAAACATATGTCTTGGATGCAAATACTACCTCAGACGGTTTAGCACAGATGAAACTTGAAATTGGAAACTACACTGGCAAGGCGTATTATAAGGGAGAAAACGTTGGACAGCGTTGGATAAACGTTACTAATGTGGCGTCTTTAGATTTTTACTGCAACCTAACCAATCTAAAAATTTCAGTCATAGCAGTTCTAGATGGCATTGGAATAGGCGTTCCTGAAACTGAGATATACTTAACACCAGAAAACAAGATTTTTACCACAGACATTAACGGCACGACCGTAGCGCATTCCTTACTACCAAGCGTTAATTACACTTTAAATGTCACACGCTACGACGTATCATTTAATGTAACAAAAATTTCAACATTACTTGAAAATGGAACTGCAACAGCATGGTATAACGTAACAATCATCTGCCCAACATTTACATTACGGGTTAATGCCACCGACGCAAATAGCGAACCAATTAACAATGCTATAGTGAAAGTTCGCGAATCAATGGGCGGATTAAACTATGAAAACACCACCGTTGAAGGAATAGCCATTTTTAATTGCGTCTTTGGCAAATATACTTTGGAAATTTATGATGCAGATGGAATAAAACTGAATGAAACAAACACGAATTTATTCAAAAATTGGAACATATCCATAAGTTGTAAACTTTACGGTCTAATCGTTTCAATCAAGGTTATTGACTATTTTGGACAGCCAATCTCAAACGCGAATGTAACATTACAGCGAGAGGGTCTAGCATCAATTTTGCACCGCACCACACAACCTGACGGCGTAGCTACATTTAGCAGCATTACTGGTGGGAATTTACAAATAGCAGTTTACCTATCCGACCAAACGCACTCCTGCGTAGCAGAATGGCTTTTTGTCGATAGCTCAAAAGCGATTGAAATCAAATTGGAGAAATATGTCGTGCTAGCGGGCTTTCTTGTTGAGACGAGCTCTTTAATAACGACAATAATAATTGCTGCAACTGTACTTCTAGTTCTTTTGATAGAAATTTATAGAAGGAAACGTCTTAAGCCACAGAAAAGTTCAAGCTAGAGCCAGAATAACGAGTTTGAGAGAAAAAACTTTATATCAAATCTTGTGAAACATATCTGTTAGAGAAGAAATTGCGTAATGTAAAGTTTTGTTAATAAAAGCCAAAGGTTGTGCATGTATTGGCTCAAGTAAAAACTTGTTCTCCCACGTGTCAATCCTTCAAATGTGCAAAAAATGCTGCCGTCTACCGTCGAGATGGTGTATGGTGCAGGTGGACTGAAGAAATGTGCAATGTTGCGAACTGTACGTATGCCATTTGTATGAAAAGGCGGCTGCTTCCAAGAGGAATCTGTGGCGAAACCATAAAGAGGAAAACTGTTGAAACGCAACCTGAAGAGGTTATTGGTCCAACAATAAAGCTTCGTGGAAGGGCTCTTCGCAAGATCAGGGAAAAAGAAATCTTCTGATATCATCATTGGGTCTTCGGTAGTCAAAAGTGAATTAACTGTGTGGATTAAGTAGGTTGTTCTTTAATCTATTTTATTTGGCTGGAACACGCTTTACAACTGGTGGTTTTATCTTTTTTAATATTCTATAGCCACAAACTATACATTTCATTTGTCCGCCGCGAAGTTCCAACTCTTCGGAGGGGACTTTCGCTCCGCACCTTACACATTCATAAACGATTCCAGTCGTTGTCTTCTCCATGCTAACTTCCTCTTCTACAAAGAAATCCATTTTGCTTTTAAATGTTTCCGGACGGTCTTATATTTCATGGGTGGAATGAGAGAAATTGAGAAGGCGTTTGAGAAAAATTCTTTCAGAGTTTCTTCCCCCAGATGAATCCGTCTATATTTACGATTCTTACGATATTGTGGGAGACATAGCAATTCTACGTCTAACTGACAAATCAAGGAGGCACAGTCAAATTATTGCAGAAGCCATTATGAGTGTCCATAAGAATGTTAAAACAGTGTTGGTTCAGACAAGCCCTGTTCATGGAGATTTTAAGCTTCGGAAATTGGAATACATTGCTGGCGAAAATAAAGCCACTGCTGTTCACAAAGAGTCCGGATGTAGGTTCTCCGTTAATCTTAGAGAATGCTATTTTTCACCCAGACTGTTCTACGAAAGAATGCGAATTGCAAAACAAGTTAGAAACGGAGAATTTATTGTAAACATGTTTGCTGGAGTGGGTTGTTTTTCCATCGTTATTGCTAAGCACTCCAATGCTGAGAAAGTATATTCAATTGATATCAACCCCGCCGCTGATCAAAATATGCAAGAAAACGTTAGACTAAACAGGGTGTATGGAAAAGTCATCCCAATACTTGGCGATGCAAAAGATGTGATTGAAAAAAGATTATGCCATGTAGCGGACAGGGTTCTCATGCCTTTGCCTGAAAAAGCCTTTGAATACTTACCCTATGCTCTGTTGACCCTCAAAAAGTCTGGTGGATGGATACATTACTATGGTTTTGAACATGCGAAGAAGAACGAGAATCCGATTGAGAAGGTTAAGCTGAAGGTGGCTGAAAAACTTGGAAGTTTAGGCACGGCTTTTGAAATTCCATATGGTAGCGTTGTTCGAACAACTGGTCCAAATTGGTATCAAATCGTTTTAGATATTAAAACAAAGTTTTGAGGAAGCAGAAAGGCAAATCAGACATGTGTTGCAATACGTTGTTAATGGTGAAAACTGTTGAGCATCAAAGTAGGAGTATGCGGTATATACTGTGGATATTGCCCAATTTACAAACGAGAACAGAAAAACTGTTTTGGATGCGAATGGGTTAATGAACAATTAAGAAATGTTAGAGAATCTCACAAGGGTTGCGCCTTTTGGGAATGTACTAAAGAGAAAAATGTGAAATGTTGCTTTCTATGCAAAGATTTTCCATGTCAACTGCATTACGGAAAAGAAGCTGTTTATACTCAAGAAGCGTTGAGTATGTGGAAAGAACTTATGGAAAAAGGGTTTATTTTTGGTAAACTCCGATGAAAATGTTTTATAGTTTAAAGGCGAAAATACATCGGGAGGGATGAAACATCAAAAAGAAGCTGATGGACATACTTGCATGTCCAATTGACAAGCATCACCCGCTTGAACTGTACATTTTCGAAGAGAAAGACGAGATAATTGAAGGCTTAATTGTCTGCCCAAATTGTTTAAGGTGGTATCCAATACGTGATGAAATTCCAGAAATGCTGCCCGACGAGCTGCGAAAAGAAACCGAAGATTTACCATTTCTGAAAAAATGGAAAGAAAAGATTCCAGAAAAAATTCTGCTAGAGGGTAGACCCTTCAATCTTAAAAGTGGAACACAAAAGAAATCCTAAATCCCTTACCTTAGCTTCACCGCTCTGCCTATTGCTGAGGATTTTAATGCTGCCTCAGCTATTTGAAGTGCCTTTAAACCATCCGTCCCCGTTATTAATGGTTTCTTCTTTTTCAAAATGCAATTTGCAAAGTGTTGAAGTTCAAGTTTTAAGGGTTCTTGCCATGGATATCTTGGCTGTATGGTTTTTTTTGCATCTTCAATTGTCAATTCTTGTGTGATGTAGTCAAGTTTCATTATTGCTTTGCTCCCTGTAACCACTAAGGTTCTCGTTTTATATGGCGTTAACCAGTTAGACTCAATGAAAGCGCTTTTTCCACCTTCGAAGGTTAGCATTATCTGAGCGTAATCCTCAAATTTTTTATGTTTCATGCTTCCAGTTTTTGCGTAAACTGCAATCGGTTCTTCACCGAAGAGATATCTTATTATATCAATATCGTGGATTGCTATGTCTTTTACAACTCCTACATCGCCTATTCTCTCAGGCCACTCGGAGACTCTTTTTGCTGTGGCGCACACAAGGTTGCCGATTGTTTTGTCTTCAATTGCATTCTTCATGTGCTGGATACCTGGAATAAACCGCATCAAAAAACCCACACTTAGGTGCAATCCTTCTTCTTCAGCTGTTTCTAGCAGTTTTTCCGCTTGTTTGACGTTTGCCGCCATAGGTTTTTCAACTAAAACATGTTTTCCAGCTTTCAAAGCTTTCAACGTCTCTTTCGCAAGGTTTAGCGACCACACGCAATTGCTCACTGCTTCAACGTCTTTCCTCTTTAGCAATTTTCCCATGCTTGTGTAAGCTCTTACACCAAATTGCTTAGCCACGTTTTTGGCTCTTTCGGCATTTATGTCGCAGACGGCTAAAAGTTCTGTTTCTTCCAATTCTTTAAAGACTCTTGCGTGGTTTCTTCCCCAGAAACCCGTTCCAATAACTGCTACGCCTAACTTTTTCATTTTGTCCAGACTCCTCTTCCTAACCCACGATATATGAAACCTTCTTTTTCAACCTTATCCGGTTCAACTATTCCCTCAAGATCAACAATTGCCGCTGGCATTTTCATCAAAGCTTTTAATTTCTTTAGGTTTAGACGTTTAAACTGATCATGGCCCGTCAGTATTAATATACAGTCTACACCTTCTAACGCCTCGCTTAGATTTTTCTTAAGGTGATATTGGGTCTCACCCATTTCATCACTTGAAAAGTACGGGTCGTAAACACTAACTTTAGCACCCCTGGTTTCTAACATTTTAGCAAGTTCTTCGACCATTTTTTTAGGAGAACTCTTCATGTTTGGGATCTGTAAAATTCCAAGCAAAGAAATTCTCGCTCTTCTCAAGGTCTTTCCACAGTTTCTTAACGCATCCTTAGTCAAATTAACCGCATGTTTAACTATTTCTTCATTTATTTCTCTGGCAATTGCTGGGACTCGAAGCTTCAAGTTCAGATTTTCGGAGTCTTCCAACAAAAGATACGAGTCTTCTCGGATGTTCCCATCGACAAGCGTCGGCAACGAAAGCACAGGGTAAGCACCAATCTTCGCAAGTTTATGAGCTTCAAGATAATCTACGCCTACTTTTTCACAGAAAAGTGCAAGTTCGTTAGCAAGGGCAACATTAACGTCCTGCTGCATTGCTTCAAAAAGTGTAATAGCTTCTGCTGTCTTTACACACTCGGTTTTTCTCAAACAGCCTTTTGTGAAGGTTCCTAGAATAGTTGAAGCGGCATTTAAGCTGTTTTTGTCCGTTGCTGCAACGATTCGCTCTTGATTTGCTAGGGTCTCTAATGTTTGCCCATTTAAAAGTCGGATTGGGCTGTATGCTAGGCCGAAATCGGCTCCAACTCTAAATCCTGAAGTGTTTTCCAAAACCTCTTTAACCAAGTCTTGTGTAACACCAACCCCAACAGTGCTCATGACAACAACTAAAGAGCCACGGCGAAGGCCCGAGCCCACTCGTCTACAAGTGTTTTCTAAATTTGAGTAATTGGCTTTCTTCTTTTCGTCGATTTCCACTGGAATTGTTATGGCAATGACATCACTTTGGGAAACTGCAGTTTTAGCTTCAGTCGTGGCGTTCAGAAGCCCCGTTTTTACATAATTTTTCAATTTGAGCTCAATTTCATGTTTTAGAAGGGGCCTTTTTCCTCGTACAATGCTATTTACTATGGTTTGGTCTGCATCTATACATTTGACTTTAAATCCTGCCTCGGCAAAAAGACAAGCATAGAGAACGCCGATCTGTCCGCAACCTATAACGCTAACTGTATGTTTTCCGCGTTTTTCGATGGTGTCGATTTCTTCGGGTTTTATATATAATATTGATGAAGACATGCATCGGTGTTCTCCATAAGAGTGATTGTGGGTAACTGTTTTAACTCTTTAAACTTCCAATTATCTTTTTGAGTTTTAAAGTGTATTCGTTGACAAGCTGTATGGCTTTTTCTTCAGTTTTGGCTTCTGCGTATAATCGGTAAATGGGTTCTGTCCCGCTTGGTCGTATTAAAATATCGCTTTTGTCCTCAAACCATATTTTGACTCCGTCAATAGTATTTATGTTTAGACTTCGCACCCCTTTAACCAACTTTTCTAGAGCTTTCTCTTTAGCTTCCTCTGGGCATTCCACTTTTCCTTTTTCAATAAAATATTTTGGTAGTTCTCCAAGCAGCTTTGAAAGTTTTTCACCAGTTTTAGCCATTATATCCAAGATTAAGGCTGTTGCCATTGCTCCATCCCTAACAGATTGATGAGGGCCGTAAAAGATTCCGCCGTTCTCTTCTCCGCCGAGTTTTGCGTTTAGCTTTTTCATGGTTTGGGAAACCGTTACACTTCCAACCTTGGTCCAAACGATTTCTCCGTTATAAGCATCGGCTATATCCTTAACTAAGGTTGAGGAGCTTATTGGCGTGACGATTTTTTCGCCGGGGTTTTCCTTTAGAAAGTGTTTTTCCACTAAGGCGAAGGTTTTGTCTCCCCAATGGATTTCTCCATGTTCGTCGACAAAAATTGAACGGTCAGCATCACCGTCATATGCTACGCCAAAATCTGCGCCTACAGCTTTCACCGTTAAAGCCAAATCATTAAGGTTTTCTGGTCGCGGTTCAGGCAGTCTTCCGGGAAATGTTCCGTCAATGTTTCCGTTTATAGTTGTAACTTTACATCCGAACTCTCTGAGCAAGCGTGGTGCAGTTAGGTTGCCAACGCCGTTTGCTGCGTCAACTACAACGTGGAAATGTTTTTTTGTTATTCCAGCAACATCCACATGCTGTTTTATCGCTTCAATATAATCATCAATTATTCCTTGTAATTCGCTTGTCTTTCCTATTTTATCCCAATCCGCATATTCCATCTTTTCTTCGAAAAATATGTTTTCAATTTCGATTTCTTGTTCACGGGAAAGCTCTATTCCATCGTTCCATACAACTTTTATTCCGTTGTATTCTGGTGGGTTATGCGATGCTGTTACTATGACTGCGCCATCTAGTTTATGGTTTTTCACGGCGTATTGTAACGTTGGTGTAGGCGCCATTCCTGCGAAAAATACATCGCATCCGCTTGCGTTTAAACCGGCAATAACCGCCTTTGCAAGCATTGGGCTGCTTGTTCTGGAATCGTAACCTACCAGGAGTTTTGCATGTTTAAAGAATGTTCCTATTGCGCTTCCAATTTTAATCGTCATCTCTGGGGTTAATTCTTTGTTGGCGACTCCACGGATTCCGTTTGTCCCAAATAAGCGTCTCTGGCCTAACATGCACCATTCACTTTTTTAAGTAATACATTTGGGTGTTAATACGCTCTCAGAAACCTCTTTAGCTGGACAAATCGAAACTCGCCCTGCAAGCGATATGTCATCCTTTATTTTAACGTGATCGCCAAGTATACATCCCTTTCCGATTTTGACTCTCTTTCCAATAAATACACCTTCGCCAATTATGGCTCCATCCATCGAGACAAAATCGGATATCACAGTCTCACGGAGGATAACAGAATTTTGAATGCAGACATTTTTTCCGACGGTAACATTGCGGCCCAAAACCACATATGGTCCTACAACCGATTTTTCACTTATAGAAACTTCCTTGTCAAAAGCCGCAGGTTTCTTAATCTCCGTTTCATTTCCAATTTTACATTTTTGGTGATTGACAATGGAAATGATTAGAGTTTTGTTTGCCTCTAAATAATCTTCAGGCTTGCCTATGTCCATCCATAAGCCATCAAAAACGTACCCGTAAAGCCCCCCTTCTTCTGCAAGTTTTGGAAAAACTTCATATTCTATAGAGACCGTTCTGCCTTCTGG
>Ga0209314_10001449_pt1 | contig 10486 bp, 10 predicted proteins | sample I19B2metaG_FD_184146 | JGI IMG/M metagenome (GOLD analysis project Ga0209314, IMG submission 184146) | Lake sediment bacterial and archeal communities from Gulf of Boni, Indonesia to study Microbial Dark Matter (Phase II) - ​I19B2 metaG... | ecosystem: Environmental > Aquatic > Freshwater >...
ATAGCACGAGCCGTATGACGGGAGACTGTCACGTACGGTTCTGTGAGAGGCTTAGGGGTGAAAGTCCCCTTTGCCTACTCGGCGGTTAATGGATTTTGATTTTTTATACTCCTTCTCGTGGGGCTAATTTCCGGGATCTAACTGATCATATCAAATCCGGTATAAGGTATCAGTACTTCAGGCACTTTAATACCTTCCTCTGTCTGATTGTTCTCAAGAATGGCAGCAACAATTCTGGGCAGAGCCAGGGCGCTTCCGTTAAGAGTATGAACCAGTCTTGTCTGCTTGTCACCTTTATCTTTGAATCTGCACTTCAGCCTGTTGGCCTGGAATGATTCAAAATTGGATACAGAGCTAACCTCCAGCCAGCGTTTCTGCGCTGCTGACCATACTTCAAAATCATATGTCAGTGAAGATGTGAACGACATATCCCCTCCGCAAAGCCTTATTATACGATATGGAAGATCAAGCCGGGCAACAAGACTTTCCACATGAGTCACCATCTCCTCAAAAGATTCATATGAGCGGTCGGGGTGGGCTATTCTTACAATCTCAACCTTGTCGAACTGGTGCAGCCTGTTCAGTCCTCTTACATGGGCTCCCCAGGAACCGGCTTCCCTTCGGAAGCAGGGAGTATAGGCTATGTTTTTTACAGGCAGAACATCAGCATTCAGAATAACATCCCTGTAAATATTGGTGACAGGTACCTCGGCTGTAGGTATCAGGTAAAAGTTATCTAGTGTTGCATGGTACATCTGTCCCTCCTTGTCGGGAAGCTGACCGGTTCCGAATCCTGAATCCTCATTTACCATAATAGGAGGCATGACCTCTTTGTATCCGGCTTTGACTCCTTCATCGAGGAAAAAGCTAATCAGGGCTCTTTGTAGTTTGGCTCCCTTGCCAAGATAAACCGGGAATCCGGCTCCTGTAAGTTTAATGCCAAGATCGAAATCGATTATATCATATTTTTTTATCAGATCCCAGTGAGGCAGTGCTTTATCGGAAACTTCAGGAATTGTACCACCCTGTCTGACGAGGACATTGTCTTCGGCGCTTTTACCAGGTGCTACCGATTCATGTGGAAGGTTGGGAAGCTTGATTATCTCGGTTCTGAGATCATTTTCAACCGGCCCGATTTTTTCGGAAAGTATTTTAATTTCTTCCTTGAGTGAATAAGTTTTCTGTTTTGCTGCTTCGGCTTCATCTTTCCTGCCTTCTTTCATCATTGAACCGATCTCTTTTGAGATTCTGTTCATCTCATTCTGCATAGAGTCGGTTTTAGCCTGAATTTCTCTTCTTGAGGTATCGAGCTGGATGATTCTGTCAATTATTTCGTCAGCTTTAAAATTCTTTACCTTAAGTCTTTCAATGATAAAATCGCTGTTTTCGCGGATCTGGTTAATTGTTAACATATATGGATCGATATTAACCCCCAAACCCCCCAAGGGGGGCTTTACAACTTTCGTTTTCATTAAGTCCCCCCTGGGGGATTTAGGGGTGGATCTATGAAAAGGGACATTAAAAAAGTCCTGCCTCAAAAATATTAAAAACTCCCGATAATGCTTTCCTGGTGCAGAAAAGAATTTCGGGAGTCAGAATAAGGTAAAATAATAAGTTATTCAGTTACCGGTTTTACCGATACATAAGTTTTATTATCTTTTCTTCTCTTGAATTCTATCTCACCATCAATGAGTGCGAAGAGAGTATGATCTTTACCAAGGCCTACATTCAGTCCCGGGTTGTGTTTTGTTCCCCTCTGGCGGACAATAATATTGCCTGCTTTGGCTGACTGGCCTCCGAATAGCTTAACACCAAGCCTTTTGCTTTGTGAGTCGCGTCCGTTACGTGAGCTACCTGCCCCTTTCTTGTGTGCCATAATTCAATATTTTTAAAGCTTAATCTTATTCAGTTTTCTATTCTTTACCTTTTGCCGGTTTTTTTACTGCCGGTTTTTTTACTGCTGCTTTTTTCTCAGCCGGTTTCTTTTCAGCTGTCTTTTTTGCAGGAGCCTCTTCCTTCTTTACAGCTGCTTTCTTAACAGGAGCTTTTTTCTCCTCAGCAACTTTGGCTTCTTTTACTTTGGGTTCAGCTTTTTTGACAGCTTTTTTAGGAGTGCCTTTCGGAGCAATGCTTACTATTTCAACATGAGACATGTTCTGGCGATGTCCGTTTTTGATCCTGTAACCTTTTTTCCTTTTTTTCTTGAAGACGATTACCTTATCGGCTCTCATGTGCTCAAGAACATGACCATCGACAACATAGTCGGTAATAACTGGTTCCCCAACTGTAATCTTGCCATTATCATCGATCAGGAGAACTTTGTCAAATTCAACATTTGCACCCTCTTCTGCTTCCAGGCGGTGAACGAAAATCTTTTTTCCTTCCTCAACTTTAAACTGCTGACCTGCAATTTCTACGATTGCGTACATTCTTCTTCATTTTTATGTTACTCCGTGAGGCGTATACATCATTTCTTCGTATAGCTTCATCTGCCCCGCTCGGATTTATTCAATTTTGGACTGCAAAGATACACAAATTAACTAATTTCCAAACCTGTGCACTTATATTTTTGAAATGGAGGCAAAGATGGCAAATCCATCCTTAATTCCATGTTGATAAAAAGAAGATTGTATTTCTCAGAGATACTTCTATAATCTTTATATTTGTCTGAAATAGGGCATCCAGTAAAAAATAGGTGCATAATTGACTGATATGAAGAGAGTTAAGCTTAAAGTGATGGGGATTTCCTATAGCCAGACACAATCCGGAGCCTATGCTTTGATACTTACGGAGGAGAAAGGAGACAGAAGGATCCCGATCATAATAGGAGGTTTTGAAGCTCAGGCGATAGTTATCAAGCTTGAAAATCTTAATCCTCCCCGACCGCTTACTCATGATCTGTTCAAGATGTTTGCAGATGAATTCAGGATCTCAGTACTTGAAGTTTTTATTTATAAGCTTGAGGAGGGAGTCTTTTTTTCAAAGCTTATATGCAACAATGGTGAAAAGGAGATATCAATCGACAGCCGGACATCTGATGCAGTTGCTCTCGCCCTGCGTTTCGGCTGCTCAATTTACATTACCGAAGAAATACTTGACAAGGCCGGTATAACGATAAACCAGGTTAATGCTGATGAAACCTCAGCCAGCCCTGTTGACAGTCTGCTTGAACCGGGCAATTCAAAGTATAATACATTTACCGAAGAGGAGCTTTACAAAATGATAGACGAAGCTGTCAAAACAGAAGATTATGAAAGAGCTGCCTCGATAAGAGATGAGCTTGAAAAGCGAAAGAGAAAAAAAGGGTAGTGTTGCTGCCGCTCTTCATCCTATAAAATCAAAAACTAATATTATGAGAAACAGATTTATTCTTCCGGTTTTGTTATTATGTGTGGCCGGATCAGTTTCAGCCAAAGACTATAAGGTAAGTTCACCCGATGGCAGAATTACAGTGATGGTAACTAAGGAAGAGAAGGTAATCTGGAATGTGACTTTTGACGGGAAAGAAGTGCTGAGATCTTCAGAAATTGCAATGGAACTTACTTCAGGAAGTATCCCTGCCATTAAGGACAGAATACGAAAGGGTTCTGTAAAAAGGGTTAAGGAGAATATTGTCCCTGTTGTTCCTTTAAAAAGATCGGAAATTGTAAGTGATTGCAATATCCTCGAGTTAACTTTTTCATCAGGAGCAGTACTCGAATTCAGGGCTTACGATGATGGTGTGGCTTACAGATTCCGTACAGCGGCAGAGGGTGAGATTACAGTGATCAGGGAGATATCAGATCTTAAGTTCCCTGCAGAAACAAAATCATGGTATCCTCTGGAAGAGAGTTTTATGTCCCACAATGAAAGAATTTTTATACCTTCTTCAGCCGATACTATTACTGATAAGCATCTTGCAAGCTTACCTGCTCTTTTCCAGGTGAGCGGTACAAATGTTCTGATAACCGAATCAGATATTGAGGACTATCCGGGTATGTGGATTCGCGGCGCAGGGGATGGCGGATTCTGGGGTGTGTGGCCACAGTATCCTGACAAGGAGATTCTCAGAGAGGATCGTAATGTGTTTGTCACCACAACCAGGGATTATATCGCTGTGACTAAGGGAACCAGGTCATTTCCGTGGAGGGTATTTGTTATAACACCTGATGATGCAAAGTTGGTAGAGAGTGAGCTGGTCTTTAAGCTGGCTCAGCCAAACAGGCTGGAAGATACCAGGTGGATTAAGCCGGGACAGGTAGCCTGGGACTGGTGGAATGCCAATAATATTTACGGAGTGGATTTCAGAGCCGGGATAAACAATGATACATATAAGTATTATATTGATTTTGCATCTGCCAATGGAATTGAATATGTGATTCTGGATGAAGGTTGGTACAAGCTTGGCAATGTTATGGAGCAGGTTCCGGATATAAATGTTGAGGAACTTTGTAAATATGCTGAGAGCAGGAATGTTGGAATTATCCTCTGGGTGGTATGGAATTCCCTGTGGGATAAAATAGATGAAGCTTTACCGTTATGGGAAAAGTGGGGAGTGAAAGGCATTAAGGTTGACTTCATGCAAAGGGACGATCAGAAGATTGTTAATTTCTATCATGAAGCAATACAAAAGACAGCAAAACATCATATGCTTATCGATTTCCACGGAGCCTATAAACCCGATGGAACCGGACGAACATGGCCTAATGCACTGACACGCGAAGGTGTTAAAGGTATGGAAAACAATAAGTGGAGCAGGGATATAAATCCCGAGCATGATGTAACTCTTCCTTTCACACGAATGGTTGCAGGTCCTATGGACTATACCCCCGGTGCTATGATTAATATGGATAGTGCGAATTTTACTCCGCAGTTTACCAGGCCCGAAAGCCAGGGTACAAGAGTTCACCAGGTTGCACTTTATGTAATTTATGAAAGTCCCCTGCAGATGCTTTCTGACAGTCCTTCGAACTATATAAGAGAACCGGAGACAACTGATTTCATTGTAAAGATCCCTGTGGTATGGGATGATATTAAAGTTCTTGATGCCAGCATAGGAGACTGGCTTCTACTTGCAAGGCGTTCGGGGAAAGAATGGTTTATAGGAGCGATTACCGACTGGAAAAGCAGAGATTTGAATCTTGATCTTTCCTTTCTTCCTGCAGGCAATTACCGGATGGAAATTTTTCAGGATGGAATAAATGCCGACCGTCATGCTGCCGATTATAAGCATATGATCATTACTGTAAGATCTGGTGAAAAGATGAAGATACACCTGGCTCCCGGCGGAGGATATGCAGCAAGATTAACACCGGTCCAGTAACTCAGGTACTAAATGAAGCAATATCTCGATCTGCTTGACCATGTACTGACTACCGGTACCAGGAAATCTGACAGGACCGGAACCGGAACGATAAGCGTTTTTGGTTATCAGATGAGATTCAACCTGGAAGTTGGGTTTCCTGTTATGACAACCAAAAAGCTTCATCTTAAGTCAATTATTCATGAACTGCTATGGTTTATTTCAGGTGACACTAACACCAGGTACCTGACCGATAATGGAGTAAGGATATGGGATGAATGGGCAGATGAGAATGGTAACCTGGGGCCGGTATATGGTTCGCAGTGGCGATCATGGCCTGGTGAAGGAGGTAGGAAAATTGACCAGCTATCAGCTGTTATTGAGTCAATAAAGAAATCGCCCGACTCCAGAAGACATGTTGTAAATGCATGGAACGTTGGTGAATTGGACAAGATGGCACTCCCTCCATGCCATATTCTTTTTCAGTTCTATGTGGCAGGTGGCAGGCTCTCATGCCAGCTTTACCAGAGGAGCGCAGATATATTCCTGGGTGTACCTTTTAATATTGCATCATATGCATTGCTTACCATGATGGTAGCCAGGGTAACAGGTCTTATTCCGGGTGATTTTGTTCATACACTTGGTGATGCACATATATACCTGAACCATATAGAGCAGGTTAAATTGCAGCTTACAAGGAAACCTTATAAACTTCCTCAAATGATTATAAATACTGAGGTAAACGATATTTTTAAATTCAGGTATGAGGATTTTAAACTTGTTGATTATGTTGCACATCCTCATATAAAGGGGGAGATATCGGTATAAGACACAAGACACAAGACAAAAGGCGTCAGGCGACGGGCTACTGGCTGCAGACAAAAAAACGACATAATATGATATCAATTATTGTAGCTGTTTCGGATGACTGGGGAATAGGAAAGGAGAATGAACTATTATGGCATATCTCTGAGGATCTAAAAAGATTTAAAAGACTTACCAGCGGAAAGACTGTAATCATGGGAAAGAAGACATGGTATTCACTCCCGAAGCGACCTCTGCCGGGCAGGAGGAATATTGTGCTAACCGATATAAAGGGAGAGATCGTTGAGGGATCAGAAACTGTTTATTCAATTGAAGAAGCGCTGAAACTATGCTCAAAGAATGAGGAGGCTTTTATTATCGGAGGGGGGAGTATCTACAGGCAATTCATGACCTTTGCCGACAGACTTTATATTACTCATGTTCATATGAATGCTCCGGCTGATGTTTACTTTCCTGAGATCGATCTGAAGATCTGGAAAATTTTAGAAAAGGAAGATTTTCCTGCAAGTGATACAAACGCTATTCCATACACCTATATAATATACGAACGGAACGTAGGTATCTGAAAAACCAAAAACCATAAACCACAGAGGTCACAAAGTCCTTCGCCTTCGGCTCAGGATAACACAAAGATCACAAAGAAATAATAATCAATATATTACCTTTGTGTCCTTTGTGAAAACTCTGTGTACTTTGTGGTAAAAATTAAAATATTCACTATTTCCTTGAAACGTTTGATTAAACCTTTTTAGTTTTTCTTCATCTAAAAGGGAAATAAGAAACACTAACTAAAAAAATGAACAATATGAAAACACGTTATTTAATGCTGATTGCAGCGGCAACAATGATGACCCTTTTTTCCTGTCAGAAAGATACACCATTACTTGATGAGGAGGTAATGAACCTGGCTGATGATGATGCTGTTTCAGAAGCAGTATTTGAAGATATATTCAGTACGGTTGACAATGCTTCAATTATCGCAGAAGGATTTGGTAAAGGTGAAGATTCAAAGTCAGGTACTGAAGTTTTTGCAGATTCATGTCCGACTATTACAGTTACCAGACCAGGACCTGCATTATGGCCAAAGAAAATAACTGTTGACTATGGGACAGGATGTGCCGGGATTAATGACAACGTCAGGAAAGGCAAGATAGTAATAGAAGTTACAGCACCCCGTCTTGAGGCAGGAGCAAAAAGAACAGTAACCTTTATGGATTACTATTTCAATGACATTAAAGTAGAAGGTACAAAAGTATTTGAGACGGTTGGATTCAACTCAAACCAGCACCTGGTTGTTTCAGTGAAGCTTACAGGAGGGAAGCTTATATTGCCCGATGGCAAGACAATAGAGAGAGAGGTAAATCATCAGAGGGAATGGATCGCAGGACTTGTAACCAGAAATATATGGGATGATGAATGCCTGGTATCAGGAACTGCATCGGGTGTTGATATAAAAGGAATTGAATACACCAATACAATTATGACAGCACTTCACTGGACAAGAGCCTGCAGGTTTATAGTAAGCGGAGTAATAAAAATTGAGAGGGGTGATGCACAGCCGGTTATGATAGATTTTGGTACCGGAGACTGTGATGCCAAAGCAGTTGTGACAAGAGGAGATGAATCAAAAGAGATCACACTGAAGAACAGGCACAGGATGTGGAATAATTGATAAACCGGGAGGGATATATCAAGTAGGGACATGCCATGGCATGTCCCTACATATTTTATGATGCCTTCAGAACCTTCAGGTTAATCCTCTGAAGTTTGCGGGCGGCATATTCAGTGGTAATTTCAAGTTCATCAGTGTTTTCGGAAGGCATTTCAAACATAGCATCAAGCATTATAGCTTCACAGATTGACCTTAGTCCGCGTGCACCCAGTTTGAATTCAACAGACTTATCCACAATATAATCAAGTACTTCGTCACTGAAATTCAGCTTTATATTATCCATCCTGAAGAGCTTGATATATTGTTTTATTATAGCGTTTTTTGGTTCAGTAAGGATAGCTCTAAGAGCTTTTTTGTCAAGTGGATCGAGGTGAGAAAGAACCGGAAGTCGTCCTATTATTTCGGGAATAAGTCCGTATGATCTCAGATCCTGTGGGGCAATATATTGCAGAAGGTTGTCCTTATCTACCTTTTCCCTTATCTTGTTTGCCCCAAAACCTACTATCTGGGTATTAAGACGATGTGCAATTTTCTTCTGAATACCTTCAAAGGCTCCGCCGCAAATGAAGAGTATATTTTTTGTATCGACCGGGATCATTTTTTGTTCAGGATGTTTACGACCACCCTGGGGAGGAACATTAACTATGGAGCCTTCAAGAAGCTTAAGCAGTCCCTGTTGAACGCCTTCACCTGAAACATCCCTTGTGATGGAAGGATTATCTCCCTTCCGTGCTATTTTGTCAATCTCATCAATAAAGACAATACCTTTTTCCGCGGCCTTTACATCATAATCTGCATTCTGCAGCAATCTGGTAAGGAGGCTTTCAATATCTTCTCCGACATAACCTGCCTCGGTAAGAACTGTTGCATCAACTATTGTGAAAGGTACATGGAGCATTTTTGCGACAGTCCTGGCAAGCAAGGTTTTTCCTGTTCCGGTTTCACCAACAAGAATTATATTCGATTTTTCGATTTCAATATCCTCTGTGTCGGGTTTCTGCATCAGTCTCTTGTAATGGTTGTACACCGCAACAGAGATGATCTTTTTTGCCATTTCCTGCCCGATAACATATTGATCGAGAAATCCTTTTATCTCAGCCGGCTTGAGAAGATTGATTGTATCAAATGGTACATTCTTCTTATTGCCAAGCTCTTCATTCATGATGCTGTGAGCCTGTTCAATACAGTGGTCACAGATATGTCCCTCGAGGCCGGCGATAAGGATATTGGCTTCTTTTTTTGTTCTGCCGCAGAATGAACATTTATCCATTACCTGCTATTTTTGAGTCTTTTGAAGTATCTCATCAATCATTCCATAGTCCTTTGCTTCCTGTGAAGTCATCCAGTAATCCCTGTCGGAATCCTTTTCAACTTTCTCAAAAGGATTTCCAGAGTGAAGAGCTATAATTTCATAAAGCTCCTTCTTCAGTTTCATTATTTCACGGACTGTGATTTCAATATCAGAGGCCTGACCTTCTGCTCCTCCCATGGGCTGGTGTATCATAATCCTGGAGTGTTTTAGGGCTGACCTTTTACCTTTTTTCCCCGCAGTAAGCAGAACAGCGCCCATTGAAGCTGCCATTCCAGTACATATTGTTGCAATATCAGCCGAGATATATTGCATGGTATCATAGATTCCGAGACCAGCATTAACCGAACCTCCAGGGGTGTTGAAATAGATCTGGATGTCTTTTCCGGGATCAGCGGAATCCAGATACAGGAGCTGGGCCTGTATAATATTGGCTACATAGTCATCTATGGGAAGTCCAAGAAAAATAATCCTGTCCATCATAAGACGTGAGAAAACATCCATTGATGCCACATTGAGCTGTCTTTCCTCTATAATAGTTGGTGATATGTAACTTCCATACACAGAGTTGTATTTATGCAGAGTAAGGCTGCTTACTCCGCGTTTTCCTCTGGCAAATTTTCCGAAATCATCGAGCAAATTCATGTTTTTCTTTATTTTGGATTAACTAACAAAGATATAAAAAATAGACGTGAATTCTGCAATTCATTGATTCTTATTCAAAAAGCTTATTAAATTCCTCTACTGAAACGTTCTTGTTTTCTATTTTAAGAAGCTCTTTCAGTATACCAATGACTTTTTCTTCAAGGATCTTATCAGCAATCCTTTTGGCATCATCTTCACGTTTCAGGGTCTCCTTAGCATAGTTTGTGAGCTGCTCATCAGTAATATAGTATAATCCATACTGCTGGAACTGATACCTGGTGATATTTTCAGCTTCCTTAAGAAGTTCTTCCTCACTGATCTTAACCTCGTTCTCACGGGCTATTTTATTTCTTATAAGCTGCCATCTAAGGTCTTTTCTGAAGTGGTCAAATTCTGATTCGATCTGTTCCTGCGTGGTCTTTTCATTCACTCTGAGAAGCCATTTTTTTAGAAATTCTTCCGGGAGGCTGAATTCTGTCTTTTCAAGAGCCAGTGCCTTTATGTCGAGCATAAGTTTATAATCACTTTCACGCTTCAGGTTAAGGGCTATTTCGGCTTCAAGTTTATTCATGAACTCCTCTTCTGTTGTCACAACACCTTCACCATAAATTCTGTCAAAAAGTTCTTTTCCGACTTCAGCCGGATGGAAGCGGCTTATTTCATTTATGGTAAACCTGAAATTACCGCTGACATTTTCAACCTCTTCTTTTTTCTTTCTGAGGATGCCTGCAACTTCACTGTCATTGGGGAATGC
>Ga0209314_10001451_pt1 | contig 10474 bp, 6 predicted proteins | sample I19B2metaG_FD_184146 | JGI IMG/M metagenome (GOLD analysis project Ga0209314, IMG submission 184146) | Lake sediment bacterial and archeal communities from Gulf of Boni, Indonesia to study Microbial Dark Matter (Phase II) - ​I19B2 metaG... | ecosystem: Environmental > Aquatic > Freshwater > Lake...
GCACCTGTACCGAAATCCCACCAACCTCTCCAGTTCCATGGAGTGTATATTTCATGAAATGGTCTCATTGGTGCAGGTCCGATGAAAAGGTCCCAGTTCATTGTTTTAGGCACAGGCATAGTCTTTACTGGCCTTTCAATCCCCTGTGGCCATATAGGCCGGTCGGTCCAGGCATGTACCTCCCTTATTTCACCTATTTCATTATTCCATATCCATTCACAAAGCTTTCTGACATCGTCGTGTGAATTTCCCTGGTTACCCATCTGTGTGGCAACCTTGTATTTTTCAGAAAGCCTCGTGAGAAGACGTGATTCGTATACCGAATGAGTAAGAGGCTTCTGACAATAGACATGTTTACCCAGGGTCAGTGCTGTTGCAGCAATAGCAGCATGGGTATGGTCAGAGGTGGCGATCATAATTGCATCAATGGATGTTCCCATTTCATCGAACATCTTTCTCCAGTCCCAGTATTTCTTTGCACCCGGGAATTCCTTAAAACAATTATCAGCATATTTCCAGTCGACATCACAAAGAGCAACAATGTTCTCTGTGGCCATTGCCTTCAGGTTTACATGACCTTTGCCTCCGATTCCTATGCCGGCAATATTTAGTTTATCAGATGGTGCTTTTTTACCGGGTCCGCTTATTACTTTTGAGGGAAGAACAGTCAAAGCAGCTGCGGCCAGTCCTGTTTTCTTAAGAAAATCACGACGGGAATTCTTTGAATTATCCATTTATGTTGGCTTGTTATTGATTTAAAGCTCTTTCAACTTTACGTTTCTGAACCATACTTTAGTTCCATGATTCTGAAGGGATATATGTCCCTCATCATATTTACCCCAGTCAGGGAAATCGGTCCATTTACCGCTGTTCCTCAGTTTATTCCACTCATCAGAGTACTTTTCAAACTCGACAACAACCTGGCTGTTAAGAATCTGTGTAACTTTATTATCCCTGACGTAAATAAACAGGTGATTCCATTCACCTACCGGTTTGGCAGCCTTAACCTTAGCAGGATACATTGCATAGCTTGCACCGCTCTTCTGCCATTCTTCCAGTCCGCCGGGCCATCCTTCATCATCAATAATCTGCATTTCAGGTCCGGTCTCATAAGGAAATTTATATACTGTATCCTCTTTAATCTGATAAATCACACCACTATTGGCTGCCGGAGTAACCTTATAATCAACACTTAAGGCAAAATTCTTATAGGTTTTTTCAGTAATGATATCCTGGCTTTCGGCCCCGCCTGTGGTGTTCATAGTCAGGCATGCGTCCTCAATTGCCCAGCAATCGGGGAAAATTGTCATATTATATCCGCGCCATCCTGTTGTGGAGCTTCCGTCAAAGAGCAACTGCCAGCCGCTTTTCTTTTCCTTTTCTGTAAGCATATTGGCTGGAGCATTGGAATCTATTTCAGAGAAAATGCCTTTGGCATCTTTGGGTTCTGAACTTTTGCAACTTAAAAGACAGGCAGTAAAGACTGCAATCAGACAGAATTTGGAAAGTGTTTTCATCATATAATCAGCTAGATTAAACAAATAATTATCAAAGAGTTAACTGGCTTCCTGATTTAGTATTGGTTCTGACACCGGTATTTCCACCTTTGGAAAGCGTAATGTCAACAGGAGCATTTGATTTATATGATCCGCAGGTAAAATCAGGAACAGTGATTGAATTTGAGCGGTTTGCCACTGACCATTCACTTAAGGGGGCTATACTGCTCCAAAGGGCTGCATCATAAACATCCTGGTCAAGAGGAAGACCGTTCCTGAGACAATCAATCAGTCTCCAGTCCATCATGAAATCCATACCTCCGTGTCCGCCGATCTGTTTTGCAAGTTCGCCTATTCGCTTGACGATTTCCGGAGTATACTGTGTTTCAATCTCTTTCATTTTAGCCTCATCGAACCATTCATGAGCAGTTGCAATTCTTCCAGGCTCGGGATATTTTTGTGCAATACCTTTCGTTCCGCTGACAAGATGTATCCTGGAATATGGTCTGGGCGATGTAACATCATGCTGAATCATTAATGTCTTACCCTTCTCGGTCCTGACAACGGTTGTGTTCATATTTCCACGATATCCTTTGGTAACAAATTCATTATAAAAAGAATCTGATTTCGCAATTTCTTCAGCCAACGGAGCCATCTGGAAGTCATTTGTTGACATTGATGTGAGATAGTCCATCCTGTCGCCCCTGTTGACATTCAGAACCTGGCAGATCGGACCAAGCCCATGAGTGGGATAGAGATTTCCGATGCGATGCTGGTTCTCTTTAAGACGCCACATGTCAACATAAGAATCTTTCTGGAAATTGGCTTTAAGAAGGTCATGGATATATGCTCCTTCAACATGAACCACTTCCCCGAAAAATCCCTGCCTTGCCATATTGAGAGTCAGAAGTTCAAAGAAATCATAGCAACAGTTTTCAAGCATCATGCAATGTTTCTTTGTCTTTTCAGAAGTTTCAACAAGCTGCCAGGCCTCTTCAAGAGTTGTGCATGCAGGAACTTCTGATACGGCATGTTTTCCATGCTCCATTGCATACACAGCCATCGTTGCATGAAGATTCCATGGTGTTGTTATATAAATAAGGTCCAGGTCGTCGCTCTGACATAATTCCTTCCATATTTCAGGATTCCCGGTGTATGATCTGGCCGCAGGCAATCCGTTTTTTTCCAGTATCTTCTGGCCTCTCTCAACACCTCGAGGCAATTTATCACAAAGAGCTTTTATCTCAACTCCTTCGATTTTGGAAAGTCTTTCAACCGCACCTGGTCCGCGGTTGCCTAAGCCGATCACACCAACACGAACAACATCAATCTTTGGAGCAGCATATCCGCTCATATTAAACACCTGTGAATGAACCTTGTCTGATAACTCCTTTATTGAAGCGAAAGGTCCGGCAGGCTGATTTTTATCATTTGGTTTACATGAACTTAAAGATGAACCTGCAAGCACTCCTGCACCTGCTGCACCTGCAATTTTAAAGAAACTTCTCCTGTTGGTTTTCATGATATGGTTTTGTTAGGTTTGGTTTAAAATTTTATAAATAATAGGTTTTAAAATTAATACTATTCCTTTTTCATCCAAATAAAATCAAGTCCTATAATTGATTTCCCGTTTGCATTTTCAGATACCAGCTCAACTGTATTGGTCCCCTTTTGCATGTTAATTTTTCCTGTGAAGTGATTAACAAGCAAAGTTTGTACCGGCTCATACAGATCAATTTCATCCTTCCCATCAGCTTTGATCCTAATTCCGTTAAGCAATAATGATACTTTACCTCCTCCGGGCATGTGCCTGAAAGTAAACCCAAGAATTGCTTTCTCATAATCCTTATCACAATTTATACTGAATTTCAGTCTGTCATACCTGTCTGTGGGTTTCCAGATAAGAATATCACCACCTGCAGACAATCTGCATTTTTCAGTCTTCGCAGATGATCCTTTTAAAAGCAATTCCTCCGCCTGGTAATATTGAAAACGTGCTGAACCAAGATAGGCTATGGGGTTCCATACCGGATATTCTATATCTCTTGTATCATCTGATGAAATCCTGCTGAAATCATCAATTGAGCCCGGCAAAGCATAATAGTATACTATCCTCCCATAAGTGAAATCTTTTACCATGCCGTGATGTCCCAGTTCCATATAGAATGCTGCCAGGTTGCTGAAAGGAATATCGTCATTTATATGAAACCTGTAGTTTGAAACATATCCCCTGTTACCGGGTCCGTCATTACGCGGCTGACCGCAATACGGATATGAGAAAATCCTGCTAGAAGACCATGAGTAATTGAAATAATCTTCCGACCCGGTTCCAAAAAATGAAGGGAATTCATCATCGTCAATGAAGATTTTTTCATCACCTTCCCCCCACCAGTTACCCCATGAAGTTGTTGCATTGCTGGGATTACCCAGAAAGGCTGCTGCTCCGACAATCCTCCCCTTTCCTGAAGCAACCAGGTAAGGTATATCGTAAACATTAAATGTCTTCGGATAAAAGAATCCGGCAGTCAGGCCATGGTCAATTTTCCACCTTGCTATCAGATGCATGGACCTTCCCGCAATCCACTCATAACCACTGGCTTTTACTTCTGCAACAGCTCTTGATTCTTCTCCCGACTGATTTTCGATTACAATCTTAACCGACCGGCAGTAAGGCATAACAAAACGACAGATCATAACTCCATCGCTGTTAATTGAGAATGGAAGAGAAGAATATGGATTCAGGCCGGGTGCAGTGCCGAAGAAATCACCCACAGGGGCATGAATCTGGGGAACAGAAGAATCGTCAAACCAGATGCTTAGCACATTTTTACGCAAAGCCGATTCGGGATCGGATGTAAGAAACTTTAATGAGAACTCCCTTATAGCTCCGGGGCCGTCTTCGGCATAAACTGTTTTCCTCTGTCCCGGGTTAACCGCAAAATCAAATGATCTGACCTGCAGATTATCAGTGATAAGCCTTGCCGGATCAGTAAAAGCTAAATTTATTTTTTCAAGGCTCTCATCAATTTCAGCCAAATCATCTTTCCTGAAAGTTCTGATGCGGACATCTTCATTATAGATCCTTAATCCAACGTGATAAAAGTGTATTTTAGTAATGTCCCCAATCCATTCAATCCTGCAACTTTTTGAAAAAGGTACCGGGAAGTATGTAGCATCGAACTGCCGGAGAATCGCGGCATAATTCTTATCATTCCCGGTAAGCACCTCTGCTGTTTTCCAGAAGAAATCCTCAGCATTTCCATCATATGCCGGAGTTTCTGAGTTATCGAGAAAAAGGCGTATGCGTCCGTTAATATTTGCCGACCAGAGTCTTACTATTGCCCCCGGTTTGTTAACGTTACAAATAAGATATTCTCCGATGCCGGTTGAATCGGGTTCTTTTAAGACAGACTCAAAACCCGGGATTGGTTCACTTCCGAATCCATCCTCATTTGAAAACCAGCAACTGTCTGAAGGGCTTTTGCTTCTGCGGTCATAGCTCGAATATTGAATTGTCCGGTAATTAACTGACGGAAACATGGTCAGCCGATGCATATCCACCATTTCCTCAATCAGAGTCTCAGTTGTAACAATATTTTCTTTATTCCGGACTGAGCAGGATATTATAAAAGCTGTAATTATTGGTAAAAAAAAGAACTTTAAGAATTTCATATGACAAGTATATTTTAATCGACAACCGACTGGCCAACAAACATTTTAAACTTCCATTCAGTTTCATCAGTTTTCTGGTTAAGTGTCTGTTTCATTATAACTCCGACAGTTTGTTCAACGGGATCCGCAAAATAAGAAGTATTGAAATAACCGCCCCAGTTAAAAGTCCCTGCTGAACCTCTGCCTCCTTTCTCTGCTCCTCTTTCAGTCAGAACACCAAAAACAAGACCATTATAAGATTCAGCATCTTCTCCCCAAACTCCATAAAATTGGTTGCCCATGATAGCCTGAATGGTTGTTCTGCTCAGAATTCTTTTGCCATTATATTCACCTCCGTTAAGATACATCTGAAGAAAAGTAGCATAATCCTTTGCAGTACTTGAAAGCCCGGCCCCCCCTGCGAAATAGCTTTTTGCCCCTTTAACAGGATAATCAGGGTCAAATTGTGAGGACTTAAATCTGGTCCATGAACCATCTTTGGGTTCCTGAACCGGAACCAGCCTGGGTGCTTTCTCTTCAGGAAGGTAAAACCATGTATCGTTCATTCCAAGGGGTTCAAACAATCTTGTTTTCAGGAACTTGTCAAAGGGCATACCGGATACAATCTCGATCAGGTATCCCAGAATATCCAGTCCTTCACCATAAGTGAATTTCTCACCCGGATTATGGTGAATGGGAAGCCGGCCCAGCTTTTTAATATTCTCTTCTACTGTAATTTTGTCGGTGGTAAAGGCGTCTATAATTCCTGCCTTCTGGTAAATCATGCGAAATCTTTCATCACCATCAATAAAGCCGTAACCAACTCCTGAAGTATGTGTCAGAAGATGCCGGATAGTAATTTTATTTTTTGCCGGTTCAGTGGTGAATGAAGAATCTTTCGGATTGAATGATTTAAGAATCCCTGTATTTTCAAATTCGGGAATAAATCTGGATATCGGATCATCAAGATTGAATTTTCCTTCTTCCCATAGGATCATAACTGCAGTGGCAGTTACTGCTTTTGTCATTGATGCGATCCTGAAGATATCATCGGTTTTCATTTGTCGTCCGGTTTCATTTTCAGCCAGCCCGAATGCTTTATGATATACGATCCTGCCGTTTCTGGCTACCAGGGCAACTGCTCCCGGGATATCACCTTCAGCAACTGCTTCTGAAAGCATAGTATCTATACGGGCAAGGCGTTCAGAAGACATACCCTGGCTTTCCGGAGTTGCATCTGCCAGAGGTCCCTGCTTTATGACATTATCGGGAGAAGAACAGGAGAAAAGAAAGACTAATGTTAAGAGTATTGATAAAAGCTTTTTCATATTGATAGGGGTTAATGGTTTGACGGTGCGACGGTGCGACGGTGCGACGGTGCGACGGTGCGACGGTGCGACGGTGCGACGGTGCGACGGTGCGACGGTTCGATGGTTCGATTTTACGATTCCCCCTTTGAAGGGGGCCAGGGGGATGTTTTCACAGAAGTTTTTCCTGATTTCATGTTCAGGTGTTCGACAGTTAAAATATGCCATTAGTTTGATTTGGTTAATTATCATCTATGCTAAAATCATTTTTTGTTACGATTACCCTGCGCCTGACACTTTCAATGTCAGGCTTGATATTAGTTTCAAAAGGCAATTTAATATAATAATAGGAGGTAAGGGCATAGTTCATTCTGATATCAGCCCAATGCCAGAGTTCAATATCTGAGTTGATTGATTTGGTAAATGGGATGGCATCGAGTGAACGGTGTCTCATATTCACTGATACTCCGTATGCCATGTTACCTGTTCCGACAGGTTGTGAAATGAATGGATGTGAAAATGATTCCTGTCTGGCAAAGGAATAACCATAGTAATCTTCAGAACCCGTGCCGAAGCTCGACGGGAATTTCTCACCATCGACAAATATCTTTTCATCACCCTCTCCCCACCAGTGCCAGGTATTATTAAACAATGTAACCTGATCACCTGCATATACTCCTTTGCCCTTAATATCGATAAAATTCAGATCATAAGGAGACCTATCTCCGCTCCTGCTTCTTATCCTGTTGTATTCGTGCCAGGAGGCACCGAAATACATGCTGTTTCTCATCCATTTGTACCGGCTGATACCGGTTATCGCTGCCAGATGTACCGAATCACTGCCAAAATTTATCAGTCTTATATTGCATTTCTCCCTGAAAGGCATAACCCAGTAGGATTCCATAAATCCTGAAGTATCGCTTCTGTTCATCCAGGTCCTGTGTGGATAAAGAGTATAACCGGTTCCGAAAAACTCACCGGCAGGAACCCATACAGTTGTCTTTCCATCAAATGATATTTTGACCACAACCGATCGTAAAGACTGATTCATATTTTCTGACTTCATCAGCACCGCAAGCTTTGTCAATGCAGAATTTTTCTGAACTATATCAAGTGAAAATGAATCACCGGGTGGTAAAAGCTTCTCGGTTTTTTCCTCTGAACCCGAGGCAATTAATTGATTAAGAAGCTCTTCTCCTGTCTTCTCAAAAAGAGGTCTTGCTGATTCAATCATTTCAGAAGTGACAGACTGAACCTTAATGTTTTTGGAATAAGCTCTGTAACCGATATTATAGAATACATCAGGCCAGTAATATCCATCCGGTACTTTAATGCCTTCATAATCATAAAGAAGTCTTATGGAATCACATTCGTATGTAATTTTACAGTGGACGGCGAAAGGTATCGGAACATAGAAATTATGGTCATAATCACGGCCTTCCTCTCCCAGCGGAGCACCTTCCTGAACTGAAGCTGCAAGCGGAGGACTGCTAATAAGGTTTCCCCTGAGCATATCTTTGGGTGTTCCCTGTAAAACTGGAACGGAATCATTGTCGATATAAATCCGTATTAGTCCATTCTGTGCCTTATAGAAAGTCATCCACCATCTTACAACCGCTCCCGGACCATCAGCATCAAACATTACAAACTCCCGTCTTCCATTATTATCTTCCACCCGTATGAAATGAGACATATCGGCATTAGCAAACCAGCCTGCGCTGTCGGGTGATACAGAAGCTCTGTTATAACTGCTTAATTGTCTGTGGGTATATCCGACAGCCGGGAAAAACGATAGTGCTGACCTGTCGGTCATTTCGGTCAGAAGTGACTCAAGGGTTACAACATTTTTGTTTTTTGTACAGGATGAAAACAGGATAATGAGAAACAGTAAAAAACAACTGTATGTTTTTATAATTATTCTATAACCCACCCCTTGCCCCTCCCAGGAGGGGATCATATTTGGATGGTCACTTCTCATTTTTAATAAGTCTATCAGGGTGAAGTATTTCTTTTTTTTCAATGCTTTTCTCCAGATCTTCACGGTAGTAAAGGGCAGGTCGCATTTTCTTTTCAGACATCATCTGCAACTGATCACCTGAATGTTTGTTTCCGGGCCGGGTTGAATTACCATAACTGAGCAGAACCACAGATCTTACTTTACTGCCGAATTCTGTAACAGCATAATAAGTATCACCTGCAACGGCTTTCATCTTACCATCTGAGTCGGGAGCATAATACATTGCTCTGAGGATGCCGTAATGATCAGGACCACCATTTGAAGGAAAATCATATCCATTTATCCTGAGCCTGTAAATCTCTCCTATTGTGACATCAATTGCTCCATATTTCTTTTTGACATTCTCAGCCGCCTGAGCAAGAATCTCCACTGCCTTTGACGGATCCTTAATACCACGTGGTGTTGAAACAGGTTCCTCATTGCTCCAGGGTATTGCTGCCAGATTTCCCCTGTTGTCCCACCACTCTGCAAACAAAACGGCACCCCTGCTTTCGGGGTCAGCTTTTCTGTCCCATTTTTTCAGGACCTCAACAGCATCGACAACCCTTTTATCAGCAGAGCCGGCAGCAGCTTTCAATAAATCATCGAGAAATCTGTCAGCCGATTCCAGGCCCGTATTAAGCTTAATATCAACCATATCACCGAATGAAAATTTATCATTTCCTTTTAGCAGGTTTACAACTCTCTGTGGTCTGAGTCCCATCCTGACAGGCGCCATATAGGGAGGATAATCTTCGGGTTTAAGAACTGCAGGCCAGGTGCAGTTCCAGGGAGGATCGTTGCAGTTTTGCAGGAATCCTGAGGCAGGATTTACAGCTTTTGGCAAGGATTCATATGTATGATATTCCTTCCATATCAGATCTGAACTGGTGCCATCTATTGTTCCGTTCCAGAAAGAAAAATCACCGCTTTTTCTTACAGGTACATTACCATTGAAAAGATAAAGTATATTACCGTTCCTGTCTGCATAAACAACATTGAACATGGGATTCTGCATCATCTTCAGCGCTTCTTCAAACTCTGCAAGATTCTTTGCCTTGCCCATCTTATGGTATTGTTCAAAGATTTCCCCGTTGTCGAGGCCGGCAATTCTGACGGCCCATGCTTTATCACCTTTTTCAGCGACAACCGGGCCGTGTTCCGAGTACCTGAACTCAAATTCTTCGGTTATAAGTGAACCATCTTTTTCGAGCACCCCTATTGATGAAGTTTTACTGGAAAACTGAAGCGCCTTACCATCAAGCATATAGCCGCCATCCTTAAGACTGAGTTCATACCTGTCAGAGGCATCAATTGTATTAACAGTATGGGTCCAGCCCAGGTATTCATTGAAAGCAATTGTAAGAAATGGAATCCCCACAAGTGAGACACCATAAACGTTGAAATCATCTGATACAAGCTGAGTTTCATACCATGTGAAAAAATCAGACCACGGCAGATGCGGATTACTGACCAGAATGGCGTTTCCTGATTCTGACCTTACAGGTGATATTGCCATTGCATTGGATCCCGCTTCTGTTAATCTTTTCACAGCAGCTATGTCATCCATTCCAAGAAACTCAAGGCATAAAACCCTTATTATATGCGCCATAACATCAGTTTCAGTGACAGGTAATATCTTCCTGTACTCATCAGGAACAGATACCGGGTTCTCAGAGGCATAATCATTTATCCCCTTTACGAAGGCATCGAGGTAAGACCTATACTCTTCATCCTGATTTTTATAACATTCCTCAGCTTTTTCAGTTATCCTGAGAAGATTTATGAGTTTGTCCGATTCCAGGTAATCTCTCCCGAAATAAGAAGCAGCTTTACCTCTTGCCTGGGCGTAAAGCTTTAAAATAAGATTGGTGTGGCTATGCATCTGGGCTCTTCCGAATGCATAATACATCTCTTCAGCACCTGGTGCATATATGTGTGGAACTCCGTAATTATCCCAGAGAATCTCTGTATCCTTCTGAATTTTACGGGTATTGCAGCTCCCTGTGGCAAGTAGTACTATT
>Ga0209314_10001456_pt1 | contig 10444 bp, 6 predicted proteins | sample I19B2metaG_FD_184146 | JGI IMG/M metagenome (GOLD analysis project Ga0209314, IMG submission 184146) | Lake sediment bacterial and archeal communities from Gulf of Boni, Indonesia to study Microbial Dark Matter (Phase II) - ​I19B2 metaG... | ecosystem: Environmental > Aquatic > Freshwater > Lake...
CCTGGATCAGGATGATGCCCATGCGCTCGGCGGCCATGCGGATCAGCTCGTATGGGCGGCCGAGGTCAATCTTCACATCCGCCCCGCGTGGGTTGTACATGGCGTGATCCGTAATGGAGATGACGTCCAGGCCGTCCCGGAAGGCCTCAGTGACTCGGACGGTGGGCCAGACTTCGCCGTCGGAGAAGACGGTGTGCATGTGTAAGTCGCACTTCAGGGTCTTGTAGCCGGGGATGTCGGGGACAGGAAGCGGATCGCGGACCTGCGGGAAGGCCACGACCACACACAACAGGAAAGCCAGCACACAGAGTTTCGTTTTTGGCACAGGGCACCTCGAATCAGGCAAACTGCGATGGTAGCATTGTCGCCGGCGATCCGCGGGAACGGCCGAGGAGCCACGCCACGGTCAGCAGCGCCAGGACGGTGAGGGCCCCTCCGATCACATTCTCGCGCGGCGTCTCAAACACGAGCCGAATCGAGTGCTCGCCCGGCGGCACGTCGATCACGTAGATGCTCTCCCCTTGTCCCGTGTCGTGGAGCACGCGCAGCCCCTCAAATTTCCGCGGAAAGACATAGTCGTGATAGATCTCGCTGGAGGTCTTATCCGTGACCATGACCGCGTCGGCGCCGGTGGCTTGGAGCCACAGCACGGAGAACTCGCGGTTGTCACCCACCGGAACCTCCCAGCCCGCCCCAATGATGTTGTGGTTCTGCCGGCCCTGCTCGGAGCCTCCATCCACCTGGGCGCCGTCAAACCAGGCGTTGTACCAGAAGCGGATCGATCCGGTGACGAAGGCCCGGGCCTGCGGCAGGTTCTTCCGCATCCACTCCGAGAGCCTGTACTCGACCCGCCGATGCGGGGCGCCGTCCTCGGGATACTGTTGCCAGGCGTGCCGCAGATAAGTACTTGCTGGAGAAAGCGCCGCAACTACGCCCGCGCTCAGCGCGCCCCGGATGACCCACCGGACTGCGCCACGCTGGCTGCCGGCGCCCGCCCAGATCCGGCGCACCGCTTCGACTGCCGTGATGATCAACAGCAAGTCCAGTTCCGGGAGCAGCCGTCCTGGCTCCCCCCACACGCGGAACCCGAAGTAGTAGTGGCCCAGCACATACAAGCCTATGAAGACCACGCCGCCAGCCAGGAAAAGGGCATACGCCCAGGCCCGGCGTCCCCGAAGGAACTTCCAAGAGAGCCCGGCGAAAACGGCGCCTAGCGCGGCCAGCAGGGCATAGGACCAAGGCTGGCCGGGGCGCGCCACCAGCTTCAGGTTCCGGAGCGTAGTGTGGATGTAGGACGGCGTGAGCCACCAGGCGACCAGGCCGCAGGCGAGGATGGCAATAGCGGCGGCGCGAAGCCACACGCCGCGGTCCCGGTGCGTCACCCATGCGGCCCAGACCAACAAGGGAAAGACCATCGCCAGGGCCGTGGCCCCGTAGAAATTGTGGGACACCACCAAGGCGGAAGCGAGCGCGGCCGCCGCCAGCGCCGCCGGCCGCCGCGATTTCAACGCCACCCATGAAAGCCCCAGCGCGATCCCCATCACTGAAAGCGCGCTCAGATGCGGCCCTTCGCCGTAGCGCACCAGCGCATTGAGCCGCTGGGGCATGTAAGCGCCGGCGGCGGCATCCACCCGTACCTCGCGGACGAACAGATAGCAAGGCGAAACCAGCGCCACTGCGATCGCCGCGAGCCAGCCCGCCGCGCGGCTCCCGCTGCCCAGGTGGACGAGCAGGTAGACACCGGCGATGCCCAGGCAATACATCAACGCCGTGTACAGATGATAGGCGCGCGCCGGGCTGATCGGAAAGACCGTGCTCAGTAGCGCCGACCCGTAACGCAGCGCCGGCGGGTAGATGTAATCCCACCGCCCCCCGCAGTACCAGTAAGGCTGCCATCCAGGATGCGGCAGGTTAGCCTTCAGCATCCGCGCATCGGCGATGAAAGTGCTCTCGATGGAGGCCCAGTTGTTCATGTGCTCCAGCGTGAACAAGGGCCAGACCAGTGGGGCCGCCAGGAGGTAGACCAGAAGGCAGTCTAGCAAGGTTGCGTACCTACCGCCGGCGACACGCAAAGCCAGTCTCCAGATTCGGGGCAAGTCTTAGGATAACCACGCGGCCTCGGCGCAGTCCGGGGCTCGCCAACACTGAGGGGGGCTGAAGTATAATCGACCGGAACACTGTGGGCACTTCCGCTGCGTCCGTGCCGGTTGCGGGGCCTAGGCAGGCTTCCGAGATGGCGGGCCTCGTTTGCGTCTGCGCCGCCGGCTTCGCATTCTCGGTCAGTTACACGAACCACGCGCCCGTGGTGCCGGCCCTGATCGCTCAGTTCCACTTCAACCAGGCGATGGCCGGGCTGCTGACCACGGGCATCTTTCTCACCCACGCGGCCGTGCAGATCCCCGCCGGAGATGAGCAACCCCTATGCCGGAGAGCGCAGGGCGGGCACGGTGGGCCTGCCGCTGCCCGGCATCTCCGTGCGGCTGCTTGATTCGGAGGGCAACCCGGTGGCTCCCGGCGAAACCGGCGAGGTTTATTTGCAGGGGCCTAACGTCTTCGCCGGCTACTGGCGCCGCGAAGACGCTACCCGCGCCGCCTTCCGCGAGGGCTACTTCGCCACGGGCGACCTGGCCGTGTGTTCGCCCGACGGCTACTACACCCTGCGGGGCCGCAAGAGCGACCTGATCATCTCCAGCGGTTTCAACATCTACCCACGCGAAATCGAAGAGTTTCTCCAGGAGCAACCAGAAGTGGCCGAGGCCGCCGTGGTGGGCGTGCCCGACCGCTTGCGCGGAGAGGTCCCGGTGGCCTATGTTGTGGCGCGCGCGCCTTTCCAGCCGCACGAGCTGGAATCCCGCTGCCGCCAGAAGCTGGCTTCCTTCAAGGTGCCGCGCGCCTTCATCGCGGTGGATAAGCTGCCTCGCACCGCGCTCGGTAAGATCCAAAAGCACCTGCTGCCGAAGTGGGAGGGCGCAGGATAGGGGCTCACCCTCGCGGCCGCGGTTTCCACCCCCGCCCGTTGCCGTGAAAAGCGGCTCACCGCCCAGAGGTGCGCGGTCGTTCGTGCTTACCCTTTTAGCTTGTCTGGCCTAGTGTGTGCGGGACCATCTTTTCACACCTTCTGAAGGTCGCGGCTCGGAGGCTGACTCCGAGCCACGCGCGTAAGCAAGTGGTCCGGCCGAGGTAGCAATGGCAGCTAGGGTACGGCACACTAGCGTCCGGTGGGGGCGTATAGCCGGGCGACTTGGTTGCCGTAGCCGTTGAAAGGCAGCGTGTCGCGATCCTCGGATTCGCCCAGGCGGCGCTCGCGACCCTGGTTCCAGTCCGTGCGCTTCACCGCCGGGTCCACATTGGCGTAGAATCCGAATCCTAAGGAGTCAAAGGTGGTTGCAGGCTGCTTCTCGACCAAGCGGACCTTCACGATCGACTTGATGCTCTTGAAGCCTTGCTTCCAGGGAACGACCAGGCGAATCGGTGCGCCGTTTTGATTTGGCAACATCTCGCCGTACATCCCCACCGACAGAAGGGTCAGCGGGTGCATGGCCTCGTCGAGGCGTAACCCTTCGAGGTACGGGAACTGGATGCCTGCCTTCTGAGCCGCTTGTGCGGCCGGCATCTGAGCCGGGTCGAAGAAGCTCTGGAACGCAACGAACGCGGCGCGGGAGGTCGGCTGTGACTTCTGAATCAAGACGCTGAGGGGGAACCCGATCCATGGCACGACGACGGACCAGCCTTCCGCGCACCGCACACGGTAGATCCGCTCTTCCAACGGCGCCATCTTGAGCACGGCGTCCAGATCGTAAGTGCGAGGCTTGTGAACCTCGCCCTCTACGCGGATGGTCCAGGGAACGGTGCGAAAGTCCCTCGCGAGCTTGGCCGGTTCCTCTTTGCCCAGGCCGAATTCCATGAATGCGTTGTAAGTTGTCGCCAGTTCGTACGGCGTGAGTCTCTCGTTCGTGCTCAGAGGGCTCTTGCGGACGGGGCCCAGCTTCCGGGATAGCGGCTTATCGCGGTCGATGGCAGCTAGCGACACACCCGCGACAAGAAGGCGCCGCCGGCTGAGGTAGACGTTCTTTGGGGTGATCGCAGAGGACTTGACCCAGGGCGCGCGCTTAATCAGCACTTGGCACCTCTCAGAACCGGCGGACCGCCGGGGATCCGCTCTCAACAAGCCTTGACCCATACAGTATATGGCATTCTTGTTCCCTCCTGAATCCGATTGCGGGTCGATCGCGCGGGGCTGGCCCGCCAAGGGGTACAGCGGACGGGCTGAACCGCTGGGATCCTGAGTACCGTAACAGGCCGGTGCGAAAGCCGTCCACGCGGTGCCGGAGCCTGAAGGTTCAGGGCAGGCCTGGAGGCTTACGCTACTGCCCTCAGAACCGGATGCGTCCCTGGATCTGGATCCAGCGGTTGGTGGCGCTGGACTGCGAGGTGATGCGCCCAAAGTCGGTCGAGGTCGGGCTGGTCGAGGGCCCGAGATTCGGCTGGAGCATATCGGCGCGCAGGCCCGCGCGCCAGTTTGAAGGCATGGAGAAACTCCCTGGTCTGTCGCTTACTTCACGGGGTTGCCACCAGCGTCAACCTTGACTTCGACTTCGGGCTTCCCGAGGCCCATCTGGATGTGGGCCTCATAGACGGTCTTGCCGCCCTCGGTCACTGACTCCACCAGGGTGATCTTGTGAGGGCCGGCGGCCTTCTGGATGGCCTCGCGGGCGGCGGCGGGGATGCTGTCGATGGCGACCTCCTCCTCCACGCTGACCAGCTTGCCGGAGGCATCGAAGGTCACGTCCCTGGTGCGTCCGCTCACCTCCAACTCGGCCTCATAGAAGGTGTTCCCGTTCTTGGTTTCTTGCGTCAACCCGCGCAGCTTGGTGCCCTTGCTGTGCTGCTTGACCGCCTGCTGGACGGCGCGTGGAAGGTCCCGCATCCTGACCTTCTTCTCCTGCCCTTCCTCTTGGCCCTGGACCGCCGCGACGCTTGTGCCGAGGAGCATGCCGGCGAGCGCGGCAGCGACAGTCAAACTTTTTCTCATGGAACTCTCCCCCTCTGAGAACAGTACCGCATCATGAGAGCGCCTTCAAGAGGACACCCTGCGGAATGCCCACGCGTTGCGGGGGGTGGCCGGCAGGCCCTGCAACTGCTGAAATCGAATCCGGCGTTCGGCTTTCTCCTGGCCGGCGCTGAGTCAGTCGCGCCCGAAGCAGCGAGGACGCGTAACCTCAATCATTTCAGACAGATCGGGTTCTCAAGCGGCCCAATCCAGCCCACAGGGCCAGGATGCCCAATAGCGAAGTCCTGCCTGAGCCGCTGGAAAGGCGGCTAAGAATGTATTGTAGTTCACTTGACGAGCGTGTATACTAGGCCCGGAGTGGGTGAACTGCGGGTGGGGGAAGGGCGAGCGAAGGCAGCCTCATTTCCCGCCTGCGGGACAGCCCTAAACTGAAGCAAGCCAGCCCATAGAGAGGTATTCCTGCATGGGAGCGAACACAAGAAGCAAGACAGGCAAGGCATGCCTGTACCTGACAGTCCTGTTCTGTCTGACAGCGCTGATGGTGAGCAGCGCCACGGCCCAGGAACTCCGGGGCACCGTCCGGGGCGTGGTCACCGACCCTACCGGCGCCCTGGTGGTCGGCGCCACCCTTACACTGTCAAACGACAACACCGGCGTGGAAGTGAAGCGAGAATCCAACGAGGCCGGGCAGTACATTTTTGACTTCGTTAGTGCCGGCACGTACACCTTGCGCGTGGAGGCCGCGGGCTTCCGAACGTTTGTCCAGCAGAACATTTTGGTGCAAACCCGCGCCGACATCACGGTCAATGCCGCACTCGTGCTCGGCGCCGTTACCGAGCAGGTCACCATCGAGGCTTCGCCCGTCGCGGTCAGCTTCAGCCGGACCACGATGGAGACCACGGTGGACACTAAGATGACCAATAGCCTGCCGCTGATCAACCGCAACCCGTACTTTCTGGCGCAGTTGAACCCGGCGGTCAACTACACCGGGGGGGTCGAGACCAGCCCATATCACCACTGGGCGGGCAGCCAGTTGGACGTCGGCGGGAACACCTCCACGAAGAACGACATCCTGGTAGACGGCTCGCCGCAGATGATCTCACAAAAGAGCCCGTACACCCCTCCGATGGACGCGGTCACAGAGGTGTCGGTGCAGCAGAACGCGGTGGACGCCGAGTTCGGCCATAGTGCCGGCGGCATCGTTAGCGTGCAGATGAAGAGCGGCACCAATGACTTCCACGGCACGGCCTACTACTTCGGCCGCCACCCGAAACTGAACGCCGTGTCGGATTCCACCACCCATACCCCGAACACTATTAAAAACCACACCTGGGGAGCGACCTCGCAGAATCCCTTCGTGAAGAACAAGGTGTTCAACTTTTTCGCTTACGAAGGGACGAACATGAGAGATGCCAGAACCCAGAAGTACACGCTGCCCACAAAGTTGGAGAGGGCCGGCGATTTCTCGCAGACGTGGGTGAGAGCCGGCCAGGTCCGCACGATCTTCGACCCGCTGACGAGCGCCTTTGACGCCGCCAGGAACGTCGCTCCCAGGCAGCCATTCCCGGGCAACCTGGTCCCGCAGGCCCGGATGGACAAGACCGCCCTGCGCTTCCTCCGGGACATCTGGGAGCCCAACAACAGCGACAACATCACCGGGGCTAACAATTACGTGATAACCGGCCCGATGCAGTTCCGCTACTGGAACATGAGCGACCGGGCGGACTACTACGTCAGCGACAGCATCAAGGTCTTCGGCCGCTTGAGCATGTTCGATACGATCCAAACGGAGAAGAACTTCGTCGGCTCACCGGCGCTCCAGAAAGCTGGCAGCGAGAGGGACACCATACAGGCGCAGGCGGACGTGGTATGGACGATCAACCCGACGACCGTGTTCAATATCCGCGGGATGGCTCAGAAGCTCACCGACTCCTTCTATGACGAGGACATGATCATCAAGGGGTATGAGGACTTCTGGCCGGGCAACCAATGGTACAAGGAGTACATGGCCGAGCTGCCACAGATCTACTACCCGGGATTGCAGATCCGGGCCGCCACCACGAGCACCTTCGGCCGCGACGGCTTCTGGTTCCAGGAGCCGATGAGTTGGAACATTCAGTCGAAGGTGTCCAAGCAGACGGGCTCGCACTACCTCAAGATCGGCGGCGAGTTCCGGCAGATGAAGAACAATTGCGCCCGCCCCAGACCCATGGGCTTCTATTTCGATCGGGCGGAAACCTCCAATGACGGGTTGACTCCGGAAACGGCGCGATACGGCGCGGCGTGGGCGACGTTCCTGCTCGGCCTTCCCGCTAGTTCGTCGCGCATCGCGACCGTGGCGCTGAATGACACGCGGCACGAATTCTACGGCTTTTACATCCAGGATGACCTGAAGCTGACGCAGCGGATCACGCTGAACCTGGGGCTGCGCTACGAGTACGAGACGGCGCTGAAAGATCCGAAGCGGCGGCTGTCGCAGTACCTGGACTTGACGCAGCCTATCCCGGAATTCCAGGGCGCCGGTGCTCCGGTGCTCCCGCCGGAGGTAATGGCCATCCGTGGCAGCGCGCCGAAGTGGAACGGCGCTTGGATCTTCACTGCCGACGACCACCCGGGCGCGTGGGATGCGCCGAAAAAGCTTATCCTGCCCCGCTTCGGCCTGGCATACCGCGTCAATGATCGCACGGCGCTTCGCGTCGGCTACGCCCGCTACGCTACTCCTGGGACGAACGAAGGCGACGCCGGGGTCTCGATCCTGGGTTCGGTGCCGTATCCCGGCTTTGAGGCATATACCTACGCGCTGGGCCCGTTGCAGGGCATCCCCCGGGCCCAGCTCAGCGACCCGTACCCGTCCAGTGGTCCAAGCGCGAACCCCCTCGTACCGGCGGTGGGCAAGTCGCTGGGCCGCTACACCGGCCTCGGCGACTCGCTGCTCTGGTTCCAGCCGGAGTGGAAGGTCGGCAAGAACGAGCGGATCAGCCTCAGCTTGCAGCGGCAGATCTGGAACCGCTTCCTGGTAGACCTGACGTGGTTCATGAACTTCGGCTACGACCAGGCGAACTATCTGGAGGGCAACGAGTACCTGCCCAACCTGGTGGATCCACGCTACGCCTTCAAGCACAAGGCGGCGGTGGAGGCGAGGGTGGCGAACCCGTTCCGAGGCATTCTGCCAAAGGAGAAGATGCCCGGCCCTCTGCGCTCCGTGAGCAGTTTGAGGGTCCTGGACCTGCTGGCGCCGTACCCGCAGTACCAGACGCTCCACCAGACTCCTGCTGGGAATGTGAGCTCACGCTACCGAGCTTTGCAGTTGCAGGTGCAACGCCCGTTCGCCAATGGCTTCAATGTGCTGTTCGGCTACAATCACAACCAGGCGCGGGAGCAGATGTACTTCGACGACCAGGACCGGTTTGACGGGATCTACTCCTGGTTCGACGGCTACAAGCCGCGGCACAGGGCCACCTTGGCCAGCATTTTTGAGTTTCCCTTTGGCCGCGGCCGCAAGTGGGGCTCGAACTGGCATTCGGCTCTCGAGGGCGTCCTCGGCGGCTGGTCGATCAGCACGATCTTCCAATATCGCTCCGGCTGGCTGTTGCGATTCAGCGGCACCGACTTGGTGAGTGGGGACCCGCGCATTGACAATCCCACCCGGACACGCTGGTTTGACACGTCCGTGTTCGCCATCCAGCCACCCTACACGCGGCGCGCCAACCCGCACCAGTGGAGCGGCCTCACCGGACCGCGCTACCAAAACATGGACCTCACCGTGCAGAAGCTGTTCAAGATCACCGAAAAGGTGAGCTGGGAGTTCCGCATGGAAGCTTACAACATGAGCAACAGCTTCATGGGGGCGGATCCGAGCACCAGCCGAACGGCTTCTACGTTCGGTCAGGTGGTCAACCAGCCCACCACGCACCGGGGACGCGAGTTCCAGTACAGCGGGAGGTTCTACTGGTAGGCTGAGGGCCGGGGAAGTATCGACGAGCCGCTCGATGATGCGAAGGTGTTGCCGTGTGTCGGCGGCGATCGGCGTATTGGCCTGCGCCGCGGATCCCCCTTACCTCTCGCCGTCGGCCGTGGTTGCGGATAAAGCCGGCAAGACTCTGTGCGTGGCCGAGCGCACGGCAAAGCAGGTTGCCGTATTCAGCGTAGCCGCCGGCAAGGTGGAGAAGTTCTACGCTCTGCCGGACCTGCCCAGCGGGCTGGCCATTTCGCCGGAGGGCTCCCGTTTGTACGTTACCGGGGCTTCCCCGGTGGGCAAAGTCTACGTCCTGGCTCTGCCCTCGGGTGAGGTGGTGAAGGCGATCCCTGTGGGCCACACACCCGTCTCCCCAGTCGTGAGCCCTGATGGCAAGGTGCTCTACGTCTGTAATCAGTTCAGCAACACAGTCTCGGTGATTGAGCTGGCGGCCGGAAAGGAAACGGCTGTCATCCGGGTGCCCCGGGAACCAGCGGATGCGGCCCTCACGCCCGACGGGGAGCGGCTCTTGGTCGCCAATCTGCTGCCTGCCGGCCCGGCCAATGTGGATTATGTTGCTGCTCGGGTCTCCATCATCGATACCGGTTCGAGGAAGCTGGTTAAAGACGTTTCGCTGCCCAACGGTTCGACAGCAGTACAGAGCATCTGCCTTTCCCCCGACGGGCGCTATGCTTACGCCGTTCACATCCAGGCCCATTTTCAACTGGTGACCATACAGCTTGACCGGGGTTGGATGAACACCAACGCGTTGAGCGTGATCGACGTCGGGAAGCAGAGCCTGGTCAATACGGTGGTTCTGGACGACAAGGATCTCGGAGCGGCCAATCCCTGGGACGTCGCCTGCACGGGCGACGGTCGGTATCTGGTGGTCTCTCATGCGGGGACACATGAGCTGAGTGTGATCGACCGCGCCGCGCTCCACGCAAGGCTGGAGAAGCGCATCGGCGTCGGAATTGCGCCAGAGCGCCGGAGTTCCTTCCAGACCGCCTTGCCGCCGCCGGACTTCAGGCTCCTGGTGGGCCTCCGCGCGCGAGTGAAACTCGAAGGAAACGGTCCCCGGGGGCTGGCGACGGTTGGCAGAAAGGTGTACGTGGCGGAGTACTTCTCGGACAGCCTCGGCATGCTGGAGCTCGGTGCGGAGGTAAAGGGGAGCACGCGCTCACTGGCGCTCGGACCGACGCGGCCCATGACCATCGAGCGCCGGGGCGAAATGTTGTTTCATGACGCCTCCCGTTCCTTTCAGCAATGGCAGAGCTGCTCGACCTGCCACACCGGCGAGGGACGCGTGGACGGACTGAACTGGGACCTGCTGAATGACGGCGTCTTCAACCCCAAGAACACCAAGAGCCTGCTGCTGGCACACCAGACGCCACCGTCAATGATCAGCGGGGTCCGGGACCGGGCGGAGAGCGCCGTGCGCGCCGGCTTTAAGAACATTCTGTTTTCCCCGAGGCCCG
>Ga0209314_10001457_pt1 | contig 10439 bp, 10 predicted proteins | sample I19B2metaG_FD_184146 | JGI IMG/M metagenome (GOLD analysis project Ga0209314, IMG submission 184146) | Lake sediment bacterial and archeal communities from Gulf of Boni, Indonesia to study Microbial Dark Matter (Phase II) - ​I19B2 metaG... | ecosystem: Environmental > Aquatic > Freshwater >...
AGAATTATTCGAATCCCCATAACTGGCGCAGCGGCTTAGTCCTTCACACGTCATTCCTCAACTCACGCAGCGGAATGACGCTTATTCGAATTCTTTACAATTAAAGCAAAGACTGTCGTTACGAAGGGTTAATATTCATATATTATCTGTTTGTCTTACGCTATTCTTTCATCCGCTTGTTGTGCATAAGATCGGTTTCTTTAACATCCGCCATCTCCTTCGATGCCAATAACTCTTTCAATCTGAGAGCATCTTTCATAGCAAAGCCACCATGACAGTTATTGAACATGGCATACGTGACTCTTGCCCTTTTATCTACAGACTTGATGGAGAGGATAAACTCTCTTAGTTCATCATCTGAATAGAGGTAAGCAAACCTCAAAGATGTCTCAATTCCCTTTTTGAGCCAGTTGTCCCTGTTTCTCCCGTGAAACCGGAAATATGCTATCTCTGTTGTCACATCGGGTAAAAAGGGAATCGTGGCAAGGTTGCCATATTGAGGCTCATCTGCTACAATGTAAGTCAATTGATGCTTTCTCAGGAATTGCAGGACAGAATCCAGTCTATCAGGTGTTAGCCAGCTTCCGTGTCTGAACTCGACAGCAACAGGTAGACCTTGCATGAGTTCTTTACAGGTGAGGATACGGTCAAGATTTGAAGTCTTATACTGAAACCAGGGTGGGAATTGAAAGACGAGAACACCAAGTTTGTTATCCTTAATAAGAGGAGTAAGGATATCTCTAAACTTTTCAGCCATTGCTTTAAGAAGAGATGGTTCCTTGATATAAATATTTCTCTCTGTCTTATCTTTCTCTGAGAGCAGCTTGAAAATATCTTTTGGTAACGTCTTAGGATCAATCCCATGCCCTGTTAATGCACCATAGACCTTTATATGAAAGATGAAATTGTCAGGAGTTCGGTCAACCCATAAGTAAGTGTTTTTAATGTCCGGAATAGCATAATATGTCGAGTCTACCTCTACGGTGTCAAAGTGACCTGCGTAATATTTGAGTCTTCCTTCGGCTGTTCTAATTCCTTTTGGATAAAACTCACCGCTCTGGATCAGTGTCTTTTCAGTCCATGAACAGGTGCCTATGTGAATCAATTTTCCAAGCCTTTAATTCTTAATTGTTTATGCAAAAAATTATATCATCTTTCATTATGGCGAAAGAAGGCGGGCTTTGTTTTGTAGCTGTGATTAAGCGGAAAAGTGAAGATTTTGAAATAGGCGGCCGCTCATCCCGATAAATGTTGGGCAAGAATTGGGACCAAGAATTTATCCTGTAAGAAACAGTATCTTATTTCGATGTTCACATAGAAAGTGATATTGTTGCCTTATTGTGCTTTTGCGATGTTCTTCCTGAAATTTTCGGCTTATAGAGTCTGCTATTCTTTGAATATTACAAAACTGACCTTTCCCCTGAATTGATGGACACACCTAAGAATTTGTAAGATGACACAGGAGGTATGTGTATGGGGAAAGAGGAAAAGCACCGCCATTTTACTCGTGAGTTCAAGAGAAATGCAGTACGGTTGGTTACAGAAAAGGGAATGCCGGTAGGAAAGGTAGCCCGGGATCTGGATATCCATCCGAATCTTCTTCATTTATGGAGGAGGACATTTCTGAAAGATGGTGATAAGGCCTTCACAGGGAAGGGATGTGTTAAGTCAGAGAACATGGAAATAAGAAAACTCCGTAAGGAATTAGAAAAGGTGAGGGAGCAGAGGGATATTTTAAAAAAAGCCTTGGCCGTATTCTCCAAACAAAACAAATGAAGTATGAGTTTATGGAAGAACACGGAGAGACATATAAGGTAAAGAGCATGTGTGAAGTGTTGAAAGTATCCAGAAGTGGTTATTACGCGTGGAGTACTCGTCAGCCGAGCAGAGGAAAGCAAGCCAATGAGGAGTTGTTGGAGCGGATACGGAAGGTTCACTGTCAGAGCAGAAGGCTCTATGGAAGTCCGCGGATCACAGCAGCACTTCATGAGGAGAGTATCAGATGTGGGAAGAACAGAGTCGCCAGGATCATGAAAGACCATTGTATACGGGCAGACGTGAAGAAGAGGAGATTCAGGCGGACCACTGATTCACGGCATAACTATGCTTTGTCTGCAAACTTGCTGATTGACCATCGGCAGACAGAGGGAGTATGGGCATCTGATATGACATATGTCCAGACATCAGAAGGATGGCTCTATGTTGCAGCAGTGATGAATGTGCAGAGCAGGAAGATCATTGGGTTGTCCATGAGCGATAAACTCTCGCAGGATTTGGCTTCCGCAGCGCTCAAGGAAGCAGTGAGCAGACAAAACCCTCTTGAAGGGTTAATTCACCATTCTGATCGAGGCAGACAGTATGCAAGCTACGCATATCAAGATCTTCTCAGGGGATATGGTATTACCCAAAGTATGAGCAGAAGTGGCAATTGTTATGATAAAGCATATATAGAGTCGTTCTTTGGTACGCTCAAGACGGAGTTAGTCCATGGTGAGCGTTACCGTTCAAGGCTGGAGGCAAAGCTCAGTATCTTTGAGTACGTGGAAGTGTTTTATAATCGTCAGAGGAAGCATTCGGCATTAGGGTATAGGAGCCCAGAGCAGTATGAAAGACTCCTTAACGAAACTTAACCATGTGTCCACTTTCTCAGGGGAAGGTCAAACTGTATTGTTTAATTCGCTTCGTAAGAAATCGCGACACTCCCCAAAATGAACCCTTCTTTTTTTGACAGCCTGTAAACTTGAGGACATTCTTAAATTGCTGTAACAGAATCCGTCGCGCGTATTGACCGGTGCCCCCTTCTTGTGCTAAGTTCACCTCATGCCAAATAAGCAAATTCTTATCAAGTGCCAGCGAGAAACAAAATACCTTCCCTATGAGTCGTGGACCCGGTAAGCGGAAATACCCGCCTGATTTCCAAACGTATTTTACTTGGATCCTTGACCCTCGAATTCTTGAACCTTTTTTTTAGAATCTGTGACCTATCTGTAACTCTTCATATGTTAAAGTTTGCAAAAGATGGGGACGGGAAAACATTTTCGAATCTGTAAGTAATCTGTAAGTTTCCGTATGGTAACGTTTGTGTAGAGGTTAGATTAACGTTTCTTAGATCAACGTTTCAACGTGTTGTATTCGCGTTTCAAACTTTAGTCAGAGAATGGGAGGACGCAATGGACGCAAATGCTATTCTGGTAACGATGGGTTTTGACAGGCTCACGTGTTACGACGACGGCGAGGGAGGGGGCGAGGCGGAGCCGTATCTTTGGACCATATTCTTTAAGCTTGACGACTTTTGCATCCACCAAGATCCTAACAATATCTTTCGTCTCGTGGGTCAGCCCGAGTTCTTCTTCGGGAGCGGTAGCCATAGCAATCTGCTGTCCATGGCGACTTATGGGAGCCCAACCTCTGCGAGTATACCCGCGGGCGTTGGTCATTGGACCACCAAGCTCCACAATCTGACGATCAAGGGTCTCGGCACGAAGACATATCAGATCCCTGGAATCATCGGCTGCATCGGTGTCTTGATGGAGGAGGATAGCCTCTCGGACGCAGATGCGGAAGCCGGGCATCAAGCACTCAATACATACGTGCAACAGAAGTTCGGTGAATTCGTCACCAGTCTTAATCTCTTAACAATCAAGGTAGACATCGATAAGCTTGCCGCGAGCGAGAAGATCTCCTTCGATGAAGCGGCTGAGAAAGTTCTCGCCACAAAGTTCGACTCCATGCGCGCCGAGATAGCGGCGAGTGCACGAGATGTGGTGAGCGATGCGGTCAAGGCAGAGCTTGGCATTTTCCAAAAGGTAGCGGCGAAGGCTGATCCGGATGATTTTGTCGGCATAGCAGTGTTAACGGCGACCACCAAGGATATTCTATCTTCACATGAGAAAGACGAGTATAGTTATGATTCTTCGGGTATGAACATGATTTACTCTATGAGCTTCAATTCACGCTTTAAGGTCGAGGGTGACTGGGCGCTCTCTGCGTCCGTGGTTGGAAAACGTTGCTTCAGGCGTATCCCAAACAACATCGTTCCTCCTCAGAGCGAGTTGGAAGTGACCTCGGTCGACACAAAACTGAGCAATGCGGGAGTCCCCTACATCACCCAACTCGGCGGCCTTGCCGACGGAAAGCCGTGGCTCCTTCCCCAGACTTGGGTAAAGGACCTCATCGAAAAGAACCAAAAGAGCTTCTATGTTGTCAGAAAGAATGACGGGGGCAAAACGGCTTTGAAGGTCTATTACAGTAAAGAAAAGAGGCATAGTTACGTCGCCACTGTTCCGAACGAAACGAAAGACGATAATCTCCTCTCGCTGCCGGGATGCACGTACTACGAGGAGTTTACCGACAGCATTACCAACTACTAGATTTTTCAGTCTTACTTTTCTCCCATTGAATTAGTGTATATGCTATATTCAAAACGAAAAGCAGATAAAGGGAAATTTGTGTAATTATTACCATATGGTTGGCCTTGTCTGATATTTTTAAGGTTATTACTTAAATAATTTTCAAATAATTTTCAAATTATTTTCTTGACAATGGAGCGATCTTAGTACGGTTATAAATATGAAGGGTGAAGCCGAACTGCCGAAGGTGAACTTTGGAAGGTCGGCGTTTGTGTCTCTGATTGTTTGATAGGTAACCTTTAGGGGGAAGCACGGGTGTCAGTTTCTTTCAGCACTTCATTTCTTCAGTTCTTCAGGACTTCAGTCTTCAGTGCGTCAGCGCTTTACGGAATCTGTAACCTATCTGTGACTTTTCATGTGTTATGTTTAGAAAAATAATACCCTCCCTATTCCTCCCCTTTATTAAGCGGGGCAAGAGAATTTGTTCGGAGAGGCGATAGGAAAGTGAAAGTCATTTCATTTATATCTCTGGTGATCGCGAGTTTATTTGTTTGTCCCCCTTTCGTTAATTCCGATGACTTTTCCGAGAAGTACCGCGCCTACAAAGACTATGTCCAATCCGCTTCAGCAGCCTTTCAGGAAAAAGACTATGCATCTGCAATCACCAGCTACAGCAAAGCAATCGAGATGTCACCGTTTGAAATTAACAGCTATTACAACAGAGGGATTGCCTACTTCAAATCGGGAAAAGAAAAAGAGGCTGAAGAGGATTTTGACAAGGTGATTATTATGGATCCAAGAATGAGTTCTGCTCATGTATATCGCGGACTCTGCCGGGAGAAGTTGAGAAAATATAAGGATGCGCTAAACGATTACACAGAGGCGCTGGAGCTTATGCCCAATGATGCAGCCGTTCACAACAACATTGCCTATCTTTATGTCTCAGCAAATGATGAGAGTTTCAGAGATAAAGGCAAGGCGTTGGAACACGCTAAAAAGGCTGCGGAGTTATCAAAGGAGAAGAATGCAGAAATTCTGGATACGTTAGCAAGAGCATATTTTATAAATGGAATGGTGAAAGAGGCTATTGACGCCGAAAACAAGGCTCTCAAATTAGAGCCGTATAATGATGAGTTTAAGGGGAGATTGAAAGAATATGAAAAATGAGGTTGTGAATAACCATGTAAAAATTATGAAACCAAGAATCCAGCAAAAAGGAGGTGAAAACAATGAATTTTAAAATCACATGCAGTATGATCATGCTGGTCTTTCTCTTTCCCTTTGTTGCCTTTGCAGGAAATATCGACCCTGCCAATAAGTTTGCCTATGGGGAAAATATTGGATGGATCAATTTTGACCCATCACAAGGTGGTGGAGTAACAGTGACTGATTCGACAATCACTGGCAAAGCATGGGGAGAGAACATTGGATGGATTAATCTTAGTCCTGCAACCGGCGGAGTTGCAAACGACGGCGCGGGCAATCTCTCAGGCTATGCATGGGGTGAGAATATCGGATGGATCAACTTTAACGGTGTGACGATCAATCCCTCTTCAGGAGAGTTCAGTGGCTATGCCTGGGGTGAAAATATTGGCTGGATAAATTTCGTACCAAGCGGGAATCCGGTGAAAACTTCATGGAGAGAGGATCTATGTCCTGGTGATCCTAATAAAACCGAGCCGGGCATATGTGGCTGCGGTGTGGCCGATACTGATTCTGATGGTGATGGAACAGCAGACTGTAATGATGGATGCCCCAATGATCCGAATAAGACACAGCCGGAATTGGGAATGTCTGTGATGAAATGCAAGTGCCAGTAGACATAAAACCTCAAACCTGTCCAAACTCTATAAACACAAATGCCACAAGTGTCTTACCTGTGGCAATCCTTGGCACAAGTGGTTTTGATGTGACAGAGATTGACCGTTCGTCAATCCGATTAGAAAATGTTGCTCCTGTGCGTCATGCCACAATGGATGTTGCAACGCCATTTATACCTATCATTGGGAAAACGGCAGCTACTGACTGCACAACTGCTGGTAGCGACGGTATCACGGATCTTACTCTCAAATTTAACACTAAGGATATTGGCGCTGCCATTGGATCAGTTACAAATCGGGAAGTAAGAGTGCTTCATCTTACGGGCAAGTTGGATGACGGAACCCCTATTGTGGGAGAAGATGTAGTTGTGATTTAAGAAATAAAAACAGAGGAGGTTAGATAATGAAAAGAGGAGGAACCATAAAGTTAGCAGTATCAATCTATGTGGCTATTGCAGTGGCTATGCTGCTGCCATGCCTGAGCCATGCCGGAATTCTTGAGCCGCCGAGCGGCCCTCCGGTATCAACCATGAAGACACTTGATGAGATACCGCCAACATGGAGTCAAAAACTGCCATGTGACTCTGCGGCAAATTGTCCGCGGTTTGAGATTGTAATGGATGGCGCAGGCGTCCTTGATAAGGAGACCGGGCTTGTCTGGCAGAAGGACCTAAATATCACCACTTATAATTGGCATTATGCATTCCAAGCTTGCGCCTTGTTGTCTCTTGGTGGCCGTAAAGGATGGCGGCTTCCAATGGTGGAAGAATTGCAGAGTTTGGTAGACCCACCACACGCAAACCCAGCCCTGCCCGTTGGCCATCCATTTACCAATGTTCAGTATGAGTACTACTGGTCGGCTACTAGCCGTTCTGAAAGTTCGGCATGGTTCGTAGATATGGGCACCGGCTACGAGTGGGGCTTCGATAAGAATTCCGGTCTGGGTAATGTTTATGTGTGGTGCGTACGAGGTGGACGGGGGGGTTGATCTTCAATGAAAGGGTTATTTGAAGCAGTTGATAGATCAAGAGGCGCTCTTAATGAGGAAACTTCATAGGAAAGGAAAGATATCCATGAGAGGCAACCGACATTTCAGAAGTGTTATCTGGCCTATGACCACAAAATATCAATGGAAACACGCATGTTTGGCGCGTGGAGGAGCACCTCGGTTCGTCATAGCCCGAATAACTCAAAAAAGGAGGTGATAGCGATGAGATAATTTTTAAGATTTAGGGAAAGGTAGAGTTTTTCATGGCTGGTTGATGAATTTACCTCAAGAAAGGACCCCAGATAAATCTTAAAACAAAAGGGGGGGACAACAAACATGAGCGCAATTGACGACAAATATGCGGCTCTGGGGGGAACTGGAAGTTTCCTGGGATCACCGACTACTGACGAGCTCGTCTGCCCGGACGGTGTCGGACACTACCGCCATTACCAGAATGGATCTATCTACTGGCATCCCCTGACGGATGCTCACGAAGTGCACGGCTTGATTCTGGCCAAGTGGGCTAAGTTAGGCTGGGAGCAGAGCTTCTTAGGGTATCCCAAAACCGATGAAAGCAATTGCCCAGTGCAGGGAGGTAAGTATAGTCTATTTCAAGGCGGGACGATTCTCTGGTGCCCACCTTCTGAAGAAGCCTTCGAGATCCACGGAGCCATCCGCGACAAATTTGGTGCATTGGGTTGGGAATCGGGATTTCTGGGCTTTCCACTTACCGACGAAACCGAAACACCCGACGGTATCGGCAGATTCAACCATTTTCAAGGTGGCTCCATCTATTGGAAACCATCCATTACGGCTCATGAAGTACACGGCTTGATCCGCGATTACTGGGCCAGTCACGGCTGGGAAACGAACCCGGAACTCGGCTATCCTATATCCGATGAACTGCTTACGATAGAGGGAAGCCAAAACCGCTATAGCGACTTTGAAAATGGCGTCTTGTTCTGGAAATATGGTAATTCTTTCGCTTCTCCTCTATCCGAACTAACGATTGGTGGGGCGAGTAAAACTGCTGAGGAGGTGATGGCACAAATTAATGGGATTATTGTACCCAAAATTACCGCGAATAGTTCTATCTACATCAAAAACGGCCCTTACTTGGCGGAAGTGACTGATTATTCCTTCGATGGATCGAATGTTCACAACCGTCGCTACAAAGTCCACATAGATTTAGGCATTGATGTACCGGTGTTCTCCGATCCTACCAGCAATCTAGACCTCTGGATTGAGATCTCCTATGACAAAGCCGCCAAAATCATCAGAGCTTATCTGACGAATTGGTGGGTTCACACCCATGTTCCCGCGGATACTCACAGTATTGCCGGTGTGGACGCTGCGGACATCAACAATCAATTTCATGCTGCCTTGGATCCCCTAATTTGGCAGCCGAATGACGTGGCAACCATTCCAGACGGCGTCAATATACTGGCGGTCAAGGTGATGCCCAATGGTAACTTGAACGTTTACATGGATCAAGTGTGCTTTATCGCCACAGCTTGCGTTGAAGCTCAGGGTCTGGCGGATAATTGCGAGGAACTGAAGGTTCTGCGTACCTTCAGGGATGAGTTCGTTGCGAAGCTTCCGAGCGGGCAGGAAACGCTTGCCGAATACGATTGGATCGCGTCACAGATCGTGCACGCAATCAACAAAACGAAGAATCCCAAAGTAGTTTATCAGCAGCTCTTCGAAGACCTGGTGAAGAAATCCGTTGCACTAATCAATTCCGGCAAAAAGCAGGAAGCCTACGATCATTATCTGAAGGTCACCAACGAGTTGAAACAGAAGTATCTGAAGTAAAGATGACCTGTATGATAAGGAGGGGAGTCATGAAGAGAATCATTTTGTTGATAACAATTGGCCTGCTGAGAGAAAGAAGAAGCGATCCGAGCCCTTTCCCCACGACATCACCGGACAGAGAAGGATGCCCGGCAGTGAACACTCAGATGGCCATGGAGTGGGGACATATCATTAACGCTGGAGGAGTACTCGCGCTGGTTATGTTTGCGTTCGCTTTATTCATACTGGATATTCCACTCGCGGCTGCCCAAAACTGTCGCTGGGATGGCACCGCCCCTTTTTGCAGCGGTGAATGCGGCACGGCGAGACCGAGGTTACCAGGATAGGCTCTATTCCCGACTTCTGGGTCCCTCCATTTGTGTATGTGAATCCTCCCTTCGGCTCCAATTGCGCGACTGGAACGAAGGCACTCTGCTGCTCGACGCTGGGCCGCAGCTGTCGTTGGGATGGCACGGCGCCCTTCTGCGACGGTGAGTGCCGGCCTGGCGAGACGAAAGCGGAGCCACCGCCGGGCTCATCCAGCGGCCATGTGTGCTGGAGAGGCTCCAAGGTCTATTGCTGCAGCAGTACTGGTAGCATCGGACAACCACTCACTGGCGCAAGAGATTGTTCGTTCGGTCCTGATACCTGTATCCAGGGTTTCGTTTGGCGTGAAGCAGCACCTAGTGATCACGTGTGTGTGACACCACAAGTGCGCGAGCAAACACGTAGCGACAATACTCAAGCAGCCGCGCGGCGCAGCCCAATCGGGGGACCGTTCGGACCAGATACTTGTCTTTCAGGTTTCGTCTGGCGAGAAGCTTTTTCGGGCGATCACGTTTGTGTAACTCCACAAACTAGAGCGCAAGCAGCTCAGGACAATAACTGGTCAAAAGTTCGGGGTGCATGTCCATAGAGTTGCTTCAGCGCCTATGAAGTCCTAAAAAATGCTTACGCACTGCAGGTCAAGGCGCAACGGAGGAATGAGGAAGTTGGACAAGATTCTAAGTACATTTCCCATCAACTGCTTCGCCAGGGGCGCCGCAAAAAGCGCGGCGCCCTCAAGCGGAGCGTTGTACGAAGAAGAAATATTCAAGCAATGAAGGCGTCTTTTTTATAGCTGGGTGATATTCTTATTGCACGAATGGAAAGCGGTACTATAATTTAGCTCAATCTTATTCCAAATAGGTCCAACTGAATACTGGACATTGAAAAAAGAAATGAAAGGCTATTAGCCTACTTTATTCATAAACTTTTCCAAGCCTGTAAGAATCGATTTAAAAATCTGGGTTTGAGCATCAGAAAGATATCAACGATCTTTTTTGCAACATTGAGAAATTATGACGGGACACAGAGCCTGTCTAAAAACTCATTTTTGACACTTCGAGCAAGCAAATCTCTTTCCATAAAAAATATAAACAGTTATCTATCTTTTTAATATTAGCCTAAGACTGGAAGTGTCCATTTTTTCCTCATTATCACTGCCGT
>Ga0209314_10001459_pt1 | contig 10435 bp, 11 predicted proteins | sample I19B2metaG_FD_184146 | JGI IMG/M metagenome (GOLD analysis project Ga0209314, IMG submission 184146) | Lake sediment bacterial and archeal communities from Gulf of Boni, Indonesia to study Microbial Dark Matter (Phase II) - ​I19B2 metaG... | ecosystem: Environmental > Aquatic > Freshwater >...
TCCTTGCTTTCAAACATTGAAGCATTATTTACGGTGTTTATTGCCTTTCTTTTCCTTAAGGAAAGAGGAACCAGAAAAGACTATGTTGGTATCCTTCTGTTGATCATCGGTGCCATCTTTGTGACGACAAATGCTGAATTCCAGAAACTTAGTTTAACCAAAGAGGTTTTAGGCAACACGTTAATTGTAGGCGCATGTTTATTCTGGGGGATAGACAACAATCTAAGCAAATTGATGAGCAAGAAACGCGACCTTGTCTTGCTAACTGCGCTGAAATGTTCCATCGGAGGAGGAATATTGTTACTTCTTTCTATTTCCTTAAAACTTAATTTTCAAATCCCGTTATTCTCGATACCCTATTTATTTTCCGTAGGAGCTTTTAGCATCGGCTTTTCAATTCTCCTCTTTCTCTTTGCCCTGAGAGAAATAGGTTCGACGAAGACAGGCGTCATATTCTCAACATCTTCACTTTTTGGAGCGGCATTCGCATTTTTTATGCTCAAAGAAACTTTTTCTCCGATTCAATTGATGGCTGGATTTACAATGCTGTTAGGAGTTTATATCATATATAAAAGGTAAGTAGCTGCAAACATGAAAAACCGAGAATTTGAACGCAGCCCTGACTAGGTTTGTTGGTAGCCCGGAGGAGATTCGAACTCCTGTCAGGAGGTCTCTCCAAGCGTTCCGCCAGCCAGAGCCTCCCATCCTTGGTCGGTCTCGTCTATGACCTTTGACCGCTGAACGACCGGGCTGCTATTATTTATTAAGTGCAGAATCGGTTGATTAAGTTCTTTCGGTTTCTTCGGATCGAGATGATGAGGTCTTTGGCGAAGTTTAATGTTTCTTCGGTTTCGTTTGGTGTGAGCTCTTGAAGCTTGAATGCTTTGACGGCTGATTCGTAGATTGTGGGTGGTTTTTCTGAGACTCCGCGTATGCTCCGCATTAGCATGCTGTAGTCTGGCCGTAGTTTCTCTCTGGCAGAGGCAACCCACGCATAGCATTCTAGGACTTCCACAAGATTCGCGAGCAGATAGTGTATGGCCTCGGAGCTGGATCCTAGCTCAATTATGGCTTTTGCGATGTCGGTGACCCCTTTGTAGAGAAGGGGGCTTGAATAGTAGTCTATTTTCGCTTTTGTTTCAAAGTGGAGTCCGCTCATTGCCTGGGAATATTTTTTTGTGATATGGGAAAGTTCACTCCAGCAGGTTTTGAATATCTGAAACTCTCTCAAGGCGTCCTCTTTCCTAGCTACTTCTAGGTTTGCGATCTTCAAATAGCCAGTATAGAGTTCCCGCATGCCAGCCTTTGTGGCGGCTTCTTTGAAATTTTTAATAAAATGTCTCGTCGAGATGGGGAGACCTATTATATCGATTACGATATCGGCGGCTGCTTCTAACGCTAGCATGGCGTAGATGTAGGCACTCTCGTGGTCTCGACGGGTATATCCTGAGGCAGCTCGACTTATGAAAATGTCAGAGTTTACGAGGCGGTTCTCGGTGCGAATGTTAACCCGCCCAGGATTGCGGTAGGTTTTGAGCATCCAGTCCTTAGCGTTTGTCAGCCGCCAGTCAGCGTCATAGAGAATGTGCACCTCGAACAGTTTTTGATCAATTTTGGGGGGGAGCCGCCCAGCGATCCAGCTACGGGGAACATAGTTAAAGTCGATTAGTAGGCTGTCGGACTCCACCCGCTCAGTAAATTCGTTATTGATGTTGCGTTTGTCTACAATTAATACGTCCAAATCGCTTTCTGGGATTGCATCTCCCCTAGTCCAGCTTCCGAAGACTCCTACGCTGGATACATTGGATTGGGCACTTAGTTCTCTGACAATTTTAGGAATTATAGGACGCGCGGATTGGGGGAGAAAGGACATTTGTCAGTCTCTTGGGGCTATCGGGCTCTAAGATATTTAAAAGTAAGGATTAGGCATGTTGTCTTTCATCAGGCTGTTGGATGTGGTTTTGCAGAAAAGTTCCATGAAACGAAAGCTTTATATATTAAAATAGAGCACTGAGCTTTGCTCAAGTGCTGGGCCAGATAAGCACTTTTTGGGCTATTTTCCGAAAATGCGGTTTGATGAGGAAGGTTTTGAGCTCAAATAAGGGCTTAGGTGAGGGCTTCTACGCAGGGGTATGAGAAAAATGAGTAAAGCTGAGAAAAAGCAAATCGTTCGTCCAATTGACCATTGCCCTGAATGCAGTAGTCCGAACCTTGTTGAAGACTATGATATGGGCGAAATTATTTGCGGAAAATGTGGACTGGTTGTTAAAGAGAAGGTGATGGACGAGGGCCCGGAATGGAGGGCGTTTACTAGGGAAGAGAAAGATTCGAGAAGTCGAGTTGGAACTCCCCTTTCATATTCGGTTCATGATAAAGGATTGTCTACAGTTATCGATCGGGTTAATCGTGATGCATTTGGACGGGAACTTCCAGTTGCGACAAGGCTTCAGATGTTGCGACTGAGAAAATGGCAGATCAGAGCCAGAGTTCATTCCTCAGTGGACAGAAACCTTGCCCAAGCTATGGCTGAACTCGACCGCCTGGCTGATAAGATTCATATTCCAACTTCAGTTAAAGAGAAAGCTGCACTGGTCTATAGGAAAGCCTTAGAGAAGGGCTTGGTACGTGGCAGATCGATCTCGGCGATCGCAGCTGCAGCCCTTTATGCGGCATGCCGTTTCACCGGTACTCCAAGAGCCCTCAAAGAAGTGGCTGACGCCAGCCTAGTTAAGAAGAAGGATATAGCCCGATGCTACCGCCTACTTCTAAGAGAACTTGAAATGCAAATGCCAATCAGTGCTCCAATCAGCTACGTTTCCAAGATCGCCTCTAAGGTAGGAATCGCTGAAAAAACTCAACGGAGGGCTATGACTATTCTCCAAAAGGCCGACTCTCTCAAAATTGACGCAGGCAAAGATCCGATGGGACTGGCAGCAGCCGCCCTCTATATCGCATGCGTACAGGAAGGCGAAAGAAAGACCCAAAAAGAAATCGCTGAAAGCGCCGGCGTCACCGAGGTCACAGTTAGGAATAGATACAAAGGACTCAGAGAAGCCCTAGGACTGAACGTCTAACCCCTTCCTTTTTCTACTTCCAGCACTAGCGGTCCAGCGTATCCGCATTCATCACAAATATAGAACGCAGGGGTTACTCCTGGCCAACCGAGTCTAAGGCGATGGATTTTCCTGCTTCTGCATCTAGGGCATTTCACAGATTTTATACTTTTTTTATGTTTTAGTCCTTTAGCTACCTCAACTAGAGCCTTTAAGGCCTCCACGGTTTCACCTTCCAATTATTCTTACTGTCTATTGGATTTCTATGTTCTCTGCTGAAAAGCCCAATTGGGTGAGATATTTCTTCATCTTATCCCTTTGATCGCCTTGCAACAGAATCTGGTTGTTTTTGGCTGTGCCGCCACATGCACAGAGGGCTTTCAATTTAGCTGACAATCTACCGAGGTCTACGCTCTTCTCATCGATACCCTCGATTACGGTCATCTCTCTCCGCCATTTTCTAGCTTCAAGTCGCACTCGAATGCGCTGTTGCTCTTTGCTGATCTCGACACAAACACAGAGGTCTTTAGGAAGGCCGCAGACGCTGCAAATTTCAGCCATTATAGCGTGTAAACACTCCTTGCCTACGGCTTGGTTTAGGGGTAAAACCGTTATTTAAGCCTAATTATGGAGCCACTACCTCATGCGATAGAATAGGTTTTTGCTTAGAATAGCTAGGACTCCACCTATGTCTAGCCTCTTAACCACTTCTCACGCAAAAAACGTTTTAAACACATTTAGATTGCCTTTAACCCAGTCTAAGAGCATTTTGACTCCCTCTTTCTTATCAACCTCCGGCGTCCAACCAAAGTCTTTTTTTGCCCGAGTTATATTGCTGTAGTAAACTTTTTGATCCCCGAGTCTCCATTCGGAGAATGCCGGCGAGATTTTCTTGCCAGTCAGGGTTCTTAGGTATTCAATAAGTTCTAGGAGTGAGTAGGTGTTTTTTTGGCCTCCGCCGATGTTGTAGGCTTTGCCTTTTGTTTTGTTGATGTTTTTCATGGCTAGTTCAAATGCTTTGATGAGGTCGGTGACGTAGAGTACGTCTCTTACCTGTTTTCCGTCGCCGTAGATGGTTATGGGTTTGTCTAGCAAGGTGGAGGCGATGAAGTAGCAGACCCAGCCCTGGTCTTCGGTTCCGAATTGGTGTATGCCGTAGATGCAGGACATTCGCATTACTATGGTTTTTAGGCCGTAGGTTTTGTGGTAGTCGAGGGTATAGGTGTCTGCGGCGCATTTGGAGCAGCCGTAAGGTGAGATTGGATCTAGGGGTTGCGTTTCCGTTATTCCGCATTTGAGTTCTTTATACTCGTATCGCGTCTTTCTTTCTTCGATTTTGACGTCTTCTAGGTCTCCGTAAACCTTGTTGGTCGAAGTAAATATGACAATGGGGTCTGCCCCGGATTTTCTAGCTGCCTCAAGCACATTCATGGTGCCGAGGGAATTTACATTGAAGTCATGAACAGGATCGTTTATAGAGCTGGTCATTGCGACTTGCGCAGCGGTATGAATAATTGCGTCCACATCTCTCACCGCATTTTGCAGCGCAGTTGAATCCAGCACATCGGCTTTGAGAATTTCCAGTTGCCCTGTTTTGCCGTATTTTGATTGGAGCCATTCAGCATTGCGTTCTACGCCCCGCCGGGACATGTTATCATAAACTGTTACATATGCGTCCTTTTTCAGGAAATACTCTGCTGTATTTGAGCCAACGAAACCTGCACCGCCAGTGATTAAGATCCTCATTTCCTGATGCCGCCTTGAAGTGATTGTGTTAACGCGTGATTTTTATCTTTCTAAAGATTTCTCCTTTTGGATTTTTTAGCTTCTCTTACAACACCTTTGATGATGTAGCCGGCTAGGTGCATGATTGTGTCTCCAAGGGTTTTGTCGATTTGCATCGAGGCAAGGCATGGATAGTCATGTAGAAGTAGCCCTGCGATGCGTTCTGCGTCTGCCATTTTTATGCCTTTTAGTTTCTCAGCGATGTGCCAAGTGGCTCCGCAGGGAGCGCCTCGTTTGACGGCGGCTTCTTTAATGACCTCATTTCCGATTATTTCGAGCATTGGTTTTCCAAAGATTTTTGCGAAGGTATCTATCCACTGGTTGCCAGTTTCTGTCAGAGAGCAAAGCGGCTTAGGAAATGCTGGGGCTACGCCTATCTCGGATAGTTCTTTTTCGATTTGCCGCTGTAGTCCTGGAGGAACCCAGCTTGGGTTGTCGATGGCTACGATTACTGCCTTAGTGCCTGTCTTCTTAGCGATTGCTGGTAAGAGAGAAGCTACGCTCGGATTTTCAGCAAGCAATAAGATAAGATCACAGCTTGGCGCATCCTTTGGTACATAATCTTCAGGGGTGTCTATAATTATCGGCAGTGGCTCTGAAAATTCATGAGTTGTTATTTCCCAGTCAGGGGGCTTCCGCTTCTCGATATTTCGAACGATTCTTCGACCATACTCTCCAGGCGAAATTAACGCGTAGATCCGCATGGCTTCATCTTCCAAGACATGTGACCTATCTAGTTTCTTAGGGAGTTATCTGAAGGTTTCGTTTTTGATTCTAAAAATTTAGTGGGGGGATAGAGCCTTGGGCTTTCGTCACAGTAGGCTCTATTCCTCTAGTGATAATGATTTTATTTTTACATCTTATCTACGAGGTCTCGTGTATTTATCAGGGTTAATCCCCTTCGTTTAGCGTAGGCCTTCGCGTGGTCGCTGAAGTTTTCGGCGACAATTACAACATTTTTTATTCCAACATCAGCTGCAGCGCGATCCATGTTGATTACCATGTTTACACCGACGGTCCTGTTCCAGTCAATAACCTGGATCACATGCGATTCATCTGGTTTGATTGCGAGCATGTGGAAGTTTTGGGTTAGCCCTGAAGCCCCTTCGAGGATTACGTTTTGTTTGAGGTTGTAACCTCGTTGTTTGTATAGTCTTGCTACAAGGTTGTAGGTTTGAGTGCGCATAAAGACACGCTTTATATAATTTTTTCGGATAGAGGGGTAGCTTGGACTGGTAGTTCGGGGAATTTCTCTTTCATTCTCTGGTCGGCAACAGTGCTGGCCTCTGCGAGGATTTTTTGGCTCTCTGCACTATAGGAACCAAGACTAACGGTGGTGCCAGTGGCTTCACCTGCTTCCATCACTAGTTCGCCTAGGCTTTCTCCGATTACTCCAAGTTCATAGGATGCTTCGGGGACAACGCCTGACAGTTGACCCTTCAACGCGTTAACAACGCCGACAACGGGACCCATAGTGGCTGCTATGTCGCCAAATTCTTCTACGGTTTCTAATCTGAGTGCCACTTGTTCAATTGCAATTTGGCTACTTAGAACTACCTTTGCAATTTTCCGTATTTCAGCGCATTCATTTGCGTAGACTTTTGCGCGTTCAAAGTCTTTGGCTGACTGCGCATTCACACATTTTTCGAATAACTCTTTGCTTTTGTACTCCATCTTGGATGCGGTTTGCTCGAGTCTTGATTGTAACACGTTTAGTCGATAGAGGGAATGCGCTAGTCTTTCTCGTAATGGTGTGGGATGTATTCGTGCTCCTATCTTGCTGAATATTGATCCCCCACCTTGTTTTTCCCACTTTTTGATGAACTTGTCAGTTGACATTTTCTATCTTCCTTTGGGTAGAGGGATATGATGCCGCACCCTTGTAATAAGTTTCATGAAAAAAATTGTGTTAAACTCGGGTTCCATCTAATCCTAAATTTACACGTCGAGCTTTTTTACAGCGGTTTTCGCGGCGCATGCGTATTACCAAGAAATATCTTTATGTAACATAAGCCCCGGATACGGCTTAAATATGCCAAAAAATTTATTGGAGAAAATTTTTATCGCAAAAGTATTTTTCGGAGCAACCAGGCTCCGAGTGAGAGAACCACTAAAGTGTAAATTGTGAGTGCAAGAAGATCAATCGCCACCATTGGATCCAGCAGTCCATACCCTTTGATCATCACTGCTCTCAACGCATTTGTAGCATATGTTAAAGGCAGAACGTATGCTACGATCTGCAAAACCTCAGGCATGACTTCGATTGGGAAGAAGACGCCGCAGAGGAAGAGCATGGGGAATCGAATCAATCCAGCTAGAAACATTGCTTCTCTCGGTTCATCGGAGTAAGCGGAGATCAGAATCCCAATTCCAGTAAACGCGAATGTGAACATAAAGGCAATGATCAACGCGAGCCATAGATTCGTAAAACTAAGCCCGAAGAGCGCGCTTGCTACAGCTAGAATTATAATTGCTTGAACAAAGCCAGTAATCGCTCCTGACAAAGTCTTTCCTAGAATTATCGATATGGGCTTAACAGGCGCTGCCAGAATTCTGTCGAATGTTCCTAGTTGTTTCTCCCACACTATCGATATCACTTCCTGAATGCTTGCGAACATGGCGGTCATTGCGACTATACCTGGCACGAGAAAAATAATGTAGTTTATGTCCTTGGTGATGTACATCTCTCTGAAGCTGAAGATCAGGAGCATAGTTAATGGAAAGAGAAAACCCCAGAGCAAATTCCTCTTTCTTCTAAATGACTGTTTAAGATCTTTTTCAACAATCCACCACGACTGCTCAAATACGCTTAATCCTTTCCCAACCATTTACCATCTGCCTCCTCTTCGCCTAACAGATTCAGCGACCGTTGGTTTTTCCTCGCGGATTTCCCGTCCTGTAAGTTGAATAAAGACATCCTCAAGTGTAGGCTCTGAGGTTTTCAGAGAAATTATTTTGCGATTTTTCTCATTGACCAGAGAAACCAGATGTGGTAGAATTTCAGACGCATCCCTTGTGTAGATACGTGCCTTATTGGCCTCGCGTAGAACTTCTTGAACATCATTCAATTTACACATGGCTTGTAAAATTTTATCATCTAATTTTTTAACCTCAATTTCAATTACCTCGGTTTCTTGAAATCTGTGCTTCAACTCGCTTGGGGCGCCCTGAGCCACTATCTTCCCATAATCAATTATCGCCACTCTCTCACAGAGTTGATCCGCTTCCTCAATCAGATGGGTGGTCAATATGATGGTGACCCCCTGCTCGTGCAATTTCTTGACAAGCTCATGAATATAGCGGGATGTTTGAGCATCAAGCCCAGAGGTAGGTTCATCGAAGAACAGAATCTCAGGGTTATGAACTAGGGCAGCCGCTATTGTTAAACGACGATGCATCCCCTTAGAAAAGCTATGAACATAATCATGTTTCCTGTGTTCTAGTTGAAACATTTTTAGAAGCTCGTCTATTCTCCTTCTTCTTTCATCTTTTGGGATCCCATAGAGTTTTCCGGTAAAATCCAGATTATACCAAGCTGTTAAATCATCATACATGTTGGAAGTTTCTGGAAGTACGCCTATCCTTGCTTTAACTTTTTCAGGCTCTTTTACTACATCGAACCCCGCTACCGTTGCGCTACCGCTCGTCGGTAACGTTAACCCAGTGAGCATACGAAATGTAGTTGTTTTGCCCGCTCCGTTCGGTCCAAGTAAACCGAAAATTTCCCCTCGCTTCACTTGGAGGTTTAATTTATCAACAGCCACAAGGTCTTCGAAACGCTTAGTTAAGTCAACTGCCTCAACCGCGAACTCCATAACATCGCCTTTCCAGGCTCTATTCTAAGTAGTAGCTCGTTTGAAGAAGATTACTCCTAGGGCAGTTGTTACACCTGTAAAGGCGATCAAAGCCTCTACGTCAACTAATATTCTATTCCAGTCCAAGGAACCTATCATGAGAGTTCGGACAGCGTCTACACAAAAGCTGAACGGATTTACACTCGCAACCATACGCATCCACTCAGGCATAAATGTGGTTGGAAATAACGCATTGCTCAAGAACATTAAGGGCAGGTTGACTAGGTTGATGAAGGCAAAGAATGTTTCATGCGTCTTCATGGAAGCAGCTGCAGCGATGGACATGCTTGCAAGCCCTAGACTGAAAAGTCCAATGATGGCGAAGATCAATATAGCGCCGAGTATGCCTGTGTCAACAGTTACACCAAGTGCAAGACCTATTGCCAAGACGATGGATCCTTGGATTATGCCTCTGACTGTGGCAGCCATCATTTTTCCAGCTACAATTGAGGTCCGGGATATCGGAGCCACAAGTAGCTTGTTCATGAAGCCGAGCCTTCTATCCCAGATTATCGACATGCCGCTGAATAGGGATGTGAAGAGCACAGTCATAGTCACTATGCCAGGGGTCATGAAGCTCAGATAGTTCGGAGCCTCTAATCCCGCTATGAAGGGTTGCGGCGCATTTCCAAGAGTGTTTCCAAAGAGGCTGAGCCAGATGAGAGGCTGGATGAGCGACATGAAAATTGCTATTTTCTCGCGATACCAATGTTTCATTTCCCGACTATAGATGGCTAGAGTTTCAGCTATCGTGCTCTCGCCCTCCGGATAGTACGTTGCATACGCATAGCTTCCTCCCAAGATCCTTTCTCATCTCGGATACGGCGTCCTGTATACTTCAGGAAAACATCATCTAGACTTGGTCTAACCAGGGAAATGGAACTTGCAACTAGCCCTGCATTTGCTATAATAGCTGTGATTTTGGGTATTGCTGTTTCCCCTCGATCTACGAACACATTCAACGCCAGCCTATCCTCCGACACTATGCTCTTTTTTGCAAATCGTGACTTCCTCATATTTCTAACGAGACGTTCTGTCACAGGTTTCGATTCAGGGAACTTTACCTCAATCACGTCTCCACCTACACGATCCTTCAGCTCTAAACTGGTTCCAAACACAACGATCTTTCCAAAATCAATTATGGCGATTCTGTTACAAAGGAGATCCGCCTCTTCCATATAGTGAGTGGTCAAGAAAATGGTCATCTTGTATTCTCTGTTAAGTCTGCTAATGTAATCCCAGATGTATTTTCGCGTCTGGAGATCGAGTCCTAGGGTAGGTTCGTCGAGAAAAAGCACTCGAGGTCTATGAAGCAGGCCCTCCGCAATCTCCAGTCTCTTTCGCATTCCACCAGAATATTCATCGACGAGCCGATGTTGCGAATCTTTCAAATCAACAAGTTCTAGGAGCTCATCGATTCGCTCCTCAGCCTCGACTCGAGGAACATGGTAAAGGGCTGCACGCAGTTCCAGGTTTTCTCTGCCAGTAAGATCATCGTCCACCGAAAGATCTTGCGGCACATAACCAATACATTCACGGACTTCATACGGACTCTTCACAACATCATAATTGCAGATTCTGGCTGAGCCCTGGGTAGGCTTTGTAAGGGTTGTTAACATTAGGATTGTAGTAGTTTTGCCAGCACCGTTAGGACCAAGGAAGCCAAAGATCTCTCCCTCCTCGACCTCAAAGGAAACACCATCTACTGCCTTTACTCCGTTGGGATAGATTTTAGTCAGATTT
>Ga0209314_10001461_pt1 | contig 10429 bp, 8 predicted proteins | sample I19B2metaG_FD_184146 | JGI IMG/M metagenome (GOLD analysis project Ga0209314, IMG submission 184146) | Lake sediment bacterial and archeal communities from Gulf of Boni, Indonesia to study Microbial Dark Matter (Phase II) - ​I19B2 metaG... | ecosystem: Environmental > Aquatic > Freshwater > Lake...
CGGCCTCTCGCAAAAGCTTCATGTGGTAGGCCAGACGCGACTGGCCCATGCTCTCCATCATCGGCAGGACGTCGCAGGCGCAGATGCCCTGTGGTACGTTGGGGTTGGGGGGTGAGCAGCAGGCCCTGTCGCGTCCTGCTGCCAGCCGGTCCAGGATGGCCAGTCGAACCGGGTCCGCAAGGGCGGCCGAAACCCTCAGCAGGTCCATGGGGCACCTCCCCTCCCAGTCTGACAGCTCCAGTATACAACAGAGCAAGGAAAGTTGATGGGTCTGTTGACGTATCAGGAAATCTTGTGGTAATGTGGAGCCGCAGGAACATATCAACATTTGTTGATAAGAAGGGGGGGCAACGACATGATCAAGCTGCGGTTGTTCAGTAAGGCGGATGACCCGTGCTGCGGCGGCTGCTGCGGCGGTTCCGGCGGGGGCTGCTGCTAGCCCCGGCGCGCACAGACGCCCCACCCTGCGATTGAGGGTGGGGCGTCTGTCTTCAGGGAGGGACAGACGCCTATTTCCTGTCCTGGACCTCGTGGCCGCCGAACTCCCGGCGCAGGGCGGCGACCACCTTGCCCGCAAAGGTGTCGGGCTGGCGGGACCGCAGCCGCATCATGTAGGAGTTGGCAATGGCCGTAAAGGGCACGCCGTGCTCCCACGCCTCCTGGATGGCCCAGGAGCCCGTCGAGCCGCCCCCCACCGAGCCGGTGATGTTGTCCAGCCTGGGGTCATGACGGAAGGCCCGGACCGCCAGTTCCATCAGCCAGGAGCGGATGACGCTGCCCTGGTTCCAGAGGTGGGCGACCTGGGGGAGGTCCAGACGGAAAGGCCCGGACTCCAGCAGTTCAAAGCCCTCGCCGATGGCCTCCAGCATGCCATACTCGATGGCGTTGTGCACCATTTTCACGAAGTGGCCGGCGCCGCTGGGGCCAACGTGGGCGTAGCCCTCCTGGCGCGCCACGGCGCGGAAGAGCGGTTCGGCCAGGGCAAAGGCCTCGGGCCGCCCGCCCACCATAAGGCACAGGCCGTCCCGCGCTCCTTCCAAACCGCCGCTGGAGCCGCAGTCCAGGAAATCGATCCCCTTGGCCGCTAGGTCCCCAGCGCGGCGCATGGAGTCACGGTAGAAGGAGTTGCCGCCGTCGATGATCACGTCGCCGGAGCTCAACTCGGGCTCAAGGTCCGCCAGCACGCGGTCGACCGGTTCGCCCTGGGGCACCATGATCCAGATGATGCGCGGCGGCGTGAGCTGGCGCGCCAGGTCGGCCGGCGAGGAAGCGGGGAACACGCCGTCTCCGGCGATGTCCCGCACGGCGGCCTGGTTCAGGTCGAACACGACGGCTTCGCCGCCGGCGGCCCGCAGGTTGCGGACCAGGTTCCCGCCCATGCGGCCCAGCCCAATGATTCCGTAGCGTGTCATCTGGCGAGTACCTCCCTAGTCGCGGAACATACCGCGGTCGTCAAAGTCGATCGGGGCCGGTTCGGACAGGATCTCCACGCGCCCGGCGGCCAGCAGTTCCGGAAGCAGGGGCTCGCTGGCCAGGAATTCCTCCAGGTGCTTGGTGTCTTGGACGCGCACGATCCGCTCCTGACCCGGTTCGACCTGCAGGCAGCAGGCCAGGGCGGCCGCCAGGGCGGCGCGGTCAGAGTCCACCGTCAGGGCAATGCGCGCCCCCTCGGGGGTCTTGGCCGTGAGGCAGTTCATATAGGTTTTCGCCCGGTCCATCCTGGCCACAGCCCGGCTGAGCACCACGTCCGCCATGCCTATGCCCACCGCGTTGCCCTCGGTGGCCTCGGTCAGGTCGCGCACGACAATGCGCTGGATGTCGGGGCCGGTGCCCGTGGGTCCGCTGTAGTAGCGGCCGACCACATTGGAGTCCATGCCCAGGCCGCTGATGTCCTTGCCAATGAAGTCCAGCACCAACACGTCCAGACGCTCCAGAGGCAGGCGGGCCATACGCTCGCGGGCCAGCCGGAGGAGCTCCTGCTCCCGCTCCCAGATGCGGTTGGCGCGCACAGCCTCGATCTGGAAGAGGCGGCCGTAGCTGTTCTCCATCAGGGCGAGGCCGAAGGGAATGGGCATCTTGCTCAGAGTGTAGCGGGCTACGGCGGGAATCAGCCGGTGGAAGTCGGCGAAGCCTCGGCTGTGGAAGGTGTCGGCGCCCGTCTGTTTGCCCAGGCCGATGGCGATCATCTTGCAGAGACCGCTCTCCACCGGGCCGTGGAAGTCAGTGTGGGGCTTCACCCGGTTGATGGGGATGACCACGTCGGCCCCGGCTGCGTTTCGGTCGAAGAAGACGGGGACCCCCTCTTCGACTTCGCCCAGGCTGACCGTCTGCAGGCTGGAGAGGATCTGACAGCCCATGGCCTCGGGCGTGATGCCGTAGGCGGCGAGGACATCCAGCTGACCCTCGGCGGTGGCGCCGCCATGGCTGCCCATGGCGGGGACGATGAACGGTTCGGCCCCCCGGCGCCTGACTTCGGCCACGGCCGCCCGCAGCACCTGGTCAATGCGGTCGATACCCCGGCTGCCCCCGGTGAGAGCCACGCGCTGGCCCGCCTGGATGGCGCCTTCGGCGGAAGCGAAGGCTGCAGCGACGGCAGCGGGAATATCTTCAATGGCGGCGGTGTCCAGGTGTTGGCGGACCCTGGCCCAGCGGGGCAGAGGCCGGCCGAGGAACGGCTGCAGGTTCAACTCACTCATGGCGACGTTCACCTCCGATGGTACAGGCTGGTGGCTAGACCCCGCAGCCGAAGTCCAGGCGCACCGCGCCTTTGACGGCGGGACCCACGCTCTGGGCATACCAGCGCAGGAAGCCGCCGGCGTCCTTGATCTCCGCCTGCCAGCGGGCGCGGCGTTCGGCCAGGACATCATTCGGCACGTCCAGGGTCAGCGTCCCCCGGGAGACGTCGATGGTAATGCTATCTCCGTTTTCCACCAGGGCGATGTTGCCCCCGTCAGCCGCCTCGGGCGCGAGGTAGCCGATGGAGACGCCGCTGGAGGCGCCTGAGAAGCGTCCGTCGGTGATGATGGCAACGTTGCCGATCTTGGCTGCAACCTCCGTGAGCCGGTGCAACTCGCGCATGCCGGGGCCGCCCCGGGGTCCCTCGTAGCGAACGACCACCGCGTCGCCGCGCTGGATTTCGCCCGACTGGGCGGCCGCCAGCGCGGCCTCCTCGGCGTTGTACACCCGGGCGGGGCCGCGGAAGAAGTCGGCACCGGCCGCCGAGCGCTTGATCATGGCCCCGTCCTCGGCCAGGTTGCCATGGAGAACGGCAACGCCGCCTTCCGGCGAGATGGGGTCGGTGAAGGGATGAATGACTTCGCGGTCCGTGACCTCGGCGGCAGCCACGGCCTGACCGAGGGTCTGGCCGGTGACGACGAGGCGCTCCGGATGGAGCGCCGGCAGCAGCTCCTTGAGAAGGGCCGGCGTGCCCCCGGCCCGCTGCAGGTCGTTGACCGTGCGCTGATTGTGGTTGGGCGTGACGGCCGCCAGGAAGGGTGTGCGCCGCGAGACCTCAGCCCAGTCGTCCAGGGTGAGGTCGATGCCCAGCTCGTGGGCGATGGCGGGCAGGTGCAGCACCGTGTTGAGGGAGCCGCCCATGCCCAGCACCAGGGCGATGGCGTCCTGGAACGCGCTGCGGGTGAGAATCCGAGAGGGTTTTGGCCCGCCTGCCGCCGCCAGGCGCACGGCCAGGCGGCCGGCCTCGGCAGCCAGCGCCCGGCGTTCGTCGGACTCGGCGGGGAGCAGGGCCGTGTTGGGCAGGGCCAGGCCCAGGGCCTCGGCCACCATGCACATGGTGTTGGCCGTGCCCAGGTAGGAGCAGATGCCCGGGCCGCTGTAGTAGCGGGCTGTGACGGCCACCAGGTCCTCCTCGGACATCTCGCCCTGGAGGAACGCCTGGCGGGCCTGCTTGGACTCAAAGGGCTTGATCAGGTTGGCGCTGGGGCCGCCGGTGAAGAGGAGGGAGGGCAGATCCAGCCGTGCCGCGGCCATCAGCATGCCGGGCACGATCTTGTCGCAGGAGGCCATCAGAATCAGGCCGTCAAAAATGCCATGGCCCAGCACCATAGTCTCCACCGAGTCGGCGATGAGGTCGCGGCTGGGCAGGGAGTAGCGCATGCCGGCGTGACCCTGGGCGATGCCGTCGCACATGGCGATGGTGTTGAACTCCAGGGGCAGCCCTCCGGCCTGGCGGATGCCGTCCTTGATGGGCTCCGCCAGCCCCCTCAGGGGGACATGCCCGGCCACGATCTCGTTCCAGCTGTTGACGACGCCGATGACCGGCTTGTCGAGATCCTTATAGTCGACGCCACAGGAGACCAGATGGCCCTTGAGAATGGCCCTCTGGTAGGGCGGGACCTTGTCGATGCTGCGCTGCACGGTGGGATCACCCCTTTCAGGTAGGCGGGGCTCCGCCTTCGCGGATCTTGGCCAGGGTGCGGAACTCGTCCTGGAGGAGCGCATTGAGGCGCTGGTAGAGCGCGAACAGCTTCTGATAGTGAGAGTGGGTGGCGGCGTCCGGCTCCAGGCGGCGGTCCACCTGGATGAAGCGGTGGACCCAGGACAGGTCCGGGGCGACACCCAGGGCCACGGCGCCGAGGATGAAAGCTCCCAGGGCGGAGCCCTCTGTCTGGGCCGGAACGGTAACCTGGCGTCCGAACACGTCCGCCGCAATCTGCAGCCACAGGTCCGAACGGGCGAAGCCGCCCGTGGCGCGAATCTCGCGGGCCGGACCGGCCAGTTCCTCCAGGGGGCCCAGGACGCTGTAGAGGCGGTAGACCACGGCCTCCAGTGCGGAGCGGACGAGGTGGGGGCGCTGGTGCTCCAGGCCCAGGCCGAACCAGACGCCGCGGGCCCTGGCGTTGAAGCCGGGGGAGCGCTCACCCGCCAGGTAGGGAAGGAAGACGAGGTTGCCGGAGCCGGCCGGGGCCTTTCCGGCCTCCGCGGTCAGGACGTCGTAGTTGTCCAGGCCGGGGTAGAGCTGGTCGCGCACCCAGCGCAGGACCATGCCGCCGTTGTTCAGTGAGCCGCCGAGGATCCAGCGGTTCTTGTCCAGGTAGTAACACCAGACCCGGGCCTGAGGGTCGGCCTGCGGCCGCTCCACGCAGGCGCGCAGGGCGCCGCTGGTTCCGACCATGGCCGCCAGCACGCCGGGCTCGATGGCGCCCGAGCCCAGGCTGGAGAGAACGCCGTCGCCTGCGCCGATGACCACCGGGGTCCCGGCCCTGAGGCCCAGGCGGCCCGCCACACCGGCGGATAGGGGAACGGTGTGGGTGGTCGGTACGGGCTGGGGAAGCTGGCCCTTGTGGATACCGGCCAGGGCCAGGGCCTCGTCGTCCCAGTCCAGCCTCTCCAGGTTGAAGAGGGCGGTGCCGGAGGCGATGCCGTAGTCCACCAGCCACTGTCCTGTCCAATGGTGGACCAAAAGTTCCTTGACGCTGACATAGCGGCCGGCGCGTGCAGTGACGTCGGGGCGGTTGGCCTGAAGCCACATCAGCTTGTACAGGGGGTACATGGGGTGGGGCGGGCAGCCCGTGCGTGCGTAGAGGTCATGCCAGTCCGGGCGCAGCCGCACGGCGTCCACCTGAGGGGCGGAGCGGCCGTCGGCCCAGGTGATGGCCGGCGTCAGGTACTCGCCGTCCGGGCCGACGGCCACAACGGCGTGCAGGTAGGTGCAGAGGGAGATCCCCAGTACCTGAGAGGGGTCCACGCCGGACCGGGCCAGGGCGCCGGGCACCACCGCGTCGGCGGCGGCCAGCAGTTCGGCCGGGTCCTGTTCGGCGTAGCCGGGATGGGGCGTGTGCAGTGGGTAGGTCCGGCTGACCTGGGCCAGGACCCGCCCGTCCAGGTCGAAGACCAGGGCGCGGCAGGACGTGGTCCCCAGGTCCAGGGCAACGATGGCTTGCGTCATAGCTTTTTCTTGGCCGCGGCCATGGAGGTCTCGTGGATGTGGGCCAGGGCCTTCTCCTTGTTGGCAAAGGTGATGGCTACGTAGAGCGTATCCACCAGGGCAAGCTGAACGATGCGCGAGGTCATGGAGTCCGTCTGGTACTTGGTCTCACGGCAGATGGAGTAGAGCGGGATGTCCGACGCCTTGGCCGCGGGGGAGAACGGGAAGCCGGTCAGCACCATGGTGGTGGCGCCCTTGGCACGCGCCTGCTGCAGTGCCTCAACCACGTCGCGGGTGTTGCCGGAGTGGGTGATGCCGATGAGCAGGTCGCCCTTGCCCATGACCATGGCGGACATGATCTGCATGTGGGAGTCGGCCTGCAGGGTGGCGATGATGCCCAGCTTCAGCAGTTTGTGCACCAGGTCCAGGCCCACGGAGGCGGAGCCGCCGAAGGCGGCCACCACCACGCGCCTGGCCTTGACGATGGCGTCCCGGGCCCGGATCAGGTCGGACGCGCTGACAGAACCCACGCTGTCCTCCAGGGCCTGGCGGGTGATGGCGAAGACCTTGCGCTTGATGGTCTCCACGTTATCGCCCGTGCCCAGGTCGCCCATGGCCTCACGGTTGTCCTCCGTCAGTGAGCTGGCGATGGCGATCTTGAACTCGTGGAAGCCGGCGAAGCCCAACTTGCGGTAGAGGCGGATGATGACCGTCTCGGACACCCCGCAGCGGGCGGCGATGGCGGAGATGGAAAGGGAGATGAACTCCTTGGGGTCACTCAGCAGAAAGGCGGCCACGGTCTGCTCCTTGTCGGAGAGACTGCTGCGCAGGGCCTGAATCTTGGCCTCCAGCGCCGTGCTGATCCGGATGGTTGCTGCTTTTTCATCTATACCCACGGCTCATCACCCCTTCACGGCACCCGCGGTCAGGCCGCGAATGATGTACTTCTGGGTGACCATGGCGATGACCAGGATGGGCAGGGTGATGATGACCGCCGCCGCCATGAGGCCGCCCCAGTTGATTTCAGAGTAGGAGAGGAAATTGAAGATGGCCACCGGCAGGGTCTTGGTCCTGGCGCCGGTGAGGATGACGGAGAACATGAAGTTGTTCCAGGAGAAGACGAAGGCGAGGATGGACGAGGTGATGATGCCGGGGCCGGAGATGGGCAGCACCACGCGCAGAAAGGCGTACTGCTCGGTGCAGCCGTCCACCCGCGCCGCCTCCACCAGTTCGGCCGGAATGCCCTCGAAGAAGGCGATCATCACCCAGACGACAAAGGGCATGGTCACCAGCATATGCGTCAGGATCAGGGCGGGGAGGGTGTCCACGATGCCGACCCTGGTGAACAGAATGAACCAGGGAATCAGGAAGGTGATGCCGGGCACGATGCGGGCCACCAGGATGGTCATGCCCAGGCCGGACTGCTTGTAGCGGGCGATGCTGTAGGCGGCAGGCAGGCCGAGGACCAGGCCGAAGAAGGTGGCGCCGGCGGCGATGACCAGGCTGTTCCAAATGAATTGGACGAACTGTTGGCCGGCGAAGACCTCGACGTAATTCCTGAGGGTGGGCTGGAAGACCCACTGCGGCGGGTAGGCCGTGATCTGCGCCTGGGTCTTGAAGGAGGCCAGAATCATCCACAGAAAGGGGAAGATGAAGATCAGAAGGCTCACGGCCAGGACGACATAGAACAGAACGTTGAGGATGAGCTTGGTCTGACGCCTGGTCACGCGATCACCCCCCGGCGCGCCCAGTTGAGGAAGATGACCACGCCGAGAACGATGGCGAAGAAGATCATCAGCAGTGAGCTGGCGGCTCCCATCTGGAAATACGAGAAGCCAAGGGTGTAACCGTATATGTTCAGGGTCTCGCTGGCGTAGTTGGGTCCGCCCTGGGTCATGGAGTAGATGATGTCGAAGGTCTTCAGGGCGTCGATGGCCCGGAGGATGACGGCCACGCCGACGGTGGGCCGGATCATGGGCAGAGTTACGTGCCACAGGATCTGAAGCGGGTTGGCGCCGTCCACCGCCGCCGCCTCAAACGGGTCGGACGGCAGGGAGACGAGGCCGGCCAGTACGATGAGAGCGATCATGGGCGTCCACTGCCAGACGTCCACCAGTACCAGAGAGGGAAGCGCCTGCGTCTGCGAGGCGATCCAGAGCTGCGGCGGCAGGTGCAGCAGGTGCAGGACGTAGTTGGCGAACCCGATGGTGGGCTCGAACATGAGGAGCCAGACCATGCCGATGGCCACGGGAGTGGCCACCATGGGCAGGAGGAAGAGGGTCTTGACGACGTTCTGTCCGGGGAAGTCCCGGTTCAGCAGGAGGGCCAGGGCAACGCCCAAAACCGTCTCCACCAGCAGGGCCAGACCCGTGAAGTAGAACGTCCGCCAGGTGGCCAGCCAAAAACGCGGGTCGCGCAGAAACAGTTCGGCGTAGTTGGCCAGGCCCACGAACTTGGGCGGGGTGACGGCGGACATGGACCATTCCGTCAGGGAGACTCGGGCCGTGTAGAGAATCGGAAAGGCCATCATCACAAGGATGAACAGCACCGCAGGCAACGTGAAGACCCACCTGAGGTTCTTTTCCACCCAGCGTCCGAGCATTGCATCTCCCCCCGCGTCTTGAAAAGGGGCCCGGGTCGGTACCTGGAAGCACCGGCCCGGGCCGTGCGTTCATCACCAGCTTAGACTACTTTGCCTCTTCAGTCAGCAACTGGTTCAACGCGTCGTTGTTGGTCTTGGCCGCGGCAACCACGTCCTTGCCGGTGATGGCGGCGGTGATGATGTTGCCCACCAGGTCGCGGGCCTTGCCGACGTTGATCACGAGGGGACGGTCAGCAGGGCTGCCCACCTTGCCGGACTCCAGGGCCACGCTGACCCAGTCGGCAGGCCAGGCCTTCTTGCCCTCGTCGCTCTCCCACACGGAGGTGCGGGCGCTGGGGACGCCGGTGGACTGAATCTTGGTGGTGACTTCCTTGCTGGTGGCCCACTTCAGGAACTCCCAGGCGGCGTCCTGGTTCTTGGAGGACTTGGCGATGGATAGGCCCCAGGAGGTGACGGAGTAGGGCAGGGCGCCCTTGTCGCCGGCCGGGAACATGGCGAAGCCGACCTTGTCGCCGATGGTGGACTTGTCGGGAGCGGTCACGTTCTTGTACAGGGAGTTGGCGTCAACCCACATGGCGGCCTTGCCCTGGGCGAAGATGGCGGCGGCCTGCGGCCACTCCATGTTCAGCACGCCGGGAGGCCCATAGTTCTTGAGCAGGTTGCCGTATTCGGTAACGGCCTTGGTGGCGGCCGGCGAGTCGAGGACGAACTTGCCGTTCTCGATGAAGTTGCCGCCTTCGCTGTAGAGGAAGCTGGAGAACTGGGTCACGGCCGGGTTGCCCTTGCCGCGCATGACGATACCGTAGATGCCCTTGTCAGGGTTGTTCAGCTTCTTGGCGGCGGCCTCAAGGTCAGCGATGGTCTTCGGCGCCTTGAGGTTCGCGGCCTGGAAGAGGTCCTTGCGGTAGTAGACGATCTCCTGCTCGGTGACGATCGGAACACCGGTCAGGTGACCGTTGACGGTCTCCGTCTGCATCGGGCCCTGAAAGTAGTCGCTGGCGCCGTACTCAGCGGGCGTCTTCTTTGCATCATTCATGTAGGTAGTCAGGTCCGTGTACCAGCCGTTCTTGTCGAACAGCTTGGCTTCCTGCAGGGGACGCTGCATGAACACGTCCACGGTGCCGGCGCCGGAGGTCAGTTCCACGGTCAACTTCTGGGTCAGCTGGTTCTCGGTGATGGACTCCATCTGGACCTTGATGCCGGTCTTGGCTTCGAAGTCCGGGATCATGGTCTTGAGAGTCTCCGTCCACGGGTGGTTGGCCGCCAGGAAGCGCATCGTGGTGCCGGCGTAGGGCTTGTCCGAGTTGCTGGTTCCCTTGGGCGCTTCCTTGGTGCCGCCGCAACCGGTGAGTGCGACGCTGCCCAGGATAGCGACCAGCATGATCAGAGCCCAGGTGCGCTGGAAACGCTTCATGCTCGATCCTCCTCTGAGGAATTCGGATCGTTGACGTGCCGCCGGTCGTGGGATCTGCCACAAGGCCGCACGTGAACCCCTACCGACAGGATAGCATTTTTGTTTCATAGTGCCAATCGAGAGAAAGTAAATTTTTTTCTTGCCCAGAGTCGAGTCGGGTGGAATGGGAATCGCCACCAGGCCGGTGTGATAGACTCAAGGCAGGTTCGAGAACCATAGGAGGTGCAGGCGATGGACATCCTGCAGTCCATTCACGAGCGCCGCAGTGTCGGCAAAGTCAGGCATGACCCCGTTCCGCGGGCTCTGGTGGAAGAATTGCTGGAGGCCGCCCGCTGGGCTCCGACTCACCACCGCACCGAGCCCTGGCGCTTCTGGGTCTTTAGCGGCAAGGGCAGGGACCGCCTGGCGGAGGCCTTCGCCGCTGCCGGCGGCGATAAGGAGAGGAACAAGCCGTACCGGGCGCCCGTGGTCGTGGCCGTGGGCTGCGTGCCCCAGCCGGCGGCGGACAACCCGCAGGAGGAACTCC
>Ga0209314_10001463_pt1 | contig 10421 bp, 11 predicted proteins | sample I19B2metaG_FD_184146 | JGI IMG/M metagenome (GOLD analysis project Ga0209314, IMG submission 184146) | Lake sediment bacterial and archeal communities from Gulf of Boni, Indonesia to study Microbial Dark Matter (Phase II) - ​I19B2 metaG... | ecosystem: Environmental > Aquatic > Freshwater >...
GAAATATCAGGCATCTCAGAGGCTCTACTAAAATGAATCTGGTTAGGCATCTTTTCCTCTTAACCCTTGATCAGATAATTGTGAATGCCAAATGGCAAAGTTCAAATGTCAAATCAAATCCAAAGTCCAAAATTCAAAATTTTTTAGTTTGAAATTTGACATTCATTTGACATTGGGATTTTGACATTTGAAATTTAGAATTTAACCTCCTGATAGGCTTCTCTTGCCGCCTTCGCATTCTCTTCCTTTTTTACTGTGAGCTCCTCTCGAATCGATAACGCCACCGAATCGATCCCCACCAAGCCTGTCACCTTCGAAAAGGCACCGAGGATGGCTGTATTAACAATCGGGTTGGTCCGGGTACCGAGGCCATTCCGAATGGCAATGTTGGTTGCATCCACCGTGGCCATACGAAAATTTTTCAGGTGATTAAATGCCTCTGCCGAGTGGCTTGAATTGATGAGAACCCATCCACCGACCTTCAGGCCTGAGGTCACGTCGACAGCGGCCACTAAGGTTGGATCTAAGACGACGATGTGGTCGGGTTCATAAATATTCACCCTCAACTGAATCGGCTGCTGATCAACCCGCAAAAAGGCCATCACAGGTGCCCCTCGCCTCTCCACACCGAAGGCAGGAAAAGACTGGACATGAAATCCCTCATGGAAGAAAGCGACGGCCAAAACCTTGGAGGCTACCTGTGCTCCCTGTCCACCTCGGCCATGAAATCTAACCTCGATCATCTCTTACTCTATGAAAATGTTTATGGTTTAGAGGTAAGGGTAATGATGCCGGTTTTGTAGTTGGGTTATGTCCATTGTCCAAAAAACCTTAACCCTTTTCACCCTACACCAAACTGGCTTCCTTACCATAACCGAAGACCCCTAACTAATTTTATCGCACTGGGTAGACCACTGTTAAAGCCTTTGCATTCTTTCTTCCCAAAGCTCGATAAGCATGGGGGATCGACGATTCAAAATAAAGGGAATCTCCAGGATCGAGGAGATACTGTTGATCTTCTGTCCTGAACTCCAATTTTCCTTCCAGAAGGTAGATGAACTCTTCCCCGTCGTGGCTAAAATAAGATAATCTCTCAGGTCTTTTTCTTTTGAACTCCACTAAGAAGGGCTCCATATATTTCTTGGGCTTTTTGTAAGCTAAGGCCTCGTAGTAATAACCACTCTCCTCCCTGCCAAAATAGCGAGAATCGATCACTTTGCTTTCGTCCTTTCTAACGACGACCACCCTTTCCTCAGAGCCGTCATCCTGAAAGAAGAAACTGATGTTCGTATTTAGGGCCTTTGAAATCTTGAGGAGTGTTGCAATGGGAGGAGAGACCATTTCTTTCTCTATTTGAGAGAGAAGCGGTTTGGAGAGCCCAGTCCGGTCGGAAAGATCTTGAAGAACGAGGCCTGCCTTCTTCCGAAGGTCCCGAATCTTCTCCCCAATATGAAGTTTCCTCACTTCGTGTCTGATATCCTCTGCAACCATGATTCTTATGTAATCTATCCGGAGGATCCTGTCAATGATTTTTTTATTCATACTTAAATTTTTTTTAGTCTTACGAAACCCCCTTTAGGGACGGGTTGGTTTCGGGGATAAAAGAAGAAGGTTCGTTTCTGCCAAAGGGGTCAAATCAATTTGACAAACGGAGGATTTAGGGGTATTTTTGATTTGGAAATTTTAAAGAAACCCTAAGAAAGGAGGAATTGTTATGTTGAAAGTGAAGAGGAACGTTTGGGCCGTGTCATTGATTCTCCCAATTTTCGTCTTCTTACCAATCTTTTATTTCACGGCTTTGGGCGCAGACTACCCGACAAAACCGATTGAGCTGATCATTCCCTGGCAGCCGGGGTCTGCAAGTGATCTGGCGATCCGGATGATTGCAAAATTCGCGGAAAAAAACTTAGGTCAGGCCATTACCCCTATCAATATGGTAGGGGGCAACGCTGCAGTCGCCTTTGCCCACACTTATAAGGCAAAACCGGATGGCTATACGATCGCTCTGGTGACGTTCGATATTCTTACGAACCAGGCCATGGGCTCTGATATCAAATACGATTCGTTCGACTACCTGCTCCAATTTACGCATCAGCCCATGGGTCTTTTTGTTCATAAGGATTCGCCCTACAAGACTCTCCAAGATCTGTTGAACGCAGCCAAGACTAAACCAGGAGAGATCAAGGTAGGAACAACAGGTTTAGGTGGAGTTTTCCATCAGGCGGCCTATCTCGTGGAGAAAAAATACGGGATTAAGTTTAATATTGTCCCTTTTAAAGGGTCCGCAGAAATCTTGGCAGCGGAGTTGGGAAAACATGTGGAAGCCGACGTGAACACCATCACCTTACCCGCCCAACATGTGAAGGCTGGAACGCTCCGGATGCTCTTGTGCTTCAGTGGGGAGAGGTTGCCCGACTTTCCGGATGTGCCTGCGACCAGGGAGTTAGGGATCAGTGAGACAGGATATGAGAGCTGGCGGGCGGTAGGCCTTCCCAAAGGGATACCTGGGCCAGCCAGAGCAAAATTGGAGGCTGCCTTCAAGAAGGCCTACAATGATCCCGAATATCAGCAGTTAGCAAAGAAATCGAATTATGATCTCTATTACCGGACTCATGATCAGCTCATCAAATTCTTCGAAAACCAGTACCCCATGGTTCGAGAGATCTTAAAAGACTTAGGTTACGCCAAATAGGTTGACCGATGCGAAGAGACGCAGGGCAGGTTTAAACCTGCCCTGCGTCTTTCCCAGAAGGGGCTTTCCGACCCGATACTCAAAAACCCACTATTGTCCGACCAACGCCGTGACCGTAATCTCAATATGGGCTCCTGCTGGTAAAGACTTCACCTCTACGGTAGTTCGACCCGGGGGGTTCGCTTTGAAATACTCGGCATAGATGGCATTCATTTTAGAAAACTCTGACAAATCGGTCATGAAGACAAAAGTGCTGACCGCTGAGTCCATGCTGGAACCCGCCGCCTTCAGGATGGCCTTGATGTTCTCCAAAGTCCGCCTGGTCTCCGGCTCGATGCCACCCGGGACAATCTGCTTTGTTACGGGATCCATACCCTTTTCACCAGCCACGAAGACGAAGCCACCCGCCTTGATGGCCTGAGAGTAAGGACCCACTGGAGGACCTGCCTTATCGGTTTTGATGACCTGAATCCGTTTTTGTGGGACCTTCGCTGCCTTTGCCATGATCGTTCCCTCCTTTACGCCTTATTTTTTATTTTTGCGTGTTTGATCCCCTATATATTTCCCGTACCGCTTGATCGCCTGAGCCATCGCTAATACATTCTCCGTCTTGCAGTAGTCCGGTAAGCTATTGGCGCTCGTGATGATATAGCCACCTCCTGGAGCTAAGGCGGCAATCTTTTCTTTCACCTCCTTGTCCACCTCCTCGGGCGTTCCGAGTGTGAGGGTATAATCGAGATCGATATTTCCGAGGATGCAGACTCGATGCCCATACCGGGCTTTCACCTGATTGATGTCCATGGCACTCGGTTGAATCGGATGAATGCCACTCATCCCCAAGGTTAAGAGATCTTCCATAATGGGAAGGAGATTGCCATCGCTATGAAAAACCCAGGGTTTTTTTATGGCGTCGGCCACAATTCTTTGGCAGGGGAGAAAGAATTCCCGAAACATATCTGGGCTCATCCATGGCGATTTGGAGTCTGCAAGGTCGTCGGCTACGACATAAAAATCGAAACCCATCTGATTGAGATGTTCCACAACTTTAGCGAACCATTCAGAAAACCTTCTATGAATTTCTTTGACTAAGTTTGGATTATCATAAACATTGTAAGCAAATTGCATGAGACCCATACTTTCTAACATGGAGGAGGATCCCAAACGGATTCTGGCAAAGACAGCATATTCCCCCTTATATTTGGCGACCCAATTTCCGATCTTTTCATAACGTGCAGGATGGTCTGCATCAGGCAAATACTCATCGAAGAGCTTGAGAGACTCCCATGAGGTGAGCAAACCTCTCTTCACAAAAGAGCGGCCTGTTTCCTGAGTGGTTTCCATTTCTGCAATAAAGGGAGGAGAAAAGTCAAAGGTCACTTTTTGTGGGTAGTAATACTTCTCTTTTAGTCCCGCCCCAAGCTCCATCATGACCGGCCCGCTCGTTGCCTCCCCGCCAATGGGGAAACGATACCCAAAGGCATCCATCCCCAGTTTGGCACAGAGATCGCCCGGTGTGAAATCGCTCGTCCCCATAATCCTCGTTTGGAGTTTTTCATCAAAAGAGATCTCGAACCATGGAACCCTGTCCGGAATTTTTCTATTCAAAGCGGTCAAAACCCTTTCTCGCGGTTTCATGTCTCTCATCAGGTTCTCCTCAAATCTTTCTCAGCTCTCTCCTTCAGTTGGGAGCACCAAACATACTTGGAACACCTCGTGCTATTTGCCATATATCAAATTGGGAATAACAAGGGAGATCCATGGGACATAGGTCACCACCATCAGCATCAATACCATTACCAGCAGGTAAGGCACCAGGGGTTTAATGACAGCTGACAAAGGCTCTTTTGAGATGCCACACGCAACATAGAGACATGTCCCTACTGGAGGGGTGACATATCCTATCCCCAGATTCGCGATGAGCATGATCCCAAAGTGGACCAGATCGATACCGAATCTTTCCACCATGGGTAAAAGAAGGGGCACAAGAACGATCAAAATAGCGGTTGCATTGAGAAAGCACCCGGCGATAAGGAAAAGAATATTGACGAGAAGTAGAAATACCCATTGACTCGTTGAAATCGACATAATCAGGTTTGCTAACTTCACGGGGACCTGCCCGACGGTAAGGAGATAACCAAAAACGCTTGCAAACCCAAGAAGGAGACCCACATACCCTGTGATGACAGCAGATTCCACCAGGATCCTTGGAATATCTTTCCATCTAAGTTCCCGATAATAAAATAGTCCAATGATAAACCCATAAACGACGGCCACGGCTGCCGCTTCTGTGGCTGTAAATATACCCGTGAAGATACCTCCTAAAATAATCACAGGCATCATGAGGGCAGGAGCTGACTCTTTGAAGGCAACCCATATCTCTTTCAGGGATGCCCTCTTTTCCGTAGGGAAGCTCATCTTCCTTGCATAAAAGTAAGTATAGACGCATAGTCCTGCACCCATGATAAACCCTGGCAGAAATCCTCCTGCAAATACGGCTCCAACAGAAGTATTGGCCTGCCACCCATAGATCACACCAATGATACTTGGAGGAATGAGCGCTGCCATTCCTCCTGAAGCAGCCACGATCGCTGTTGCAAAGGCAGGGTTGTATCGAAGCCTTTTCATGGCAGGAATCGTTACCGACCCAATGGCAGCAGCATCTGCTGCCGACGAACCAGAGACCTCCGAAAAGATGATAGTTGAGACAATCACCACAAAACCTAATCCCCCACGGATATGCCTGACCAGAACATTCGTAAGATTAACAAGTCTCATTCCTACCCCTCCAGTTTCGAGGAAGGAACCAGCCAGAACGAATAGGGGGAGAGCAAGAAGTGGAAACGAGTCCAGCGAACTGAATATCTTCTGAGGGATCAAAATCAGAGGAACGTTGCCCTTAAGATAGGCGCTGATGGCGCTCGCTAAACCGAGAGAGAAGGAGATAGGGATGTTTGTCGCCATGAAAAGGATGATAAGAATAAATAGGATGGGGATCACGATTCCAAATGGCCCCTTTTTTTGAACAGTAGATAAATATGGTTGAGCGTGAAAATGAGCATGACAATAAAACTAATAGGAACAGAAAGATAAGGAAAGGTCATAGAGATCTCCATCCCAGGTGATAACTGTTCTTTGACTCGCATGGCGAGTTGAAACCCCTTGACAATGATGACCACCATAAAGAAACTGAGGAGGATGTGGATGCAGAGCGCAATAAACGACTGCCACCCTTTGGAGAATCTTTTTATCAAGGCATTAATACTGAAATGGACACCGCGCTCTAAAGCCAGGGCCGCTCCGAGAAGGGCTACCCAGACGAACAGGAACCTCGCAAGTTCCTCAGGCCAGGCAAAAGGATGGCGAAGTACATATCTTGAAATGACTTGAAGAAAGATAACCAGGGTAATAAGAACCATCAAAACGCCGCATGCAAACTCCGTCGGTTTCTTTAAAAATTTCTTCACCAACGAACCGATCCCTGGGGTTCTTATTTGTATTCCTGAATCCACTTTATTTTTTCAAGCCCAATAGGTTTACCATACTTCTCCAGGACCGCTTGGACACCGGCCATAAAGGGTTCAATCTCGGGCTTCACAATGGTCCTCTTCTTCTTTTTTAGGATTTCCATAACTCTATTTTCAGCCTCTTCATTCGCGTTTCTCTCCACCGGGACGGATTCCTTCCCTGCTTGAATGATGGCTGCCTGGAGATCACCAGGGAGGCCTTTAAAAAAATTCTCACTGATGAGCAGCATGATGACAGTGCTAAGATATTTTATATCCAAGAAATAAGGAGCCACTTCATCAAACTTCATACTTTCGTAACTCACGACGCTGCCTTCTCCAGCGTCCACAACTCCCTGTTGCAAAGCAGGATAAACCTCATTAAAAGGGATGGGGGTTGGGATCAACCCGAGCGTTTTCCAGGTTTCAATGACGATCGGATTTTCCAAGGTGCGTATCTTCATTCCTTTCATGGAGGCGAGATCGCTAATGGGCTTTCTCGCATAAACGCTTCTCGATCCGCCTACCCACCAACCCAGAATTCGATATCCCTTCTTTTGGGCAGTCACATTAAGGTCTTCCCCGAATTTACTGTCGAGCACTTTGTAAAGGTGTGGAAAATCCCTGAAGAGAAATGGAAGGTTAAAAATTTCAAGTTCTTTTATAAACCTTGCGGCGACGGCTGTATTCGGAACACAAATTTCTTGCGTCCCGATCAGCAATCCTTCTAATTGTTCTCGATCGTTACCCAATTGAGAGCTTGGATAGACCTGGACTTCTACTTTCCCCTTTGTAAGCTCCATTACCCTTTTGGCAAAGAATTCAGAGGCAATGTGATAAGGATGTTTGGTGTCCAGGACATGACCGAGCTTGATTATTTTTTCTGCCGCCTCTGAAACGCCGGAAACCAAGAAAATGAAGAAAGCGCCTAAGACAATGACCATGTCAAAAATCTTCACCTTCATTCAACTCCCTCCTTTCACATGTTGGTTTAAATGTTATCAAATCATTTTGTTGGAGACTATAGCAGTGTGAGTAGGTACTGTCAAGACATCTGGGTTGCTTTGTTGACACATAAGATTCTCATTTGGTATAAACAACTTGAGAAAAAGGAGGTAAAAGCAATGGTGGAACATAAGGGGGTTATGGTTCCCATGATTACTCCATTTCAGGAGAATGGCGACCTTGATGAAAAGGCGTTAAGGGAATTGACCCATTACCTCATCGAGAGAGGCGTTGATTCACTCTTTCCTGCAGGTAGTACGGGCGAGGGATGGTCACTGTCTGTTTCTGAACGCCAGAGAATATTCGAAATTGTTGTGAAGGAAAGTCGGGGCCGAGTGCCTGTCTACGGTGGTACGGGTGCGGTCAGTACCCGCGAATCCATCCATCTGGCCAAGATAGCCGAGGAAACAGGATGCAATGGAATGGTGATGATTACTCCTTACTACATCGTGCCCAGAGCGGACGAACTCTTCGACCACTTTCGTGCGATTGCCGAGTCGGTCAGGATTCCGGTGATACCGTATAATAACCCTGCAAGAGCAGTTGTTTCGTTGACACCAGAACTTGTCACTCGGCTATCGCATGTGCCCAATATCGTTGGTTTGAAGGATAGCGGCGGCAACTTGGGTTTGCACATGCGCTTCATCAATGAGACGAAGCCCGGTTTTTCCATTTTTCAAGGCCGTGACGATCTCTTCTACTCTTCCTTGGATCTTGGCGCCGTAGGGATCGTGGCGGCTACGGCCAATGTGGCGCCCGATCTTGTGGTCAGACTCTATAGAACGTTCGTCGGCGGAGATCATAAGGCATCCTTGGAGGCTCAAATGAAAGTGGCACGGATCAGGTTTGCCTTAGAGTTGGGCAGCTTTCCCAATGTGATCAAGGAAGCAATGGAGATGGTTGGAGTCAAAGCAGGTCCACCGCGGGCCCCTGTGGCCAAGCTTTCTCAAGAAGGAAGAGAAAAGCTCCGCGCAATTTTGAAAGAGATTGGCCTCTTATGATCCGCTTGACATAGGGTACCATTCATATAAAATAGCTTAGCGTATTTAGCTCTGACATAATGAGAAATTGTTTATGCACGCGAAAGGAGGGGAATGCAATGTTTAATAGTAAAGAAAAGAATTGGGTAGGAGGGTTCATCGTTGCCATGTTCATCTTATTGCCGATCTTTCATTCTTCAGCTTTATCTGCGGAGTTCCCGACGAGATCGATCGAATTGATCATTACATGGACGCCGGGAGGGCCAAGCGATATGGCGGGACGGCTCATTGCAAAATTTGGGGAAAAAAACTTAGGCCAAGCGATTGCCCCTGTCAACATCGTAGGCGGTGGCTGCGCAGTAGGATGGACTCAGCTTAAGAACTCCAAACCAGATGGCTACACAATAGGGCTGATCACCTTTGATATTCTCACCAACCAGGCCATGGGATCGGATATCAAATATGATACCTTTGACTATCTTCTTCAATTCACACGTCAACCTTTGGGCCTTTGCGTCCACAAGGACTCTCCCTACAAGACATTACAAGATCTGATTAATGCAGCAAAGGCCAAGCCCGGAGAGGTGAAAGTTGCCGTGACAGGTTTGGGCCAATGGCATCATCAGGCTGGCTATATATTAGAGAAGAAACACGGTGTCCGATTCAATTTCGTACCGTTTAAGGGCTCGGCAGAGATTATGGCTGCCCAATTGGGAAGGCATGTGGATGCCGATATCAATACCGTGACGACCTTCGTCCAGCATGCAAAGGCTGGAACCGTCCGGATGCTCCTGTGCTTCAGTGATGAGAGGTTACCCGATTATCCAGATGTCCCCTCTATTGTAGAATTGGGGATCAGTGAAGCAGGCATGGAAAGCTGGAGGGCGATCGCCGTTCCAAGAGGGGTGCCCGCACCAGTGAGGGCGAAATTGGAAGCTGCTTTTGTGAAGGCGTATAATGATCCAGAATTTCAGGAATTGGCGAAAAAGTCAAAACTGGATCTGATTTATCGAAACCATGATCAATTGGTTAAGTTCCTTGAAAAGGCTTACCCGGTTGTGCGTGAGACAATGAAGGGAATGGGGTATGCCAAATAATCGAATGCGAATCGCGCTATGTGCCACGTGGGATTAATCCGACGTGGCACATGTTTCAACGTGAAATATTCGTTAGAGATTGTAGCGGTTCGGTTTCAGCTAACCTGAAATGAGAAAAACGGAGATTATCGCCAGCATTATTGGTTTGCTGCTCTCTTTTGCTACCTATTGGGGAACCCTCTATTTTCCCAAGTTTCCGATTTACCTTGCCGGGCCAGAGTTTTATCCCCAATTGCTTTCGATCCTTTTGGGGGGGCTAAGCATTGCTCTCCTCATCCAAACTTTGGTGAAAAAGAAGCCTCGAAGAGAACCCGTGGAAGACGAAGGGGGCAGAGGCCCCATGCCAAAAGAGAAGATCTTCTGGAAAATGGTCATGGCCATGGCCGCATCGGTCCTCTACTTCCTGGGAATGGGTTTCTTCGGTTTCTTGATCTGTACATTCCTATACTTTGGCTTTCTCATGTTGCTCATGCAGAGCAAGAAGAAGATTCTAAAAACAATTATTTGGTCCTCTGCTAATACGATCGTGACTTATTTGATCTTTGCCGTAGCGCTAAAAGCCAGCCTCCCCATGGGATCGATTTTTCGATAGAGGACGGCCCAATGGAAGAGTTTCTGAAATCAATTGTCGTCATTTTCCAACCGATGAACATCCTTTTGAACATTGTAGGGATGTTCGTCGGGATTCTTTTTGGAGCGATACCAGGACTAACAGCCACTCTGGCCATTTCACTCCTCATTCCCTTCACCTATGGCCTTCCACCTGTCCCAGCTATGATCTTACTTCTTTCCATTTATAATGGAGGGATGTATGGGGGGTCGATCACTGCCATCACCATTAGGACCCCAGGCGCTCCTGCGAATGCAGTCACTGTGATCGACGGTTATCAACTGGCCCTCCAGGGAAGGGCAGGAACAGCGATCAGCATTTCGCTGATTGCGGGCACGCTCGGAGGGCTTTTCAGCTGCTTGGTGATGATCTTGATGTCGCCTCCCTTATCGCGTATCGCCCTGAAGTTCTCTCCTGTGGAATATTTTACATTGGCGTTGTTTGGACTTTCCGCCATCTTCTCCGTTTCAGGAAAATCGATCCTCAAGGGGACGATCGCAGGCATCCTCGGGTTGATCCTGGCCACCGTTGGGA
>Ga0209314_10001464_pt1 | contig 10414 bp, 7 predicted proteins | sample I19B2metaG_FD_184146 | JGI IMG/M metagenome (GOLD analysis project Ga0209314, IMG submission 184146) | Lake sediment bacterial and archeal communities from Gulf of Boni, Indonesia to study Microbial Dark Matter (Phase II) - ​I19B2 metaG... | ecosystem: Environmental > Aquatic > Freshwater > Lake...
GGAGAAGGCTTAATACAACAGCTGCGGAGTAGAAGCCCGTTGAAACCGCCGCCGCTGTTCGCTCCCCATAGACAACAGCAACCGTTCTAACACCATAACCGCGGTCTCCTAGGACATCGGCTATACCCTTCGTAACCTCCCTACCCATGTTGGAGAGAAACGCCATAGCCGCGTAGAGGATGACGTTCAGCTCCTGGACTTGCCCCAGTAAGACTGCGCCGTAGAAGAACGGTGTGGAAACACAGCCGCTGACGAGGATGTTACCGAAGAAACCAGTGTGTTTTCCAAAAACCGTGTACGCGGTGAAGAGTACCCATGCGAACAAAGCTGTGAGAAGGCTTAACATGCCTGTGAAGAAGGCTGCGATGAACCCCGCTAGGCTAAGGGTGAAGCTCAGAGCCAAAGCTCCGCTTGGGCTTACCACGCCGCTTGGGATAGGTCTCTTAGGCGCGTTAACAGCGTCTATTTCCCTGTCGACATAGTCGTTGAGGACCATAGAAGCCGCTGTCAAGGCGAAGCCCGTGACAAAACCTAAAGACAATGTGATTGCGGCGGTGTCTATGAGGGCTCCACGGCTTGCTATAAGCGCTCCTACGAGCACGGCGACGCCCATCATTAAACAATTTACAGGTCTCATCAGCCGTAGGGCGCCGAGCATACCAGAGGTCTCCGACCGCAAACCCATTACCTGAACACTTTTAAAAATTTATGAAACGGATGTATTTAGGAGTTTAGTATGGTTCCGACCCGGCTGCAGCGGGTAAACCTTTATTAAACCTCGTGTGGAAAAAGGATGAAACGGCTTTAGGTTAGGTGTCTTCCCATGCAACTTCTACCTGAGGTTAAGACTGCTATGAATGGTATTAAGAGTATGGAGATCCGGGGTGCTAGATTGATCGCTAAGACAGCCGTTGAATGCCTAAGGCTGACAGCTGAGAGGAGTGAAGTGAAAGACATCGAGGCGTTCGTGGGTGAAATGGACTTTGTCTCAAAGAGTCTCCTATCGACAAGACCCACAGCCGTCTCCCTGCCTAACGGAATCCGATACGTGATGTACAGGATTCTCCAAGCCCAGAAACAGGGATTAAACCTTGAAGAAGTAAAGGGAATCACTGAAAAAGCGTGCAAGGATTTTCTTGAAAACGTTGAGCAGGCATCTATGAGGATCGCTGAAATCGGGGCTAGAAGAGTAAGTGACGGGGACATCATACTGACTCATTGTCACAGCACCGCTGTGATGGAGATCCTGAAGAAGGCTGAGGAACAGGGAAAACGCATCCAAGTCTACGTTACAGAGACACGCCCCCTCATGCAGGGCAGGATCGTGGCTGAGATCCTGCAGGATGCAGGTATCCCCGTGACGTTTATCGTCGATGGAGCAGCGAGGCACTTCATGAAGAAAGTTGACAAAGTCATCGTAGGAGCTGACGCTGTGGCAGCTAACGGCGCCGTCGTGAATAAAATAGGGACTTCAATGGTAGCCCTGGCGGCGCATGAAGCCAGAACCCTCTTCTTCGTAGCCGCCGAAACATACAAGTTCAGCCCGGAAACCATCATAGGGGAACTTGTGAAGATCGAGGAGAGGCCTCTGGAGGAGGTTATACCCCTAGAAATCGTTTCAAAGTGGAAGAACGTTGAGGTTAGAAACCCATCCTTCGACGTTACCCCGCCGGACTACATCGACCTCATCATCACGGAGAGAGGAATAATCCCGCCTCAAGCCGCTTTAACCATCCTACAACAGGAGTTTGGACCTGCACCCTACGAGGAACAGGCACGATACAGCACATACTTTGGAGAAACCGTTTACGAGCCTAAGTAAGGCGCGGAGCCTTGGAAAATCAAGCCCATCTAAGCGTGAACTCCATACCGTGCTCCTAGAGCTTAAAAGCCTAGGGTACATATGAACAACGCCGTTTTTGGATGCGACTGCCCATGAATGGTAAAAGATTGGTGGCGTTGGAGAAAGTATCGAAGGTTTATACGATCGCTGGGGGAAAGGAGTTTTGGGCGTTAAGAGACGTCAGTTTAGAAGTCTACGACCGTGAGTTACTGGCGATCATGGGTCCCTCAGGTCACGGTAAAACAACTCTGATGAATATGATGGGTTTACTCGATAAGCCTACAAGTGGCAGGGTGATCGTTGATGATGTGGATACAGCTAGGCTTGACGACGCGGAGCTTTCGAGGCTTAGGAACGAGAAGCTCGGTTTCGTCTTTCAACAGTACAACCTAATCAACAGGATGAGTGTGCTTGAAAACATAGAGATCCCCCTAGTACTCCGTGGAATACCTCGGGATCAAAGGTTTGGAATGGCTCAGAAGGCGCTTGAGTTAGCCGCGGGCGATAAGTCGTGGCTGAATAAGAGACCCAGCCAGCTTTCCGGAGGTGAGCAGCAGAGGGTTGCCATAACCAGGGCGATCGTTGGAGACCCCCAGATCATCTTAGCTGATGAGCCCACGGGCAACCTCGACAGCGCTTCAGCGAAATCAATAATCCATACTTTTCTAGGATTAAACGCTGCGGGGAAGACCATAATCATGGTTACTCACAACCCGGAGGTCGCGTCGGCTTCAAGAAGGATACTGTATATTAAAGATGGAAGGATTACAGGTGAGGAAACACAGGGTCGGTAAGTGAAAAAAGGTTTATAGGTATAAATCTTGGGATGTATGGAAAAGGAGAAAGCGTTGAGATATGAAATCAAGAACTGAGAAACGTGTTCTATGCTTATTATTCCTTATATTGATCCAGATCTCAGCTCTCGCTTCTGGTCCCATCGCTCAGGCACAGGGAAACTTCACCTTCATAAACTCTTACTGGGGCTCCTCGACGAACCCGCAGAAAGCGTATCCAGGTAGCTCAGACGCTAGGCTTATCGTCTCCATCAGAAACGACCTTGGAAACGACCTTCTAAGCGTTTCTGCCACGATCTACCTACCAGCCGGCGTTTCGAGCTACGATGGGAAAAGCTACGCTAACGCCACGGGTTACACGCAGCACAATGATACGGTAAGCTACTATGTGAAGGCTGGGGAAACGTTTCAACTGGATTTCTGGCTTAATGTGCAGAACACCACGCTTCCAGGCGAATACAGCTGCAACACCCTCGTATCATACAACTCCCTCGGAGGGGAAGGTGGCGAAAGCCTCACCATATCCTTTACCATAAGCGATTTCCCAGACTACAGTTTCCAAACAGTGGATGTTTACTGGACCACCAGCGGAGGCGCCGCTGTAAGCGCGTCCTCAGGGTCCCGTAACTTAAACCTAAACATCGTTCAGAGAAATCTAGGAGAAGACGCCGTTGACGGGATTGACGCGAGGATAGACCTCGGAAACCCGTTCACTCCTTCAAAGGTTTTAAGCGGCGTGAACAACGTTGGCAAAGGAGATACCTTCACACTGGTATTCACCGGGATTTCCATACCGGTAACAACGGGTTCAGGTAGCTACAGCACCTCGCTGCAACTCAACTGCACGTTTAACGGGTACGGAAACGCCGTTGATGTGTCAACGTACACTATACCGGTAACGGTCAGCGTTTCCGGAATGCCCTCCCCGGGTTTAAAGCTTGTCAGCGTTTCCTGGCAGGACTTCGATAAAACCTACCCGGGGGCTAGAAAAGTATGGTTAACCGTGGAGGTTCAAAACCTCGGTGACTACGTTGTAAGCGACATTTTATCAGTTCTACGTTTACCAAACGGGTTCACAGACCCTTACGGGAACCCTGTTGTTAACGCTACATCTGGTGCAAGCATAAATTACGGGGCGTTCGCCACGATAACGATTGGACCTATCTACATCAGCTCCAGCGTTAACCCAGGCATTTACTACTCAGAAGCCACAATCTACTCTGTTGGTTTAAGGGATAGCACGCAACTCATGTTAAGCCAGAGTTTAACGTTGCCCCTTATCGTAAGTGGGGCCTCATTGTACATAGACTTAGGAAGCGTAGCGTGGACCTTTAACGGGCAGCCCGCCGTAGCGATCCCCGGTGCGACAAACCTCGCGTTATCGATTACGCTCATCAACAGGGGTGAGGACACGCTTTCAGGCTTAGCAGCTTCCATTCAACTCCCCCAAGGCTTCAAGCTTATCGGTGCAAGCTACGGTACTGGACCGATCGCTCCCGCCGCATCGCTTACCGTAACGTTCTATTTGAACATAAGCCAGAATGTTACAACCGGGCAATACGCTTCGCCTTTAACCTTAACGTTCAACGCCAACCCTTCATCCGGTAACAACGTCGTATCAACATCCCTTCAAACCCCGTTCACGGTTGAAGACCCGAATAGATTCGACTCACCGGTTAGGTTAGTAAACGCGTACTGGGGTAGACCTGGAAACCCCACACCAATATACCCCGGTTCAAGGTTTTCACCCCTCACCTTGGAGTTTGTGAATAACGGGATCTACGGTGTGCAAGGCGCCTACATACGAGTTACCTTCGGGAATGGCTTCGAGGGTGTAGTTAATCAAACGCAGTTAGCGGCTACACTGGCCTCAGGAGGCTTCTCTTCCACCACATTATACGCAAACGTGAAACCCTCCACAACCCCGGGTAACTATAGTTTCTCAGTAACTCAGAGCTACTTCATCGAAGTCTACGGCGCGTTTCTCTACAGGGAACACAGTCTCACAGTTCAGCTTCAGGTGTTTAAACCCCCTGTTCAAGCACCCTACGTCAAGGTGGTGAGCAGTGGTTGGGAGAATGGTTCACCAGCCTATCCCGGCTGTAAAGACGCAGTCTTCACCCTAATCATCGCGAATGAAGCCCCATACTCGATCGCAGGCGTCTCCACGAGACTCCTGCTTCCTGAAGGCTTCTCCGAGGGAGGCTTAAATGGGCTTATGACTTATGTTCCCGGGCCCATAGCTTCATGGCAGACAGCAACGCTTTCATTCAGAGCTAACATAGGCTCCGAGGTTGCTCCGCGAAATTACACGGGGAGACTCGCGGTGGAATACACGCTTCTCAGTGGGGGAGACAATCTGAGGGTATCAGAGGAGAACGAGGTCACTGTCAATGTAAACAGCCTAGGCGGGTTTGAGCCTGTATACTCTAACTGGCTGAGTTACAGCCCCGGCCCAGGAAATGCTGGAGCAACGCTGCTTATCATCGTTAGAAACAATGAGGTTCCTCAAATGCGGGGAGTATACGCGACCGTACGTTTACCTCAGGGCTTCACCGCAACCCTTACAGGCATGGAGACAGTTAATGTTACACCAGTAACCTTCACGTCTACGACGCAGGTTCAAGACATCATCAGCATGCTTACGGGGCAAGGCTTACCTACAGGTCAGGCGGCGCCGGTGACGCAGACGCAGGTGGGGAAAGGGGATATACTCGCGTTGTCGATTCAGGTGAACATCGGCAACGAGACGACAGTAGGATACTACAACCTGGATCTAGAGTTTAGTTTCATAGATCAGTGGGGTTCCATACAGAGAGCTGGCTTGAAGGCGTTTTACTGGCTTCCAGGCTCAACACTGTCAGTTGAGGTCACAGAGGGGAAGTCTAGGCTTTTAATCGGGTCGAGGACGTCTATCATAGAACTCTTCATAAAGAATGTTGGAACCGCTTCTATCAGAGATGTGTACGTCGCTATCGTAGGCGCACCGCAGGGGGTATCCGTATCCTCCTCATTCAAATACCTGCCTGACATCGGGCCTCAACAAGAAAGTAACCTAACCTGGTTGGCTTCAGTCAATCTACAAACGCCGTACACAGGTTCCCTGCCAATCTTAGTTTCCATAAGCTTCACAGACGCGCTAGGTTACAGACACCCATTAAACCAGACCGCGATAATCTTTGTCGAAGGGATCGTTGAGCTTAGGCTACTGGATACAACGACCTCGCCTGAGACGCCGTACTCAGGTGGGTCGATAACCGTTTCCACAACCCTGCTAAACCTCGGCACCTACAAGGCACGGCACGTTGAGGCGTTTCTAGACGGTGCTATACTGAAACCCGGTCTCGGTAACTACACGTATGTAGGAGACGTGGATATCGGCGCCCAAGTTCCCGTTAGCCTAACCGCGGCTTTAAGAGATGTAACAGGCAATAAAACCGTATACCTTATCGTAAGCTATAGGGATGTGTTCAACGCACCCGTGACACTAACATTCCCAATCGACATCATCGTAGCCGAGAAGCCTGCGCAGCCCCCGCCTCAGCCTACATGGCTTGATTTAACAGACGTTTACAAAATCGCTTTGATCATAATGGCGTTCTTCTTGGCTGGTAGCGGTTACATCATCTACAGAATGTATCAAAAGACGAAGCATAGGGTCCAAGGATGAGCGCTTATGATCAAGCCCTTGGATATTCTCCGCTTCGCCTTCAGCGTTCTATCTGAGAAGAAGATTCGAGCCGTCCTGACGATTATCGGGATAGCCATAGGTCCAGCGTCTATGGTGACCATCATTGGGACAACTCAAGGATACTCGCAGACGATTCTCGCGCAGCTGGCTTCCCTCGGAGAAAACATGATCGTCGTGTTTCCGCAGAGGGGATACACGGTGACTGAGACCATGATCTCCAGTGTTAAAGGGATTACAGGCGTCACTCATGCCGTGCCCTTCTATTCGAAAGAAGGTGTGTTTAGAAGAGCTGACGGCGTGAATCGTGGTGTTGTCCTATACGCGACGGAGTTAGATGTGCTCTTTAAAACCATGGCAAGCCTCGAGTTTGAGGACGGTACGTTCCCGCAGAAGGCAGCGACGACATCGGGGGTTGTAGGCTATGAGATCGTGTATACCAAGGATGGGACGAAACTGTATGAGATAGGAGACGCCATCACGGTGAAGCTTCCGGTCTTACAGAATGATAAGCTGGAGTACAAAACTGTTGCGCTGAGGATCAGTGGGTCACTTAAGAAATACGGCAGCGCCCTCGTAGTGAACCCAGACTCCACGATATTCCTATCCCTTAACGCTGGGAGAGGCGTCCTAGGGCTGACGCAGTACACAGGTTTATTCGTAATAACAAAGGACACATCCTACGTTGACGCAGTTACAAGCCAGATCAAGGATAAGTATAAGGACCTTGTACAGGTCATCGCTTTCCAGCAGATAGCTAAAGCCATAAGCTCCGTTGTGGAAACCTTAAACTTCCTCTTGTTCTCGCTTTCAATATCCGCTTTCGCCGTCGCCATCACCGGAACCATGGCGACTATGTTCACCTCAATCATAGAAAGAACCAAGGAAATCGGCGTTTTGAAGGCCCTCGGTTTTTCAAGCAGAAACATACTCGTACTTATACTCACAGAGGGGGTGGTGATGAGCATCATCGGCGGAACTGTCGGAGTGGCTCTGGGAATGACTGGAGCCTATATCCTCTCTTCATCCGGCTCATTCGGTATCAGTGGGATGGGTATTACAATTACAGCCCAACCGGCGATAAGCCTAGACCTCCTCCTAAGATCCCTGGTAATGGCCATATCCGTAGGAACCTTTGGTGGGCTGATCCCCGCCTACAGAGCCTCCAAAGTACCGCCCATAGTCGCCCTCAGATACGAGTAACCGATTGTGGCAGGCTGATTAAGGAGGAAATCGTTGGGGTAGGTTTTCCATAAGTACCCACGAATTCTTTCACGTTAAAAGGATTAGGAGGAGGTGGCTGAAGCCAGAAGCCATACTTCTAGACATAGGTTTGAGACTCGGTCTCACATTCATGGATATTGGTTGCGGGGATGGTTTCTTCGTCCTTCCAGCCGCGAGGCTTGTGGGTGAGGAGGGGAAAGTCTACGGCTTAGATATAGACCGTGAGGTTATAGATAGGTTGAAGGAGGAAGCTGCGAGGGAAGGTTTAAGAAACCTAGATTTAAAAGTTGGAGAAGCTGAAGCGGCTCTCTTATGCGAGGCGTGTGCTGACATCATATTCTTCGGCTCGGTTCTACATGACTTCAAAGACCCAGCTATGGTTTTAATGAACGCTAAGAGGATGCTCAAACATAATGGGCATCTCGTTAACTTAGATTGGGAAAAAGAACACATTGGGTTAACGGATAAGATTTTCGGTCCTCCGTTGTGGAAAAGGTTCAGCGCTGAGGAGGCGGGACGTTTGATAGAGGAAGCGGGTTTCAGGATTGAAACCGTGAAAGAAGCTGGACCGCACCATTACATGATCACCGCGAAACCGTGATTTCCTGACGGGATAGACCTGGTTTACAAACTGCACTTCTTTCACAACACTTCAACCCTTCCCATGCATTAACAACAAGTTTTTATTAACGGATATGTGGGTTAAGGGTGGTCTTAGTGGTGAGGTACGGGTTATGAATGATCTTAAGGGGAATAGGAAGCGGGTTCTCAAGGAGATGATTAGGCAACTGCAGGCTGGAGTGACCCCGCAGGAAGTTAAGGAAAAGTTCAGACAGGCTTTGAGTGGATTGACTCCAATTGAGATCGCTGAGATCGAGCAGGAGCTTATAGGGGAAGGGTTGCCCAGGGAGGAGATCAGAAGGTTATGCGATGTACACCTCGCAGTTTTCAGCGAACAGCTGGAGAAAGAGAAAACGGAGACTCCACCTGGAAACCCAGTCAGCATCCTTATGGAGGAGCATAAGATTCTACTGCAATTCCTGGAAAAACTCAAGACCATCGTGGAACGTGTTCAGCAAGCCGAGGATGCGGGTCGTGTCACCGAGGAAGTAGCACATCTAAGGCACTTATCTGAGCATCTCCTAGAAGCGGAGAAGCATTATGTACGGGAGGAAAACGTGCTTTTCCCCGTCCTTGAGAAACACGGAGTCAGTGAGCCACCGGCGATAATGTGGATGGAACACAACCAGCTGAGGGAGAAAAAGAAGAAGCTTCACAGCCTCGTTGAGAATTTCAAGTATATGAGCTTTCCAGACTTCAAGAGGCAACTCACCGAAACCGCTACGTCTTTGAACAATCTACTTTCAAGCCATGTCCTTAAAGAAAATAACATTCTTCTACCCGCGGCGTTGCAGCTGGTTACGGAGCAAGAGTGGGTAAGCGTTAGAAGAGAATTTGATGAAATCGGGTACTGCTGCTTCACACCCGAACATGCAACTGCGGCGCCAGGGTGCGGCGAGCGTGAAAAAAGGAAGATTGAGGCTGCCCCAGCGCTGGAAGGTGTGTTGCAGTTTGAAACTGGAACACTGGTTAAGGATGAGGTTGAAGCGTTGCTGAACACCCTTCCCGTAGATGTCACCTTCGTCGATAAGGAGGACAGTGTTAAGTACTTCAGTAACGCTGAGAAGAGGATTTTCATCAGGACAAAAGCCGTTATCGGTAGAAAGGTGCAGCTTTGCCATCCGCAGAAAAGCGTTCACGTAGTCAACAGAATCGTAGAGTCCTTTAAGGCTGGTAGAAAAGATGTTGCTGATTTCTGGATCCAGATGAAGGACCGGCTAATCCTTATCCGGTACTTTGCGGTACGGGATAAAGACGGAAAATACTTGGGAACGATGGAAGTAACTCAGGATATCACCGACTTGAAAAAGATTGAGGGAGAGAAAAGACTTCTAGACTGGAAAGACTGAATCCAGCGAGCTTTCTAACAAATTTACACATTTTTCTTCTCTGGGGTCATCATCACTTTGTAGAAGCTGGGTTTAGGGGAACCATCTAGCAGGGACTCCACTTTCTTCCAGGCTTTCCCACGTTCCTTGCTAAGGTGCATAGCTATGAAAGTCTCTTCGCTTTCATGCTCCACGATCGCGATATAGTTTCCCCTCACCGGTTTCAGCAGTCGCCTCGAAATGAACCCGTCGAATTTCTCATACACCGTGTTCGACCATTCAAACCATTTCCTGAACCCGTCGTCTTTCCCCTCCTTAACCCGTGTAAACTGGACTATATTCACAAACACGTTCTCACCTCCATGCATTTTGCCTGCGTTGATTATTTTCTGGGTCGATATGGATTACACAATGCCGGCATCCTGTCTCTCGGCTAATCCTCTCTTCAACCTCATGCGCTATTTTAGCGGCTTCCTCTATCGGTGTACCCCTTGCCACTTCGATGTGAAAACCTGTGTGAACAAGGTCTGGTCCCACGTACTCAGCCCTCAGATCGCGGACGCCTAAAAGACTAGTGTTAAGTAACCTGTTAAGGCGATTTTTATACCGCGAGTTTCAGTGGCATGCTTCGTCATCTTGGTGTTCCCACGGTATTTTTAAGTAAAGCTAATGCTCGTGTCCGCCTCTTCCTTCTTCTCCGTGTTCAACGCCGCCTTTCACATTCGAGTACAGGTGATGCGAGTACAGGACGAAGCCGAGCATTGCTCGCACGTATTCCCTCGCAGCGTCCACATCGTTTACATCGTATTTCTTCTTCGCCATGGCTTGTTTGAATCTTTCATGTAGTTCCTCCTCAACAGCATGTGTTAGGAAGTGTATGACTTCCTTCGGGTTTCCCTCCTCAACGGCTTTTTCC
>Ga0209314_10001468_pt1 | contig 10400 bp, 8 predicted proteins | sample I19B2metaG_FD_184146 | JGI IMG/M metagenome (GOLD analysis project Ga0209314, IMG submission 184146) | Lake sediment bacterial and archeal communities from Gulf of Boni, Indonesia to study Microbial Dark Matter (Phase II) - ​I19B2 metaG... | ecosystem: Environmental > Aquatic > Freshwater > Lake...
CATGTCCTAGGGCTCATCGCAGGCGGGGAATTTCAAGACCCCTTAAGGGAAGGCGCCGATATTCTCATGGGTAGCACGCATAAAACCTTCCCAGGTCCCCAAGGAGGATTCATAGGGTCAAACACCGCAACCGTTTTCAGAAAAGTCGCGGGCGTCGTATACCCCCCCATGCACGACAACATCCATTATAATAGGATATACGCTATGGCTTTAACCCTGTCGGAGATGCTCGCCTTCGGGAAACCCTACGCGCGGCAGGTTGTGGCGAACGCTAAGGCGCTGGCGGAGTCACTCTGCAAGAGAGGGTTTAGAGTACTGGGTGAAAACCTGGGTTTCACACGCTCCCACATCGTGCGCGTCGACCTCTCCAAGGAAGGCGGAAGCATTAAAGGTCTTAAGCTCTTGGAGAAGGCTAACCTCATCGCCAGCCCTTCCCCAGTCCCAGGAGATAGATTAGGTAAACCACTCTCAGGGCTTAGGCTTGGGACATCCGAGGCTACGCGTCTGGGTATGAAGGAGGAACACATGGATGTGGTCGCCGAGTTTATAGAAAGTGTTCTGCTCAGAGGCTTAAACCCTACACAGGTTTCAACGAAAGCGGCTTCATTTAAAAAAGGTTTTCAAACGGTTCACTACTGCTTCGATAATCCATAGAAACCCCCAACCTTCCTTGGAATGTTTTAAATAGTTTCAGTCCGTAGCAGGATTGAGTAGGGACCTCTATTTGGTTAGTGTTGCCATAATAGGTATGGGGAGCATAGCGGAGAGCCATCTGAGGCCTCTATCCCAGTCTAAGGACGTTGAACTCATCGCCGCAGCGGATATCGCGAAGGAAAAAGCTGAGAAAGCCTCAGCCTACGGGATTAAACGGTTCTACGTGGATTACAGGGAGATGGTTGAGAAGGAGAAACCTGAAGCCGTCTACATATTAACCCCGCCTTACCTCCATCAGGAGCAGGTATGCTTCACCGCTGAGTATGGGGCTCATATCTTCGTTGAAAAACCCTTGGAATGCGACTTTCACAGAGCAAAGCGGATACTTGAAACCCTGAAACGGCATAGGGTTATCACCCAAGTGGGTTACCACTGGCGGTTCATGGATGCTAATAAGAAGGCGCGTGAAATCCTCCACAGCCAAGGTGGGCCAATCGGGTTGGTTGAGGGTCGGTGGTGGGGAGGCATACCTGGGGCTCCATGGTGGACCGACGTGAAACTAAGCGGCGGGCAGGTAACTGAGCAGACAACGCACATATTTGACCAAGCACGTTGGCTGGCTGGGGAAGTGCGGAGGGTATACGCCGTGTTAGAAACGCTTATGAATAGGGATGTTCCCAACTTTAGGATCGAGGATGTAGCCGTCACAGTTTTACGCTTCGAAGGTGGAGCTGTAGGGGTTGTATCCTCGACAAACGCCTGCAGCCCCGGTGAAATCTGGGTTAAAGCCATCGCGAAGAACGTGAAGTACGAAACCGATGGGTCTAAAGCAACCGTCTACTGGAAAGATAGGGCTGAAACTTACTATAATAGGGTGAATGCCTACGCTGAAGAGGATAGGGTTTTCATAGACTGTGTTAGGCGCGGTGTGGAAACACCTGTTCCCATAATTTTAGAGGGGTATAAATCCCTTGAACTCAGCCTCGCCTCTAGGGAATCCAGCCTCATCGGGAAACCAGTGACGATCCCGCTTTAAGCTCAGAACATGCATGGAGACTGTGCAGACAAGTTTTCAGCGCTTACACCATAAGTGTTGCGACGCATATTCTCATAAACTTTAGGTAAACCATTTCCACCTTTTCTTTCCCTATGAATTCAGAGCTATGTTTCCCCGCATTCGCAGAAGGCTTCATGGCATAGGTCGTAAAGCCTTTCCATACCATAACCCGTCTTCGCGGAGACCTTAACGATGCCTGAAGTCCTAGCTAAGGTTCTTAGAGCAGACACAAGGTTCAGGGCGAGGTCTGTCATAGCCCCAAGCCTTTCACCTACAATCGCGTTCTCTAACCCGTTCAAGTCGGTGAGAAGCCTGTCAACCCTTCGCCCTCTAACCTGGTCTGCCTTGTTTAAAACCGTTACAGTTGGCATCCTAAGCCTTAACTGCGTCGCTACCATAAGTGAAGCCGCGACGGCTAAACCAGTAGCGTTCACTGCCAGCGATGGGTCTAAGACGTAGACGGCTACGGGACGCCCACTCCGCTTTAAGGCCTCAGCAACCCTTGGCCCCGCAGCTCTGAAGACGAATACCTCCATCTGCCCAGGTGTATCAACCAACAAAATGTCAGCCTTAACCTCTGCAACACGGGCTTCAAGCTCCTCAACACGCTCTTCCATCAGCTCCATAGCCCTGATCATGGCGCCGTTCGGTCCAAGCTTCTCCCTCTCCATGATACCCATAACCGTAAACATCTCCCTAACGTCGACGTCTGGGTTGTAGGGGAGGTAGGTGCAGCCGGGGTCTAAATTAACGCATCCAACCTTGACTCCTATGTGTTTGGTCAGCCAGTGGCTGAAAGTGGCTGTTAAAAGCGATTTCCCAGAACCGGCTGGTCCTATGAAAAGCACCTGCAACGACTCGCGAAGCCTCCAGTCAAGTGGTAAAACCCAACCCTTGTCTTAAATTTTACATCACTTCAAAATGGATTCGTACTTCTTAACTTCTTTTTAGGTTTCGAAAGGTAGAAAGACGATTTAATAGTTTTTCATAACTTGGTGTAATCGATGGGCACTTGCCACGATTAAGGTCTAAACGTTGGTTATTTAATGAGGGAAGCTCAGGTTGAATCTTCCTAAACTAAACTATTTAAAAACATAGGTATGTAGAAAAAGCGGAATAAAGGCATGTGTAATGATGCGGAAACATGGTTAGTAAACCGTTTCGCCGAAGGCATACCTCCCCCCTTCTCTTTTCAATACGCTGGTAAGTCATCCAAGCCGCTCCTTAAAGATTGGTGTTTCAGTCATAGGACAAGTCGACTAGATGATGCTCGAACAGAGCGCCTCTTTACATACACAGACCCAGAGTCATTGCTCCAAGTCCGTTGTGAATGCGTACTATTCAAGGGCTTCTCAGCGGCTGAGTGGGTGTTGAGGTTAAGAAACAGCGCTGAGGCGGATACAAAGATCATCGCGGACATCCAGTCACTTGATGCCTCATTCACGAGGAATTTGGAAGGTGATTTTGTTCTACATCGTTCACTTGGGAGCAACGCAAGAAGAGAGGACTTTGCCCCTATACACGATGTGGTAAAGCCGCATTTTCAGGTGAAGCTTGTGCCTGTTGGGGGAAGGTCATCTAATACAACTGCCCTGCCTTTCTTCAACATCGAGTTTCCGGGGGAAGGCTGCGGCTTGGTCGTTGGGATAGGCTGGTCTGGGCAGTGGGCTGCATCCTTTGCCAGGGATGAAGGCTCGTCGATAAGGGTTAAAATTGGGCTTGAGTTGACACATCTTAAGCTACATCCGGGAGAGGAGATACGCACGCCTCGCATACTGCTTCTTTTCTGGCGGGGTGACGACTACCTCGTTGGTCAGAATCTCCTACGCCGTTTCATCCTTGTACATCACATGCCCAAGAGGGATGGGAAACCTGTGACGCTACCCTTCGCCTGTTCCGCTTCAGCGTTGTACGATGAGGCGAATAAAGCCACTGAACAGAACCAGGTTGACTTCGCTTCCCGCTTCCAAAGGTACGGGGTTGAGTATCTTTGGATCGACGCGGGTTGGTTTGAGGGAGGTTGGCCAAACGGTGTAGGTAACTGGTTTGTCAGGAAGGATGGGTTCCCGAGGGGATTAAGAGCGGTCTCAGACGCTCTGAAGAAGATGGGTATGGGGCTTATAGTCTGGTTTGAGCCTGAGCGTGTCCATCAGGGGACATGGCTTGACCGCGAGCACCCAGAATGGGTTCTTAGATTACCGGGAAACCCAAACGGGCTGTTAAACCTCGGAGACGAGGAGGTGCGTAGATGGTTAACCCAGCATATCGCCGGCATGATTAATAGCGAAGGGGTAAGCGTGTATCGTCAAGATTTTAACATGGACCCGCTTCCATACTGGCGGGCAGTAGACGATGTTGAAAGGCAGGGTATTACCGAGATACGCTATGTTGAAGGGTTGTACGCCTTCTGGGATGAGCTCTTGAAGCGACATCCCGGGTTGATAATCGACAACTGCGCCAGTGGAGGCCGTCGGATAGACCTTGAGACAGTCACGCGGAGCGTAGCCCTCTGGCGGACGGATTACCAGTACTTCGAACCCAATGGTTACCAGTCACATACATACGGGATCAGCCTCTGGCTGCCCTCAACCAGTACCGGCAGCGGTTATCCCGAAGAATACTCCTTCCGAAGCTCAATTAATAACGGGGTAGCCCTCGGCTGGAATCCGTACCAACCGGATGTTTCCTCTCTCTGGAGCCTGCCCTTCCCTGTGGAACGTGAGAAGCCTTTCCCCGTAGAGCAGGCGCGTCATCTCGCTGAGGAGTTTAAAAGCATAAGGCATTTCTTCCTCGGCGACTTCTATCCCCTAACACAGTACAGCGTAGCCGACGACGTCTGGATAGCTTATCAATTCCACCGTGAAGACCTTAAACAAGGAATAGTCCTAGCCTTTCGACGCCATAAAAGCCTAATTCCTACAACGTGCTTGAAACTGAAAGGGCTTCAACCCGCCGTCAATTACGATGTTTACTTTAAAGACTCTGACGTTAGGCGGGTTTTCACGGGCAAGGGACTCACAAAGGGATTGGAGGTCGTGATAGAAGGCGCGCCGGGCTCATCGCTTATCATATACCGCCAAGTTCAATGAATGCGATGGGTTAGATTCGATTCGAACCATTTAAAGTCAATGATATCGCGTTGACTGTTGAAGGCGGCGCGTTTCTAGGTTTTCACGAACCATTTAGCCAACGTCCCCGTCTTCTCAGCCTTCTCAGCTTTCTGAAAAGCCTCTGTTACCATACTCATGGCCTTCCTAACACGGTCTTCAGAGAAATCCCGTTCACCGCATAGGAAATCGATGACGCCTTCCACCATCGGCGTCTTCCATTTTAGAAGATAATTGCCTGTAACATCCGGTTTTAAGAAAATCCTCTTAATTCCCTCCGGGGATGTTGGGAAGCGGGCTTCCTGTACATGAGCTAGGATATTTTCAAGTCTTCCATAAGTCTTAACCATTTTTAGGGCGGATTTAGGTCCTACACCCTTCACCCCATCTGGGTTATAATCTGTCCCAACTAAAATGCCTAAATCCACGAGCTGCTCCCTCGTTAGACCGAGCTCAGCGAGGACCTTGTCCAAGCAAATGAGTTCCGGGTTTACCTCAACGTAAAGCTCTTTCCCCGGTAGCTTTCTCCTCCCACTCATGGTGAGGTTGCGGATGAGCCTTGGGGCTCCGAAGAGGAGGGAGTCATGGTCCTGTGAGGCTACAGCCCAGACGTCTCCCTTAGCCGCCATATAGGCGGCTTGGGCTTCTCCCTCGGAGGGCGCCTGAACCCATGGTATACCCATGAGGTCGAGGAGCCTCCACGAATCTGCAACCATCTGATCCTTAATCCTAGCGGTTGCCTGAGCGTAGGTCCGCGCCGCCTTCATATCACCCTTTTTAAGGGCGTCCTCATACCGCACCACAGCTTCTTCCCTTACACTCATTCTCCGCTTAACCTCCATCTCCTTCTCCACAGGGGGCTTACCGTCAAAGGCGTAGACGAGCTTCGCACCCATTGCCATAAGGTTGCTATTCCTGTAGAGCAAGCCGCTGAGGTGGCTTGTAACCCTCCCCTGCCTATCCATGAGTGGTTCCCCCCTTTGCCCCCTTATGATGGCAAGGAACTGATACAATGTGTTGTAAGCGTCTACGGCTACAGCTTTCCCCGAAAGCTCATCGAAACTTATCTTCTTCCTTGATAATAGTTCGCCAAGGTCAACCCCCAAGCCCATCACCTCTGATCTGAATGCTTCCCCATCTCAGGCTTGATTAAGTAAGCTTTTATATAATCCCTCTTACTCGGAGGTCGTCAACCCGCTTCACGGAAATCTTCAAGATATGATGCGTAAGGGCTTAATACCCTATAGTTCCCTTGGAAACCAGGGACTAACCCTCTTTCCACCCGTATTTACGCTGGGATAAACCATAAAGGTTTAGCTAGAATAGCGTTCCATCAAGGTTTCCCAGTCTACCAGCTCGATTAGGGCTAAAAATGCCAGGATCAGGACTAGAGCGAGAACCGCGCCTACCCAATCCGGCAGCATCGATGCAGCTTCACCGATAATTTTACCGAAGAACCCGATCGTGTAGAGCATAGAAGCTTTACCGAGTACGCCAAAAACTAGGGCTTTAACTAAGCTGTAGTTAATAACGCCTAATATGATAAACAGTGCATCGTCGGGTAGGGGAGAAAAAGCGAATAGGACTATGACAAGTGGGATGAGCCACTTACCCTTACCACCACTAGCTAGCTTTGAGAAGATCTTCAGCCTCCTCCCGTACTTGGAATCTTGAATCTGACCCTGGAAGAAACGGCCTAAGGTCCAACCAACAAGTTCACCTAGTCCAGAGCCTAGCCCACCTAACAATGCTATTTCAAGGATGTTAAGTTCAGGTATCCTCGCTGAGAGGCTTAGTATCACCACTGTATAAGGTATGGGGACTATAATTGAGGAGGCTCCTATAAAGCATAGGAGGAATATGGCGATACCACGGTATACTGGGTCAGCTTCACAGAAGAAGTGAGTTAATTCGCCGTAGTAGATGTATATTAACAGGCTTGAAGCTACGGCGAATCCCACTATGAGCGCGAGTTCTACTATACGCTTCAACCCAGGCATAAGGGATACCTGTGGAAGGAATCCTATAAAAGTTTCCTGTCGTTTATTCATCGCATAATAAGCTTAACCTTATGGATGACCGAGCTGTCTCTGATCCAGTCGAGTTTAAAGGTTGTTTGCTGACCCTCCCCCCTATATCAGGGAAGATGGGTTAAACGTTTTAAACTGTGGCTTATACTTCTTATTTATATTATGGGTGAGGCTGATGGAGATAAGGGTTGTAAAGGTTGAGGCTCCTAAGGACTGTAACCTGATCCTCGGCACGGCACATTTTATTAAAACAGCTGAGGACGTCTATGAAGCCCTTGTAAACTCTGTTCCAGGTATAAGGTTTGGGCTTGCCTTCTGTGAATCCTCTGGACCATGTCTCGTCCGGATGGAGGGGAACGACTCTGAGTTGAAAAGGCTTGCGGGGGAAAAAGCCTTCGAATTAGGTGTAGGGCATAGTTTCCTCATCATCCTGAGGAATGCTTACCCCCTCAACGTTCTGGATAAGGTTAAAAACGTGCCTGAGGTGTGCACAATCCACTGTGCTACCGCTAATCCCGTTGAAGTTATCTTGGTCGAAACCGATCAAGGCAGGGGAATCCTAGGTGTCGTCGACGGCTTCGTGAGCAAAGGGATTGAAACCGAGGAAGATGTGAAGCAACGCCGGGAATTCCTCAGAGGAATAGGTTACAAGCTTTAACCATTAACCGGGCTTCCACAGGAAGCTGGATTCAATATGAGTATGAAGCTAGGGATTTCAACATGGGTTTACCTCAATTACACGATCGACGAAGCCTTAAGAAGGCTGGCGAAGACGGGTTTCCACATCCTCGAGCTTTGGGCCGACCAAGCCCAACTCGACCCGAGAATTTTCCCGGAGCACGCGCTTTCCAAGGTCCATGAGCTTGGACGCAGCTTAAAACTTGTCTTCCGGTCTCTACACGCGCCTTTTACCAACCTGGACATAGCAAGTCTCGATGAAGCCAAGAAAGAGATGTCGATCCAATGGGTTTCAAAGGCTTTCACATACGCCTCAAAACTCGGGTGTCCATACGTTGTTCTACACCCAGGCTCCGGTGAAAGCATGACTGTAACAGGGTCTGAGTCTGAGGTTAAGGGTAGGCTTTTAGATACGCTGCAGAGGGTGGGTAAAGCCGCCGAGGGCAGTGGAGTTAAGGTGCTTCTTGAGAACATGACGCAGCGTGGAAACAGACGGTATTGTTCAAGCATCCGGGAACTTGTAGAGCTAGTGCAAGCCTTAGGCGGGGATGTTTTCAGCATATGCTTTGACCCAGGACATACTCTAATAAGTGGTTATGATGTATACGAGGAGTTAAGGGAGGCTAAAGGGTTTCTCTTCTCACTTCACGTAAACGACAACGATAGGGTTAAGGACCTTCACCTCGTCCCCTCCCCTTTAAAGGGACTCATACACTGGAACCGTTTCCTCAGGGTTCTTCGCAACATTGAATACAATGGTCCATTCATGTTGGAGGTATATGGGGGAGAGAACCCTGATGAGGTTGTAGCTGATGCTAGGGCCCTCATTGATAAGTTCCCCAGCCTCCAGCTTTAAGGCTCCTAGTCATATTAACCCCTTCACTTTAGGAAGCGTGGGAAGGTGACGCCTTGATGGTCGACATACGCTTAGTCGTTGTTGGAAGCACCCATATGGACTTCACGGTTACAACCGACCATCTCCCTGAAGTGGGGGAAACCGTTATCGGAAGCGTTTTCAAAATGAGCCCTGGGGGTAAGGGAGCTAACCAAGCCGTAGCCGCATCTAGGTTGGGAGCACAGGTTTACATGGTTGGAAGGGTTGGGAGAGACTACCTTGGAGGGCTCCTCCTTGAGAACCTTAAGGGGAATAAGGTGAACACGGTTTACATAGTCGAGGATCCCTCATCCTACACGGGTGTAGCCCTCATCACGGTGGATAAAAACGGGCGCAACATGATAACGGTGGCGCCGGGAACCGATTCAGCCCTCGCTAGGGAAGACGTGGATAGGGCTATGCCCGTTATCACCTCCGCTTCAGTCCTCCTATTACAGCTTGAGGTTCCTTTAGAGGTTGTGGTTTACTCGGTTGAGAAAGCCTACGATGCTGGGGTTAAAGTCATCCTGAACCCTGCACCCTTCAAACAGCTGCCTGAAAACCTCTATGGAAGGCTTTACGCTATTACCCCCAATGAGGGTGAAGCCGGTATGCTCTCGGATGTTGAGGTAAGGGATGTAAAGGACTGTGAAAACGCTGCTTTGAAGCTCATCGGGAAGGGGGTGGAAAACGTGGTCGTCACCCTTGGCGCAAGGGGCGCTCTCATCGTTAACTCTAAGGGAAGCCGTATCATCCCTGCCTATGAGGTTAAGCCCGTTGACACAACTGGAGCTGGGGACGCCTTCAACGCCGCCTTAGCCGTGGCGGTTGCGGAGGATTTAAGCTTGGATGAGGCCGTGGGCTTCGCCAACCTCGTGGCCGCCTGTAAGGTTACGAAGCTAGGGGCTCAGGAAGGTTTACCTTCAAGGGCTGAGGTATCGGAGTTTATGGCTGGGATAAGCCACGTTTAGGCTTGTTTCCCTCTTCGAACAGGATTTTCACGTCTTCTAAGCCGAAGGGGACGAAGTTATAATCATCAACCCAGTTAACCTCATCTACGAAGCTTCCCGGTCCTACGCTTAAGAGTTCCCCCGCCTTGTGGTGATGGGGGCCTAGGAGGTTTCTTAAACTCCCAACCAACTGTACCTCAAGCATATTCACCCCCTCCTTCAGGAAACTGGTCACATCAACCTCGTGGGGTCTGAGGAATATCTGCCCAGCTTCAAACCCGTTCACCACGACGTTTGCCACGATGGCTTTAAGCCCCTCGATGACCATAACCGCTTTCCCATATATCCTAGGCAGGTTCAACTCCTGTGTTAAGGATAGAATACCCGCGTAGAACGGGTATCCTCCTCTAACAAAGTCTCCCGACTGGGCTACCAAGCTTTCATCTACGATCTTGAACCTCCGGTTCTCTCGGTTCTCCACGGCGAAGTCTCCGACGATGTATATGCTCTCCAACTCGGTTTCAAGGTCGTGAGCGTCAGTTCCAGCGATCATCTCCTTGTAGAAGCCAACCCTCCCATCAACCGCGACGGTGTTGAGACCTCCCTTAACAAGGCTTCCTACAGGGATCTTCTTGAAGGATGTGTCCACCCACCACCCGTAGTCCTCCCTATAGGATATAGGTACACCGTTGACTCTAACCACGTATCTTTCAGGGCTTTCGATGACAAGCCATACCTCCTTGTTCTCCCCTGGTTTCAACTCTGCTTCGAATCTATATTCAATCGTGAACTTGGCTCCAAGCCCTGAACGAGATACCTGCCTGTGGGCTTTCCAAACAGGCACAACTGTGCTCCAATCACCATCCTCTACCTTAAACCGACAGTGGTCTAGGGTTATGGCGTTAAGGTCCATCCGCTGAACCCTCCATTTCCTAGGAAGGGTTATCTCCTTCCACGTCGCTGCCTCCGCTTTCCCAGACTCCACCGGCTCCTTGAGCTCGTCTAATACTAGGAGTTTAGACCCTGCGGGAGGAAGGTTGAAGCTATACG
>Ga0209314_10001469_pt1 | contig 10397 bp, 7 predicted proteins | sample I19B2metaG_FD_184146 | JGI IMG/M metagenome (GOLD analysis project Ga0209314, IMG submission 184146) | Lake sediment bacterial and archeal communities from Gulf of Boni, Indonesia to study Microbial Dark Matter (Phase II) - ​I19B2 metaG... | ecosystem: Environmental > Aquatic > Freshwater > Lake...
ACGACAACATCGACGTTACGGGCGGCTACCCAGCAACCGCCAAGCACGCGGCCGGTACGTATTCCGGCAGCTGCTCCGCTGCAAGCTGTCACAACAATCCTTACGGCACCGGTTCGGTAACCACCCCGAACTGGGGCGCTGCAGCGGCTGAATGTATGGCATGCCACAGCGCTTACCCGATCAAGTCAAACGGCCCGCAAACCGGCAGCCATGCCGCCCACACGGGAAAAGTCTGTACATCGTGCCACGCTGCCGGAACATCCGCCACTACCATGCCGGGTACCGGTCATAATGACGGGACTATCACCGTTACTGTTGGCAGCTATCCCGTAACCGCCAAGCACGCGGCAGGCACCTATACGGGTACTTGCTCCAATGTCAGTTGCCACAACGGCGGCGGACTGTTCGTTGCCGCTGATGCACAGTGGGGCAGCACCCTAGGGTGCGATGGATGCCACGGCTATGCCACAACCACTGGACCGTCCCAGCTGTCAGGCAAGCACCTTGCACATACCTCTGCACCGGTTTCCATGGACTGTAACCAGTGCCATTTGAATGGCGGAACCAACAACGGCAAGGTAAATCACGGCAACACCCTGATTAACTATTCCAGCCAGTGGGCCGGAACCGTATCCCTTGCCGACGGCAAGTGCAACAACGTCTACTGCCACTCCAACGGCAAGGGGACCTTCGTCAACATGTCCAGTGCCAACTGGTTCTCCGCCAGGACCCTTGACTGCAAGGGGTGCCACGGCGGCGTCTCCAGCCAGGCCGGCGAGCCGAGCTATGTGAGCGGCGTTGCCGGAAGCTATTCAGCCAATAGCCACCCGAAACACGTGGGAACCAGCGGTGCCGATGCCAAGTGCCAGAACTGCCATAGCAAGACTGTTAGCGGCGTTCTTCTCAATGCATCTACACATAAAGCGGTTCTTGGCGGCTATACAAGGGCTATTTCCTACCACGCCGATAAGGGCCTGAATGATTCCAATGCCGGTGTCTACTCGGGTAACGGCAAGACATTTACCTACACCGCTGGTACCAAAACCTGCTCCAACATCTCCTGCCACAGCGGTAGCGGCCTGATCGCCGGCGTCGCCGATGCCCAGTGGGGTGCGTCATTTAGCTGCGAAAGCTGCCACGGCGGCAACGCCTCGGCAACCAACAAGATCACCTCCGGCCAGCACGGCAAGCATACCGACCAGGCAACCGTTCTCGGCGTGAACTTCGGCTGCGTCGAGTGCCACGCCCAGACCGTCACCAACGACGCCACCCTGAAGGCCGGCAACACCACCCACATGAATGCCATGGCCAACTTCTCCGGCGCCAAGGCCGGGACAAACAAAGCATCCTGCTCCACCGCATACTGTCACAGTGACGGCAAGGGTGGCGCCGGAGCAACCGCTGTCAGCTGGACCGCCGGCCCCGCCCTTGACTGCAAGGGGTGCCATGGCGGCGCCTCCAGCCAGGCCGGGGAGCCGGTCTACGCTTCCACCGGTGAGGGAACTCTTCGCGCCAACAGCCACCCGAAACATGTTGGCACCATCGGCGCCGACGCAACCTGCCAGAACTGCCACGGCAATACCATGAGCGGAACTGCACTGGGTAACAGCGGCAATCACCTTAACGGCGGCATCAACGTCGTCCAGGGTAATGGCAAGACCTTTGGCTATTCCAACGACAGCAACAAGACCTGCTCCAATATCTCCTGCCACAGCGGCGGCGGCATGTTCACCGCAGCCGATGCCCAGTGGGGAGCAACCATGCCTGCCGACTGTACCGGTTGCCACGGCAACGAGGTGACGGCAGCTACCAAGCTCAGCGGTGCCCACAATGCCCACATGAACAGCGCCACTACCGGCGGAAGCTTCAAGTGCAAGGATTGCCATGCGCCGACAATTACCAGCGCGGACAACCGCACCATTGCCAATGCCAACAACCACGGCAATACCCTGATCAACTTCTCCGGTGCCAAGGCCGGCAATAACAAGAACTGCTCCAACATCTACTGTCACTCCAACGGCAAGGGTGCTTTCGCCGCGATCCCAGGGTGGGCCAGTGCAACCAACCTTGATTGCCAGGGGTGTCACGCTACCGCGGCACTGCAGTTTGACCATACAACCCACCTCAATAAAGGTGCCAACTGCAACCAGTGCCACAACCTGACCACGACCGATAGCTCTACCATTACCGGGTCAACCCACATCGACGGCAGTGTCAACCTGCAGGCCGGCGGAACCTTCGGAGCCAAGGCAGTCGCCTTCTCCCCCTCCGCCACTACCTGCAGCAACATCTCCTGCCACTCCCCCTACGGGACTCCGGTAAACAGCGCGACCTGGGGAGTGGCATCGACCTGCGAAACCTGCCATCCCAAGGCCGGCCTCTCAGGAGCCCACGCGGTACACATGGGTGCTCTCAATCTGACCAGCAGCACCATTTACTACAACATGACCGCCAACCGCACCCCGGTGCAGAACGATACCGTCAAGACCCACGGCTTCGGCTGCGCCAACTGCCACCCGATGAATGGCAGTAACCACCTTAACGGCACCATCGATGTTGACATGAGTTCCAAGGGTGTGGCTGGAATCAGTTCTATCCGCTTCCTGAATTCAACGACAGCAGGCGCCCTGCCGCAGTACTCGGGCGGGAGCTGCAGCAACATCTACTGTCACAGTAATGCATCGAGGGTTACTGCGGAGCTGGTCTATAAACCGACACCTACCTGGGTTGGCGGCTCATTCTCCGGCGACCGCTGCGCCAACTGCCACGACAATCAGCCCGCCACCGGAGCCCATGCCGCGCATGTGGTTGGCAACCACTACGACAACATCTACAACGGCAGGATCGGCAAAGTGGCAACCCGCAACCGTGCAAATACCGCTCACGGTAATCCGAATAACTCCACCACCATCGGTTGCTACATCTGCCACAATGCGACCGTCACCTCCAAGGCGAACGACAATAATACCAAGTGTGTTGTTTGCCACTATGCAGGGAATACCGTTGGTGCCCAGCTGAAAGGCTCAGCTTCAATTGCTAATCTAAGTAACCATGTGAACGGCAGACGCGAGATCCAGTTCCTGCCGGTTCAGGTAATCAGCAAAGCCCAGATTCGTCCGGAAAGCTTCAAGTTCTACTCAGGGGTATGGGTGAGGACAACCTACAAGAACATGTCGACCCTCTCCTATGACACCGCAAAAGTGGCACTCGACACGGCAACCATGTGGCATCCGAGCACGCCGATGGAGAGCAACTGCAGCAACATCGCCTGCCATAATGGCAAGTCTGTAAAATGGAATCTGGCAAACTGGAACGATCCGAACAAGTGCATGGACTGCCACAACGCACTTTAGCCAGAGCTGAACGAGGGCGGGAAAAACCGCCCGTAAGCATCGCAAGCCTCCCGGAGAAACCTCCGGGAGGCTTTTTTTATTTGCCTCGCAAAGACCAGGTTAAATTTCATCCCCGCTTATTCAAGTTCCAGTTGCCGATAGTCCCGCTGTATTTCGTAGGTGTGTCTCTTTATGCCTAAGATCCACTGGTGCGAGGCTTAGGGTGGCTCTTCTTTTAGTGAGTCGAGTATCACCACATTGAAGATGGAGATGGTGACGCTTGACTTGAATGTTGCCGTGGTAAGTGCAGGTAGAGAGAGTTGTCTTTCTGTTGTTATAGTCTCCATTGGTTAGATCATCGGCATTACAAAAATCGATTCGCAACTAGGTGATGTCTAACAGATACTGGCAAATTGACTTAGGTCAAACATTCTAATCTGTTAATTCACCATAATCGCTGGGGTTCAATGGTACGAACTTGAATAAATGCTAATTCTTGGTAGCTTGTATGAACAGACCGGGGGTAGCCATGCCGATATCGGGAGTCGTTATTAAGTGTCAAATGGAGCGGCTAGGGGAGCTGGAGAGGGAACTGCATCGGCCGGGATCGGTGGAGATCAGCAATGTCCTCGGGGACGGCTCCCTCATCGCCGTAATCGAGTCTGCCTCTCTTGAGGAGGAGATCTCCCTGGTGAAGAACATCATGGCAGTCCAAGGGGTGCTGGACGTGCGGGTTGCCTATCATAACTTCGAAGATCAGCTTATGGCGGAGTAGAGACCCTTTAAGGAGGAGGTTTAGCATGGCTTTAAGCAGACGTGACTTTCTCAAGGCCAGTGCGGCTGCCGCAGCCCTGGCGGCTGCCACGGGCGGCAGGCTGGGTGCAACGGATGTCCATGCCGCCGAGGGGGGGATACGGTGGGGCAAGGCACCGTGCCGTTTCTGTGGCACGGGTTGTGGCGTGCTGGTCGGCGTGAAGGATGGCAGGATAGTCGCCACCAAGGGGGACCCGGCTGCGCCGGTCAACAAGGGGCTCAACTGCATAAAGGGCTACTTTCTCTCCAAGGTGCTCTACGGCAAGGATCGTCTCACCAAGCCGCTGATTCGCAAGGGGAACAAGATGGTGGAGGCTTCCTGGGACGAGGCAATGGATCTCATCGCCAGCAAGTTCAGGGAGTCCATCGCCAAACACGGCCCTGATTCGGTGGCAATGTTCGGTTCGGGACAGTGGACCGTGTTCGAGGGGTACGCGGCTGCCAAGCTGTTCAAGGCAGGCATCGGCACCAACAACATCGAGCCCAATGCCCGCTTCTGCATGGCCTCGGCTGTTACAGGTTTCATGACCACTTTCAACTCCGACGAGCCGATGGGGTGCTACGACGACCTGGACCTGGGTGATACCTACTTCCTCTGGGGGGCAAACATGGCCGAATGTCACCCGGTGCTCTTCTCCCGCCTGATAGACAACCGCCTGAAGAACCCGAAGGTGAAGATCATCGACTTCGGCACCCGCTTCACCCGCACCTCCCAGATGGCCGACAAGTACATCCGTTTCAATCCCCAGACAGACCTGGCGCTCTTGAATGCCATCGCCCACATCATCGTCCGCGACAGGCTCTACGACGAAAATTTCATCAGAAAACATGTGGTTTTCAAGAAGGGGAAGACAAACATCGGCTACGGACTGGAGGACAAGTTCAAGTTTGCCGACGACCCTAAACCGATGACATTTGACGAATACAGGGAGTTCCTAAAGCCATATACCCCTGAGTATGTGTCTAAACTTTCAGGCGTGCCGGCTAAGACCATCGAGGAGGTGGCCAGGCTCTACGCCGACAAGAGCCGCAAGGTGAACTCTCTCTGGACAATGGGGTTCAACCAGCACGTGCGCGGCACCTGGGTCAACAACCTTGTCTACAACGTCCATCTCCTTACCGGCAAGATCTGCAAACCAGGGGAGAACCCAATGTCCCTCACCGGCCAGCCCTCGGCCTGCGGCACCGCGCGTGAGGTTGGGACATTCACCCACCGCTTGCCGGCGGACATGGTGGTGATGAACGAGGAGCACCGCAAGAAGGCGGCAGAGATCTGGGGGGTCCCAGCGGAGAAGATCCCGGCCAAGCCTACCTACCACGCCACGGAGATGTTCCGCGCCCTGGATCGTGGCGACATCAAGGTCCTCTGGGTGCAGGTGACTAATCCGTTCCAGTCCGCCCCCAATCTCAGCCGCTACCGCAAGGGGGCGCGCAAGGGGGGGGACCGCTTCATTATCGTCTCCGACATCTATCCTACCCGCTCCACTGAACTGGCCGACGTGGTTCTCCCCTCCGCCTCATGGGTGGAGAAGGAGGGGTTCTTCGGCAACGCGGAGCGCCGAGGACAGCAGTGGTTCAAGATGGTTGAGCCGCCAGGGGAGGCGAGAAACGACCTCTGGCAGACAATGGAACTGGCTAGGCGCTTGGGACATGGCAACCTCTTCCCCTACAAGTATGTGGAGAAAGAGATGTTCGAGGAGTACCGCAAGTTCACCCTTGGGCAGGGGAAGGACCTGGCCCCCTACGAGGCCTACACAAAGGCTCGGGGCCTTCGCTGGCCTGTAGTAAACGGCAAGGAAACACTTTGGCGCTATGCCGAGGGTTACGACCCCTACGTTAAGGCAGGGGAGGGGGTCAAGTTCTACAAGAACAAGCCGAACGATTACAAGGCGGTCATCTGGGCCCGCCCCTATGAGCCGGCAGCCGAGGCTCCTGACAGGCAGTACCCCTTCTGGCTCTGCACCGGCCGGGTGCTGGAGCAGTGGCATACCGGCACCATGACCGGCCGGGTGCCGGAGCTGAAAAGGGCCTACGGCGGCGCGGTCTGCGAAATCCACCCGGAGGACGCGAAAAGGCTGAAAGTCAAGCATGGGGACAAGGTGAGGGTCACCTCCCGCCGCGGCTCAATCGTCCTCACGGCAGACCTGCGCGGCCGGGGAAAGGCGGAAAAGGGGAACGTCTTTGTCGCTTTCTTCGACGAGAACAAGATGATCAACGAGCTCTGTATCGATGCCTACTGTCCCATCTCCGGGGAGCCGGACTACAAGAAGTGCGCGGTCAAGCTTGAGAAGGCATGACGCGTGAGCGGTGCCGAGGAGGAAACTAAAAGGGTCAGTCGCCGGCATTTTCTCAAGGGGAGCCTGGCATTGCCGCTGGCTCTGACCGTCGCCGGTGGGCTGCTTACTGTCCCGTCCCTGCGGCGGGCCGACGCCAGGGGGTTCTACCTCCGGCCTCCTGGGGCGCTGGCGGAAAAATGCTTCCTCGGCGCCTGCATCAGGTGCGGCAAGTGTGTGCAGGCCTGCCCTTACCGAGCAATCAGGCTGGCCGAAACCGATGCCGGGGTGGCCATCGGCACCCCTTTCATCATTGCCAGGGAGGAGCCTTGCCAGCTATGCACAGACCTTCCCTGCATCAAGTCATGCCCCAGCGGAGCGCTGGACAAGGGGGTGACGGAGGTCGAAAAGGTGCGCATGGGGACGGCGGTCATCATAGACCGGGAGAACTGTCTCTCCATCCGGGGGTTACGTTGCGAGGTCTGTTATCGAAACTGTCCGCTCATCGACAGGGCGATCACCATCGAGCCCCGCCATAACCCGCGAACCGGGGTGCACACAATCATGGAGCCGGTAGTGCATCGCGACAAGTGTGTTGGCTGCGGCATATGCGAGAAGAGTTGTGTTCGCGAGCAGCCGGTGATCGTGGTGCAACGGACCCCACTGCCGCAGCAGGACGCATATGAATTTTAGGCGCTGGACGATCATCAGACGGTTGGTACAGGTAGGGGTTCTCTGCTTGATAGCTTCCCCTCTGGCTGGATTCTCCTTCTTTCAGGGGAGCCTGGCTGCCGGGGAGCTGCTTGGGATCCCCCTGGCAGATCCGTTGGCGGCGTTGCAGGTTGTCCTGGCAAGCGGGGTGGTGGCGTCGGCATTTCTGCTTTCTGCCCTTGGAGTGACCCTCTTCTACTGGCTCCTCGGCGGTCGCTTCTTCTGCGGCTGGGTCTGCCCGGTTTACCTTCTGACCGAGCTCGGAGACAAGCTGCGACTGCTAATCCCGGCCGGGAAACTTGAAATTCCGCTGAAGACGAAAGGTTGGATGCTGCTGGCCGTGGCATGTATCACGGCTCTCAGCGGCGTGCCGTTCTTTGAGATTGTCTCCCCCATAGGTATGACGACCAGGGCCATTGCCTTCGACGGCCGGTCGGCACTCTTATGTCTCGCTGGTCTCTTGCTGGTGGAGGTCACACTGGCGCGGCGGCTCTGGTGTCGCTCTTTATGCCCGTTGGGAGGGTTCTACGCCTTAGTGGGAAGAGTTGCGCCGCTAAGGCTTCGTTTCCAACCGGCACGTTGCAGCTCCTGCGGCGACTGCTCGCGCGTATGTCCGGTGGCTGAAGTGCTGGTCCCATCGCTGGATCATGGCACGGAACAGATTCGTAGCGGCGACTGCACGCGCTGCGGACGTTGCGTCGATTGCTGTCCGGAAGGCGCGTTGACTTACTGTTTTGGCTATTCAGACCAAGGAGGTCCACGATGAAGAAGATGCTAAGCCTTGCCATACTCTGTATGGCTCTTGCACTGCCACTGATGGCCCTGGCCGATGAAGAGGAGGTGCCTTCGGCAAAGGAGATTTCCGAGGCGGAAGGTATGCCGCCCGTCAAGCCCCATGCGGCGCCGCCGCTGAAGAACGGCAGCGAAGAAGCGGCCTGTCTTGCTTGCCACGAAGAGGGGAAGAACGGTGCGCCCCAGTCCCCCCATGCCGAGCGGCGCGCCTGCACCCAGTGCCATGTGCAAGGTGAAATAAAGGAAAAGCATAAGAAAAAAGGGAAGCGATGAGCGTCAGCCGCAAGGAGTTTCTCACCCGGGGGCTGGCTGCCTTCAGCCGGGAAGTTGTGAACAGCGTGCGTGGAGAACTGGAGCATGAAGGGAATGGGGGGGGTGCCGAGTCGTGCGGCCCGTTGCTGGTCGACAATCGTCACTGTCTGGCCCAGCGGGGAGGCTGCTTCGCCTGTCTGGACCAATGTCCGCAGGAGGCCATCACCATCAGCTTGGGAGTGGGGATTGAGATCGATCTGTCGAGATGTGATGGCTGCGGCCTTTGTATCGACAGATGTCCGGTAACCCCGCGGGTAATAAGCTTGAAGCAGTTGTAATCGTTCATTTGAAAGACCAATCAAGAAAGGAGAACAGGTATGTTGAAGAAGAGTGTTGTGACCGTTGCGCTGATGGCCGGCGGGGTGGCACTGGCCTTGACCGGACCGGGGCAGCTGAATGCGGCCAAGGCCAAACCGGCGGCCAAGGTGGTTAATGACGGCAGGGCAAAGTGCTACGAGTGTCATGAAGAGATCAAGGCGATGAAGGAGGGGTCGAAGCACGCCAAACTCGCCTGCCAGACCTGCCACGACAACCTGGAGAAGCACATGTCCAGCATGGGTGAGACCAAGCCGGGCACCATCATCGACCAGGCGCTCTGCGGCAAATGCCACAAGGACCAGTACGAAAGCTTCTACAAGGTGAGCAGTGAGGGGGGCGCCCGCAAGGAGAAGGGTGTCCCAACCGGCCGTTCCCCCCAGCAGGACAAGCTGCTGGCCCCACATGGATTCACCTTCGAGCATAACGAGCCCCGCGGACATGCTTTCATGGTCACCGACCAGTTTGTGGTGGACCGCTTCCAGGGGGGGCGTTTCCAGTACAAGAACGGCTGGAATGACGTGAATCGCACCGGCAAAGCCTGGGATATCCTTGAGGACAAGGGGAAGGATTTCAAGCTGCCTGAGACGGCCATGGCCGGCAACCCCACCTGCATCCAGTGCAAGACTTCCGACCATATTCTCAAGTGGAAATTCATGGGGGACAAGGATCCGAAGGCCAAGTGGGACCGGTCCTCCAGCATCGTCGATGTTGCCAAGGACACCCAGAACCCGGTCGGCTGCATCCACTGCCACGACCCCCATGGCACCCAGCCGCGGGTGGTGCGCGACGCCCTGATTCAGGCAATCGAGCGGGAGGGAGCCAATAACATCTTCGCCAAGGGTGGGAAGACCGATCTGAAGGTTCAGGATTTCCGCGGTTTCCGCAAGATCGGGGTGATGGAGAAGAGCGATTCCCGGATGATGTGCGCCCAGTGCCATGTCGAGTACAACTGCAATACAGGCAAACAGTGGACAGATGGCGGTGACGTCAAGTACGCAGACCAGCGGACCAACCACATACCGCTGAAGAACGCCAAGGATCTTCTGGACCACTACAGGAAGCTGGACTTCTTCGACTTCAAGCATGCCGTCACCGGCGCCCGGCTGATCAAGATGCAGCACCCCGAGGCTGAGGCCTTTGCCGGCAGTGTCCACGATCGGGCCGGAGTTCAGTGCCACCAGTGCCACATGCCGAAGATGAAGGGGAAGGACGGCAAGCAGTTCTCGGCCCATGGTGTTGTGAAGCCGATCAACGCCGTGAAGGAGTCGTGCCTCGGCTGCCATCCCAAGAGCAGCGTGGACGAGAAGAAGTATCAGATCGAGAGTGTGCGCAATTACGTTAAAGGGAAGATGCGCAAGGCCGAGTACTGGATCGGCAAGCTGATCGACACCTACGCCGTTGCCAAGCGCGCCGGCGTACCCGAGGACGTGCTTGCCAAGGCACGGGCCAAGCACGAGGAGGCTCATGTGCTGTGGGAGTTCTGGACCGCAGAGAACTCCGACGGTTTCCACAATCCCGACCTGGCCAGGGAGACCCTAACCGGGGCGATCAAGGCAGCCAAGGATGGTGTCGCCCTGCTAAACGAGGCGATGGAGCCCAAGAAGCAGTAACATGTTTATGGAGATGGAAGCAAAAAAGCCCGCTTCGGCAGAAGCGGGCTTTTTTTTATCTTCAAGGGGTTTCGTCGATCAGTAGTGCTTCTCCAGCAGCTTGCTGGCATCCATGATGAACCTGCTCCCAGGAAAGACGGTGGAGAGGCGGTTGAAAGCCTCCTTTGCCTTTTCAGGGGTGCCGCTGCGCAGTCTTGCGGCGCCGATGAGGTACCAGGTTTCGTCGTGCAGAGGGC
>Ga0209314_10001470_pt1 | contig 10390 bp, 6 predicted proteins | sample I19B2metaG_FD_184146 | JGI IMG/M metagenome (GOLD analysis project Ga0209314, IMG submission 184146) | Lake sediment bacterial and archeal communities from Gulf of Boni, Indonesia to study Microbial Dark Matter (Phase II) - ​I19B2 metaG... | ecosystem: Environmental > Aquatic > Freshwater > Lake...
AACTTGTTCAAGGAACGTTTTTGCCGCGTCGAGTTTCATTCCTTTAATTGCTGTGCATACTTCCACAGCTGATTTGGGTGATACTCTTAGCTCTCTTCCGCTGGCTTTAACGGTTGTTTCTGGGTCTAAACCCATCTTGGAGTATCCCCATTTTGGCAATTCGTATTCACCGACTTTTCTTTGAACAGATGCATGGTGGTTTATAAGAATTATGCCTTTCTGGAGACCTCTCCCGCAAATCCCCTTCTTTTTTTGTTTTCGTTATTTTTTAATTTTTTTATTGGTAAGGCGGAGATTTGACTTTGGCTTCTACTAAAGATGAACGAACGACCATATGCAAAAAAAGTATGACCATGACACAAAATGGAAAACCAAAGCTGTCGCTCTTCAAGGGTAGAGAAGCAAGACTGAACAAAATCATCCTTCTAATTCTTTGCAGAGAATGTCGTTTGAACGTCTGGCAAGTCTACAAGAGAGTAAGAGAAAACCGAGGTTTTAGGCACTTTAGATACCATGTTATTAACAGACGCATAAGAGATCTGGAGCAAGAAGGATTCATTGAAGTAACGATGGTAAAAGAGACACCGCAAGGACAGAAAATAAAATACTATCAGCCAACTACGAAAACTTATCTCGCATTCCTCTTGGATACTATTAACCTTGACCAACTCATACAATCAGCAAACAACACAGACATCATCACATTACTCGCAGCCTTAACAGGCATAACTATGTAACATATGGAAAGATGTATTCTTAGCTAGCTAACAAAAAATCTAAATTTATATGAAAATGTAATAATAATCATGCGTTGAAAGTCTTTGAAGAATCGTTAAATGAATTTCGATGGTCGTCTCCTTGTTGCTATAAGGTAAAAGATAATTATGACTGCTATTGCTACAGCTCCTATGACGACCGTTGTCCACGGGAATTCCGCTTGAATGGTTATGGTTGCAGAGTCGGTGTTGCTATTTCCCGCGGCATCTAAAACGGTCAAGGTTACGGTGTAAGTTCCAGTTTGAGCGTACATGTGGGTTGTAATTACGCCTGCTCCTGTGTTTCCATCGCCAAAATTCCATTGGTAGCTTATTATACCTACATTGTCATTGGAACTACTTGCATCGAAGTTGATTTGCGTATTAACCTTTGTTGTTTTGTCATTTCCAGCATGGGCAACTGGAGAAGTGATGTCCTTAACTGTTATTGTTAGAGTGTCAGTGTAAAAGTTGTTTGCTTCATCGGTCACATTTAGAGTTATAAAATATATGCCCGGCGTTACAAAGGTGTAATTCACAGACGCTCCTATCAGCGTCTTAGTTGTGATGTCTGTGAAGGTCCAAATATAATCAGTTATTCTCATATTATCGGTTGAGATAGAACTGTCGAGTTCTACTAGGGTGTCTTCATCTACTGTGCGGTTGTCTCCAGCTTCAGCAACAAGGGAGTTGATAATGATATTGTGATACAGAATGACGCCGTGGGACATCGGTTCGACAAAAATCGCCCTGCTACAATCGGTTAACTTGTTGTCGATCACTGTGATGTTGGCGGGATGGCTCTCGTATACCTTCACATGTAACCCCCAGCTAGTGGAGTGAGTAATTGAGTTTCTGCTAATCTTGGCCTTATTAGGTAGCATCCATGCCGTACTCACCGATATGCCCTCTTCGCAATCGGATATCGTATTGTTCTTGACTTCGAGCTCTTGGAACTTGTTCAGCTTCACGCCAGCGCCCCACGAATTGGAGATGATATTGTTCAGAAAAATTGGTCTATGACCAATCCTCCACTGGTCTATGACCAAACCTCCATCGCCACCATAGAGTCCTGCATGAATCACCTTTGAGATTCTATTGCCATCAACGACAGCGATATTCGTGAATACTCCATAATATGTATATGAAATAGTGTTGTTCACGACTTGGTCGTTGCCTGGACTGAAGATACTTATAGTGTTATAGTTGTGCAAAAACAAATTGTTCTCAATCGTTATTCTCGGCTTTAGAAAACTTTTCGTGGCACTCCCTCCAGTATTAATGGCAGACATATCGCCACTGAAGCCGTATCCACCATAGAAAATTTTGCTGTCCTTCATGACAAATTCTTTAGGGTCTTCGAGACGAATCTGATACCCACCAAACATGGGGTCAGAAACCGTTATCGTGCTGTTGTAGATGAATAGAGAGGCACCGGGTTCAAAGATGTGGAAAGGGCCTCTCAGTTTCAGGGTGACATTTATGAGCGTCAGGCTTGCTCCGCTGTTGGCATGAAGACTCACCCCTGACAACGTAATGTCTCTCCAAGTTTCAGAACCTGACACCACCAATTGCTCCCAGTTTCCTGGTCCATTAGAAAGGTAGGCGTCCATGTCCTGCATCTTTGGTATGGAGAATGGCTCAATAGCCATGGCTTTCATCAGTGGCAGCCAATCGGTACCGTTCAATGGTATGCTGTAAGGGATGTCCCCTATGCCATCGCTGTCACTGTCGATTCCTACGTAGTCTCCCCAGTAGTTACCCTCCACGGAGGAGTTCCAGCTGTTCCTGCCATTGTCCAGAATCTGAAGGTAGTTGTCCTCGAAGTTGTTGTCGTGCAGTATATTCCCCGAAGATTCATCTGCCGCCACCTCCCAAGAAACGATTCCTGACAGAGCATTATTGACAACCGTATTGTTGTCAGCGGAGTAGTGAAGCATGATCCCGTTGTAGCTTTTATTGATAACATTGGCTCGGATTATGTTGTTCGAGGAATTATCCCATAAAAGGATTGCATTGGAATCGACAGAAGAAAGCTGATTGCCGACAATGAAATTGCCACTCGAGTGGTAGAGCTGTATACCGTCGCAAGAGGGAATGTAGATGTTGTCTGTGCCAGCTGTCCCGTAGGTCACATTAGTAATCTCATTATAGGCGATCACATTCTTGTAGGAATAGAAAGCCATGACACCAATCTGAACTCCAAACATTGTGTTATCTTCAATGTTGTTGTATGATGAATGGATTATATCAACGCCATAGATTGGTCCCCTTCGATCAGGAGGATGGTTATATAAAATGGAGTTTCCTCGAACTGTGTTGTTATAGCAATAATCCCACAATACTATTGCCGCCCAGGCATCAAATGTCTGCTCTATTACGACATGGTTGTTAATTACGAGATTGTTATGACCGGTCTGAATTCTAATAGCGATACCATCCGCATCTATTATCGTGTTGTTAGCAACGACATCGTCGTGACCACCTACCACTATACCAAATTCGTATGGTTGCAGTATAGTATTGCCAAGAATAAGGTTGTTGCTGGAAGGGTCCCAAATATCTGTGGAATACCGTGACAATAAGCCATAATCCGTTTTCAATGTGCAATTGATTACCTTCGAATTGTGAGCTGAATCCAGCATTATGCCCCAGCCATTGTGAATAAAATCACGCTCGATCACCGCGTTATCTGCATGAATCTTCAGACCGTTGGTGTCCCACGATGAACCGGTTCCTGCTCCTCCTAGCTCACTGTCCTTCATCACGAAGGTCGCATTCACCACTGAGAAGAAGAACCTAGAAGAGGTAGTGGAAGTGATATTGCTGTTATAGACGAAGAAAGAGCTACCTTTCTCTACCAAGATCCCCGATTCTCCGTTATTCTGGGGATTCAAGGATAAAGTAACATTTCTAAGTGTCAGGCTTCCACCGTTCTTGATGGTCAGATCCCCATCAAGGATGACGTTCATGTTCTCGACAACCTCCGTCTCTATGACTATCCAGTTCCCGGAAAGTGGCTGAGCATATGAAACACACATCAGAAGGGTGGAAGGTAGTAGAAGGAACGAGAGGAGAAAGGGCAGAATCTTGAACGTCCTCACCGCACTCACACTTCTTAAATTATAACCAGTTCTTGTATATTCTTAAATTATAACTAGCTAGCTAGCTTTTTTCCTTTGCTAATACTAACTGGAAAGTACAACATAATTTGTGATAAGACGTCTTAGCTAGTTTTCAAGCTTTCATATGCCTTGAACTTCTTCCTATCTTCGGGTCTTATTTCTTCAAATAGTAAAGTTGTAACTTGATGATATCATTTGTTGAGGTCTGCAAAGGACAGTGTCCTTCTCTGAAGCGTTTAAAGGATAATGTCCTTTGTTGGCGCCAGAAATATCTTATAGTTTTGTTCGGACAAATGTTTAAGGTGACATAATTGGTTAGTTTAGTGGAGTCTTGGGAAGACCTTGAAGAGTACGCAAAGTGGTGCAGGACCGGCGCGTACCAGATGCGGGAAACCGTAGAAGGCATAGAAGTCCGAGTTGTCATAGGAAAATATGGCTACGTAAAATGTTTCAGGGAAAGGCAATATTCAATATTGTCGAGATAGGCTTTGAGTACGTAACTGACATGGAAGGCTGTAAGATCTTCAGGCGCCAAAAATAGGGGTAATTCGTTGAAAACCGAGGTAATCTATAAGAATTATCCCGAAGTATTTAAGGAAATGTTGTTTTGTTAAAATGCTTTCAGCCAAGAATCCGCTGTTTTCGGTGACCAAATCGGAAAATGGGTTTATCCTAGTCCATCTTGTTTTTTAGCTTAAAGGTTGTTTTAGTTCAGGTATCTTTCTTAAAGCTGCGATTAATGGGGCTCCTATCACAGCCGAAACCACTATGACAAGAATGTCTTCAATAAACGAGTTAGCAGCTCCCAAAATAAACGCAGTATAAACTGTTTCCGTTGACCATCCCAGAACGGTGTAGAAGTCCAACGGTATAAGCAAAAAGACCCTTGTCAACGCGTCTGTCACAGTCCCAATAAAGCCGATAAGAGGAACTGTTAAAGGCAGAATGCTGCTGTCTTCTTCAGACAGTTTTCCGCACAATAATGCTACGGGAAAAATAAGCACCAAGGCAACAAGGACGTCCAGAATTGCCCATAAAGGAAGCTGTCTTCCGAAAGGATGAATAAAATAAGAACCCAGCATCAGAGCATAGATCGCCAGCACAGGCTGCCATTGTTTTTTTACGATGAAGCCACATACCATGACGCCTAGGGGTTCAGCGATTACGCCAAACATCCAAAGGTCAGAAGGTTTGACGACCCGTGCGACCAAGCTTCCCACAAAGGCGGAAGCGAAGCCGACCCATGGGCCTAGGATTACGCCTTCTATGGGTTCCAGGTATATGCTCCAGCTTCGCCAAAGGTCAACGGACCACAGGTACAACACGGCGTGTAAAGCTGCGAAGACACTTACGACAGCTATGGTTTTTGATGAAACCCTCATCGCCTAAACCGAAAGAACTCTTTTTGTCAAGGAATAAATCGTTTTCGCCCATCAAAAGCTGAACTGATTAGATTTCATATAAAAACAGGGCTTATACTACTACTTGTTTTGTGTTGCCATATTTTTTACCTTTCAGTGTTTTTGTGGTTCTGTCTGGTCTGATTTGTTCAACAACCGAGTTTCAATTTTGAACAACAAAACACATCTACGAGGATCTACCTGATTTGTGTACACAATAATTTTTCTTTTTGTGTACAGAATGGCAGCCGCGAAGACCTATCTGTTTTGTGTAACATTAGAATTTTTGTTTTGTGTAACAAACCGAAACGATCATAGACTTTTCTGTATTTTTGATTATCAAGTTAAAGTCATGTAATAACAATATTTAATAATTGAACTTGAAAATGCAGATAAAAATGTCTTGCTTTTGGTTTAGACCCAGTTTTGTCCTGGTCTTCTTTGTAGCAGAATCCGTTTTTCGAAGTTTCTCCGATACCTTATTCTAGGCGGCTTCCTCGTTTTCGGCGTTGCCTCTATCTTAGGAGTCTGCGAACGAACTTTCCCAGCTTTGGAAAGGCTTCCGTGAGTCGGCATCCACGTTTCACCGGGTACTACTTCGCCAAGCCATTATTTATTCTTTACTTTTATGGGTTCTGTTACCTCTTTGTCGGATTTGTAAGGATGTTACCTTTTTACGTAAATACGACATTGTATCTTGATGCAAAATCCATTTATTGTTCTTTTTGGATTTCCAGATGAGCATTTTTTTCGCATTTGTATTCAGAATAGGCTCAAAAAGTGTAAAAAATAAAGGGTAAATCAAGTTATAGTTTTTGGGCATAATCCTTTTTGTGTGAAGGTCAGTCTGAAAATTAAAAATCCTTATAGGATGTGGTTTGAACGAGGGATATGGGTAAGAACATTCTTAAAGCTAACTAGCCTGGCAATATTGGTTTCATGGCTTCTTTACATTCGTTTCTTATGGGAGGATGAGTCAGTTATCTTCTCAGGCGAGTAACTGAGAATGTAATAGAGCAGCCCTTCAGACTAATAGTAGTTGCTCCCTACGTTACTAATAATGAAGAAACTAAACTTTATTTCCATGAATTATGATAACTAGATTCAAAATGTTACTCAAGATTTATCAATGAAATAACTAATGATTTTGAAGTTGAAATGCAAGGAGGAACTGGTATAATTGGAACTGCTTTTTGGGGAAAAGGTCAGATGATTATGAGAACACCATTATTTGAAGCTCATAAAAGATTAGGCGCTCATTTTATTGAGTTTGCTGGTTGGGAGATGCCAGTACGATACACATCGATTATAGAAGAACATAATGCTGTCAGGAATTCAGCTGGTTTGTTTGACGTATCTCACTTGGGAAGGATAAATGTTTCTGGTTCGGATGCTATGAACTTTATTCAAAGACTTATTACAAACGATGCATCCCAATTAGCTAAAAAACAGGCTTTATACACTCTTATGTGCTATGAATCTGGTACGATAATAGATGATTTACTAGTTTACAAACTTGATGATGATCATTTTATGATTGTCATTAACGCCTTAAACAGAAAAAAAGATTTGGAGTGGATGGAAAAGGAAAAAGAAGAGAATGTACAGTTGAAAGATGTCTCAAATGAGTTGGCTATGATAGCCCTACAAGGTCCAAACTCGGAAAAAGTACTTCAAAAACTCACTGATTATGATTTATCGGAGTTAAAGTACTTCTGGACAGATGAAATGGAACTGGATGGCATTAAGGTTATGACGTCAAGAACTGGTTATACTGGGGAAGATGGCTTTGAAATATATTCCTTTGCTGATAAAATTGAACGTATCTGGAACAAAATTCTTCAACTGGGAAAGAGCGAAAGTGTCGTACCTATTGGACTAGGAGCACGAGATACATTAAGACTGGAAGCATGTTATTTGCTTTATGGGAACGACATCGATGAAACAACTACACCATTAGAAGCTTCTTTATCGTGGGCGGTTAACTTTGATAAGGATTATTTTATTGGTAAAGAAAAATTATTAGAACAAAAAGAAAAGGGCGTTAAGAAAAAATTAGTAGGTTTTGAGATGATTGATAGAGGAATACCAAGGCGTGGATACAAGGTTTTTGTTGATAACGATGAGATAGGACATGTAACAAGTGGGACTTTCTCACCAACTCTTAAGAAGAATATTGGCTTGGGATATGTTGAAATAGAATATAAAGAAATAGGAAAAGAGATTAAAATTCAAATCAGAAATAATTTTTATCTTGCAAGAATAGTTAAGATACCGTTCTATAAGAGGAGAGATAATGAATCAAAAAAGTTCACAATTAAAGTACACAAAAGAACATGAGTGGATTAAAGTTGAAGGTAATTTAGCAACAGTGGGGATAACATGTTATGCCCAAGAACAATTAACAGATGTAGTTTTTATTGAACTACCTAAAATAGGAAAAGTTGTGAAAGAAGGCGAGATTCTTGCTGTTCTTGAATCTGTTAAGGCTGTATCAGATGTCTATTCCCCAGTCAGCGGAGAAGTAATAAAGGTCAATGAAACTTTGGTAGATAAACCCGAATTGATAAACCAAAAACCTTACAGCGAAGGATGGATTGCGGAGTTGAAGGTTAAGGACTTGAAGGAATTGGATAATTTGATGACTGCCTATGAATATGAAGAATTCTTAGAGAAGGAAAAATAATGAATTTTATCCCGCATACTAAGAAAGAACGCCAAGAGATGTTAAAGTTTCTTGGTTTAAAATCTCTAGATGAGTTGCTTGTTGATATTGATAGGAGATTAATTCTGAAGAAAAATCTTGATTTACCGCCAGCTATGTCTGAGTTTGAATTATCGAGACATATGCTAATGTTAAGTGAGAAGAATGGTGAAACTCTTCATAAAAGTTGTTTTCTTGGAGCAGGAGCATACAATCATTTTTTTCCGAGTGTCGTCAATCACATCATTTCAAGGTCAGAATTCTATACGGCTTATACACCTTACCAACCAGAAGTGAGTCAAGGAATTCTTCAAGCTATTTTCGAATACCAGACGATGATTGGTGAATTGGTCGGGATGGATGTTGTTAATGCCTCTGTTTATGACGGTGCTAGTGCCTTAGCAGAAGCTACAATAATGGTGTCGAACATAACCGAGAGAGAGGAAATCGTAATCTCTTCCACTGTTCACCCAGAGTATAGAGGAGTAGTCAAAACTTACTGTGATGCACATGAGTTGAAGTTAAAGGAAGTATCTTTTGATGACGGTGTCACTGATTTAAAAAAGCTTGAAAAAGTTGTTTCTGATAGATCAGCTGGAGTGTTCATTCAGAATCCCAATTTTTTTGGTTCTATTGAAGAAGTGTTTGAGATAGAAAAAGTTTGTCATGAGAGAGGATGCTTGCTTGTTTTGAGTGTAGTAGAACCTACATCCTTAGGTATGTTGAAACCACCGGGAGAATATGGAGCAGATATAGTGACAGGTGAGGGACAATCGTTCGGGAATCCCTTGAATTATGGTGGTCCCTACTTGGGTTTTATGGGAACGAAGAAGAAGTACATGAGATATATTCCAGGAAGATTATCTGGAATGACTGTTGATACAAAAGGAAGAAAGGGATTTGTCTTAACTTTACAAGCAAGAGAGCAACACATTAGGAGAGAAAGGGCTTCTTCGAATATTTGTACAAACCAAGCTTTGAATGCGTTGGCAGCAACAGTACATCTGTCGACTCTAGGAAAGAACGGTTTGAAAGAACTTGCGAACTTATGTTATCAAAAGGCTCATTATGCTCACGATAATATCAAAGAAATTGCAGGTTTTCAGCCAATTTTCGCAGCTCCATTCTACAATGAATTCGTTATCGAATGTCCTATTCCGCCAAAAAGACTGAATGAAAAGTTGTTAGAACATAGTATAATTGGCGGTTTTGAACTGGGAAGGTATTATCCAGAATTAAAGGATGCCATGATGTTATGTGTGACCGAGAATAATACCAAAAAGGACATAGATCGTCTAGTCAAAGTTTTGAAGGAATCGAAATGAAACTAATATTCGAAAAAAGTTCAAAAGGGAGAAGAGGCACTGAATTTTCCAAAGCTGACGTTCCAGAAAAGAAGATTGATATTCCCCAGGAATTTTTGAGAACGGATATTCCACTACCAGAAGTCAGTGAGTTTGATGTGGTTAGGCATTACACTGCATTATCGAGGATGAATTATGGTGTTGATACTAATTTTTATCCTCTTGGTTCATGCACGATGAAGTACAATCCAAAGATAAATGAAGATGTTTCCAGGTTACCAGGCTTCTTATTTGCACATCCCTATCAGCAAGAAAATATAAGCCAAGGTTGTCTGGAGTTGATGTTTAACTTAGAGAGATACTTGTGTGAGATAACTGGTATGGATGCGTTTACTTTGCAACCTGCTGCTGGAGCACAAGGTGAATTGACTGGGTTGATGTTGATGAAAGCTTACTTCAAACACAAAAAAGAGAAGAGGACTAAGATTATAGTTCCAGATTCTTCTCACGGTACAAATCCTGCTTCAGCTTCTATGTGTGCTTTCGAGGTTGTAACTATAAAATCGAACGAACAAGGAAGAGTGGACCTGGATGGTTTAGAAGATGTTATGAGTAATGATATTGCTGGAATCATGCTGACGAACCCAAACACTCTAGGAATATTTGAGAAGAATATCTTTGAAATCACAAAAATAGTTCATGATAAAGGAGGTTTAGTATATTGTGATGGAGCAAACATGAACGCTATCCTTGGTATAGCTAAACCTGGAGATATGGGATTTGATATAATCCATCTTAATCTACATAAAACCTTTTCAACGCCTCATGGTGGAGGAGGTCCTGGTTCTGGTCCAGTTGGAGTTAAGAAAGAACTTGAACTTTTCTTGCCGATTCCCAGAGTGGAAAAGAAGGGAGAAACCTATTATCTTAACTATGATCGTAATTTATCGATTGGTAGAACAAAAGCGTTTTACGGCAACTTTGGCGTTATGGTTAAGGCTTATGCATACATACGAGCATTAGGTGCAAAGGGATTGAGACAAGTTGCGGAGAATGCTGTTTTAAACGCCAATTATCTCCTGAAGAAATTGAAGCCTTATTA
>Ga0209314_10001471_pt1 | contig 10388 bp, 10 predicted proteins | sample I19B2metaG_FD_184146 | JGI IMG/M metagenome (GOLD analysis project Ga0209314, IMG submission 184146) | Lake sediment bacterial and archeal communities from Gulf of Boni, Indonesia to study Microbial Dark Matter (Phase II) - ​I19B2 metaG... | ecosystem: Environmental > Aquatic > Freshwater >...
TTGCAAAAGCTATGCCAGTGTTTCCGGTGGTCGCCTCAACTATTACTGATCCCTTGGTCAACTGACCGAGCCGCTCGGCTTCTTCGACGATGTAGCGGGCGATCCGATCTTTCAGGCTTCCACTCGGGTTGAGGAATTCCAACTTGACCAAGATCTGTCGATCGAGGCCGGCAGCAATCCGATTCAACTTAACCAAAGGTGTTGAGCCTATGACATCAAGGACTGAGCCTGCTGCCTTCATTTGGCTCTACCTCGACGATCTATTCGCGACTGAGGTTGTCTTGCGGTCCATTCGAGATACTCCAGAAGACCTTTCCTGAGAGACACAGTTGGCCTATAGCCTAGAACTTCCCGTGCGATGCTCATGTCTGCCAAGCTATGTCTTACTTCACCTTCACGCGCCGGTCTATGGATCGGCTTCATGTGGGTCCTATGTGTCAAATCGATGAGCAATTCGGCAAGGTCGTTGACCGTGGTTGATCTTCCACTTCCGATGTTGATAGTTTGACCTATGGCCTTCCTTCGCTCAAGCGAGAGTTCACAGGCGTTCACTGCATCCTTGACGCTTACGAAATCTCGTGATTGCTTGCCGTCGCCATAGATGATTGGAGGCTGATTGTGGAGAAGTCTCTGCACGAACTTGGGAACTACTCCGGCGTAGGGGCCCGCCCTTTGCCTAGGCCCGTAGATGTTGAAGAACCTTAGGCAGATTACAGGTAGTCCATAGGTTCGGTGAAAGGCAAGACAGTAGTTCTCGGCTGCGAGCTTTGAGGCCGCGTAAGGTGAGAGCGGCTCCGGGGGAGCGTCCTCACGTATAGCGGTCTTCCCAGCGTTACCGTATACAGCGCACGACGATGCGTAGACAACGAGGTTGACATCAGCGCTTCTGCAGGCTTCCAGAAGGTTGAGAGTTCCAGCGACGTTGATTTGATCTGTGAGTGGCTGATCTTCAATGGACTTCTGGACATCCACAACTGCAGCCAAATGAAACGCGAGCTTGCAGCGTCTCGTTTCTTCGCGTAGTCTCCGGGCGTTCCGCACATCGGCCTTCACCAATCTGAAGTTCCTATTTCCTATGTGCCGGGCGATGTTTGCCAAGGTTCCGGTTGACATGTTGTCGAAAACTGACACCGTGAAGTCTTTCTCCAGCAGTCTGTCCACGAGATGGCTGCCGATGAAGCCTGCTCCACCTGTAACTAAGACTTTCCTTTCTCTTGGATTGTCCCTGAAGCCCACTGCCTCGCCTCCTGCGCAATCGATGATTTCGGATTCTCGCGGTACATAGATAAAAGTTAACGAAAACGATTTGTTTCGTCCAAGAGTTTTCTAAGGTTTCTGCTCGGCATCTCAGATCCAGATAACAGAGATATGAGTGAAGGTGAGTGGGAGTCCCCAGGAAAGTTTGACGTTGCTCTCCTCTGTTGGATCGTCTCAGCAAGGCGCTCTGGTTGGCCTGAGGTGGACTCGGCTATTGCCCGGTGGGTTCAAGGATATCTGTCCGTTCTTCTTCTTGAGCTCATATCTGTCAAGTATCTCCTTGAACAGGGTCCTCGCGGTCTGAATGAAGCCTCTGTCGAGAAGGATTTTGCCTTCATGAACTGCGTCTAACGCTGTGGGGTTGCAGCTCTTGATCGTAGCAAGGAATTCTTCAGGTGTGAACCCGCGAGGCTATAGCGGAATTTTGGCTCTGTACTTGCGCAGTAGATCCCATCTCTGCATGAATTGTGGGAAATTCTCGTCGATGACGGTTATGTCGAAGTCGCTTGACGGTTTGAAGTCGCCTCTAGCTCTTGAGCCGTGCAGTATTATGGTCCAAGGACTGATTGCTTCAACCAGTCTATTCACGTAGGTTTCTAGTTCAACGTTCAATCTCTTCTCGAAGCCTCTTCAATATTTCAGCCGCGTGCTTAAGGCCGCCTTGGTATTATCCTCAGAGTAGAGTTCGAAGGGAGCCTTCTCTATGCTTGGGTGGAGGTTGGGGTATCGAGTAGGGGCGTAGAACTTGTTTAGGTACACACCAGACTCGACCAAGTCATCTATGCGAATTCCACGTTTCTTAAGTCCTTCCAAGAGGACGGCCACATCATGCCTGTACGTAGGCTCGCCTTTCAGATAGTAGATCGCCCTTGCCGCTTTCTCTGGGGATAGGTAGAAACAAAAGCATGCATAGGCATATGAACCGCTTCTGAGGCATCTCTCAGCTTCCTGTAGATCGTACTCAGCTTGCCTGAACCATCTACCCGCCTCTCTCTTCCAAGAACTCAATGTTCTATGCCACGCTTGTTGGCGCAGATTGCTCTACCTTGGCATTGTCGCTTCACCCGTGATGACTGGCGGCCTTGGGGCGTAGACAGATGCAGGACTGACTGCGCTGGCGCGACATTATCTACTAGGCGTGCTGTCACGCGAGAGCGCGGCTTCAAAGTCTCCACAGGTACGATAGGATGGAAACTCTGCGTACGGTTCAGCCCTTCTCACCCAGACTGAGAACCTCTCGCTCGAATCTACGCATCAGGATTGCCTAGCAGTCAAAGAGATCTGAAGTGAATTGACTTCTTCAGTTCACTCGCGAGCTTTTCCCTCTTTGGCTTGTTGCCTGACTCCTATTATCATTTCTTCGATTAGCGATCGCACGACGTTTGTTACATCTTCCTTTTTGATAATAGTTGTCCTGTCTGATGTGTAGCTGCGGGGCTGGGCAACTTTGTGGGCGCCAGGATACTGTCGATGTCTGAGTTCTATCTGAGGGGGAACTATGAACATGTCCTCGGTCTCCAGAGCTTGAGCAGCTTCGGATTCAGTCATCAGTTCTTCGTGCAGCTTCTCTCCAGGCCGCATTCCAATTTCACTAACTGGAATGTCTTGCGGCTTATACCCGTAGCAAGGAGCGGCCTCTTCTAATAAGACTTCTGCGAGATCCTTGAGCCGCAATGCAGGCATCTTCAGTATGAATATTTCTCCACCATGCGCAAGTTCCAAGGATTTGAATACCAGATCAACGGCGTCGGAGGTTCTCATAACAAAACGAGTCATACTTGGATCAGTAGTTTCGATGGTCTGTCCCTTAGAAATCTGTTTCAGGAACAGATCTACGACTGAGCCGCGTGAAGCAAGAACATTCCCGAACCTAACTGAGAAGAAAATCGTTCGCTTGTAGCCCCTGTAAAAGTTGGCACAAGTCATCAGTCTTTCTGTCAGGAGCTTTGTCGCTCCCATCACATTAGCTGGGTTAGTCGCCTTATCAGAACTCAGGTTCACTATCTTGCCCACATCGCAGGCCAAGGCGGCGTCGATAACATTCTGGGTTCCTAGGACATTAGTCTGGACAGCTTCGAAGGGGTTGTATTCACACAGGGGGACGTGCTTCAAGGCTGCTGTGTGAAACACTACGTCAATGTTCTCCATTGCACGTATCATTCTTGACTTGTCTCTCACGTCTCCAACGAGGAACCGAAGGTTTCCGCGGTCGCCAAGATTTCTTTCCAGCTCGAACAGTCCCGTCTCATTGTTATCCAAGATCCGAATGATGTCAGGATCGAACTTGATTGCCTCTTTGACGATGGAACTTCCGAGTGACCCGGCTCCGCCTGTGACAAGTATTTTCTGCTTGCGCAGAGACGTTCCTAGACGTTGGTTCAATCGAACACTCTACCCCTTAAAGTAGGATCTAATCCTTGAAGCGATATAGCGTATTTCCTCACTCGTCATTGACGGATACATAGGGAGGGTCAGGGCCTTTCTAGATATGATCTCCGTTCTCTCGAGGCGTTCTCTATAAGCCAAGGTTTTCCTGTAGAAAAAAGTCAAATGAACTGGATAGAAATAGACCTTTGACATGATTCCGCTTCTTCCAAGATAGGTCATGAGCTGGTCTCTCCTATTCTCAGGCAGCTCAATTGAGTACATCTGATACGTATTAAAGTGGTCTGGGGGTTCCGAGAGAGGCTTTACCCCTCCAACGGGGGAGAGCGATTCATCCATTAACTTCGCATTTCTTCTTCGCATTCTAATTATCCTATTGATCTTCTTTAGCTGGGAGATTCCTAGGGCTGCTGTCATGCTTGACATCCTGAAATTGTATCCGAGGCTAACATAATCCATGTATTCACTTGAGGAGAAGTAGTTTGCTGTTTCCGCTCTGCCATGTGACCGCACAAGCTTCGCTCGTTCGGATATCTCTTTTGAGTCCGTTACGATTGCCCCTCCCTCACCTGTTGTGATGACTTTGTTCGCGCAGAAACTGAGCACTGAAGAGTCCCCAAATGTGCCTAGCATCCTTCCGCGAACCTCGGAACCTATAGCTTCAGCGGCATCCTCGATCAACACGATGTTGTGTTCATCTGCTATTTCTCTGAGCTCCTGTATGAAGCATGGAAGACCTCCGTAGTGGACTGCGATGATAGCCTTAGTCTTCCGCGTGATTCTTCTTGCGACATCATTGGGATCGAGTCCCCAATTTTCCTCTTCTATGTCCGCGAATTCGGGCTTGGCACCAACAAACAGAGGTGCATTCGCTGTGGCGACAAATGTAAATGACGGGACGATCACTTCTGCTCCCTGCCCAATCTTGTGAGCTATGAGAGCCGCGTGGAGGGCCGAGGTTCCAGAATTGAACACTACCGCGTATCTCGTTCCAATATACTCAGCAATCATCTTTTCAAACTCGGCTACTTCCGGTCCTGATGCCCAATGCATACCTCTCTTCAGGCACTCGTTAACAGCACTGAGGTCATTCTGGTCCCAATATATCTTGAAGAGAGGGATCTTCCACATGTAGCCACTCATTGCTTGATGTCACGATCCTTCTTTCAGATTCTTGATCACCTTTGCGGGGATCCCGAAGGCCACTACGTTGTCGGGAATATCTCTACTAACGAAGCTAAATGCTCCTACTATGGAGTTCTGGCCCACAGTTACGCCTGGCATGATCGTTGAATGACTTCCTATTTTGCAGTTTCTTCTCAGTGTGACTTTGCCTTTCTTGTTGTCAATGGTTGATGCCGAGTAAATTGAACAGTGTGACCCAATCTGTACAAAGTCTTCGATTACGACTCCATACTTGGCGTTGATATATGTGAAAGCTCCTATGTCAGTTTTCGACCCGAGTTTGAAGTTCTGCCTGTGCTGAACAACCCAATTGTACTTGTTCAATTTTCCTTCTACTATCTTAGGGTGCTTCCATTGCTTGAAGCGCATCTAGGATCCCTCCTTACGGAGTAGTCCAGGGGTCATCTCTATGTTCGCTAGGACATCTGCTATTCTGTGGCCTGCTTTTCCGTCGCCGTAGGGATTAGAGCATTTCTTGGTTATTTCAAGGAAGTCTTGATCGCAAAGACATCTTTCAATAGTGGCCTTGATCTGTGATCTGTCGTAGCCAACGTCAATCACGTTGCCCGCTCTTTCCCTTCCCTTCTGTCTTGTACCGATATTTACGACAGGTAGCTTGAAAGAGGGTGCTTCTATCAAGCCACTGCTAGAGTTCCCCACCATAACGCTTGCGCTTCGCATCAGGGCAAGGAAGTCCTGTCGTGGGATGCTCTCAAGGATCCTCATAAACGGGTACCTACGATACTGCTCAATCATTCTTATCATCCTTCGACCTCCAGCGTCAGCGTTCGGATATACTATGATGGTCTGATGCTGCAACTCAACTATAGCTTTCAGAGTTACACGAATTTGGTTCGCTGCAGAATCGGCTTCGGTTGTTACCGGATGCTGAATAACGAGTATTAGCGGCTTATCAAAATCCAAGCTGTATTTCTTGGCGAGCAAATCGATACTTGTTCCTCTTTCGTTCGCAATTGAGTCTAGGCTTGGAGATCCGACCAAGAATATTCTGAAGGAGGCTTCTCCCATTTCTTCTATTCTATGTGCGCTCGATTTTGTAGCTGGAAAGTGAATGTGAGCAAGCTTTGTTATTGCATGTCTAACCGGGTTGTCAGCGCTACCTGAGACTTCACCACCGTGGATGTGCGCGATGGGGATGTTCATGTATGTTGCTGAAATGGCGCCTGCAAGCATTTCGCCTCTATCGCCCAGCAACAGCAGGAAGGTAGGCCTTATTCTCTCCATTGCCATAGAGATGCCGAGTAGACACTTTCCCACTCCAGAAGCCATCGCTGCTCCAGTATCTTCCTGAGAGAGCATAGGAACTTTGGCATCTATCTTGAGGTTGTCTCCTTCTATCTCTCGGACAGTTTCTCCGAACTCCTCTGAGAGATGCATGCCAGTAACGATGAGAGATAAGGCGAGTTTCTCGTGGGATTGTATCGCCTTTAGCACAGGCACCATCAGACCATAATCTGCTCTCGTCCCTGTTATGTAGAGGATTCTTCTTTTGATCAAGCGATCATTTCCCATGTAATCTCTCTATCTCTGTTTATCGCTAGCTTGGCCCTCTTGCCCACAATCAGGCGCAGATATTTCGGCTCGATTCCGGTTCCAGGTCTCTTGACGGCTAACATATCGCTTGCTATGGTCGTTCCAGCAGGAATGTCGACATTGGCGACAATACTCTTCCTCACTATCCTAGCGATGTCGATCTCTGATCTTGTGGGTTTCTTCTCTTCGGATCCAAGGATCTTTTCAACGAGCCTCACCTTGTCTACCATCTCCCTAAACTCATCTGGTTCAAGGGAAGCTCTATGATCGGGGCCCTTCATTCTATTATCGAGGGTGAGGTGCTTCTCAATGATGCTTGCACCCAACGCAACTGCTACCATTGGTACAATCACGCCTAGTGTGTGGTCTGAGTAGCCCACCAACGTTCTGAACCTTTCTTTTAGAGTCAACATGGCTCTCAAGTTCACGTTCTCATAGCTTGCAGGATAACTTGTTGTGCAATGCATGACTACGAGTCTCTTGTTGTGTCTTGTAATAGTGTTGACAGCCGCCTCCACTTCATCAATGCTCGACATCCCTGTTGAGAGTATGACAGGAAGCTTCTTCTTCGCGACATATTCAAGCAGTGGAAGATTGGTTAGATCACCTGAGCCAACCTTTATCGCAGGGGCAAGTCTAGCGACCAGATCAACATCATCCTTACCGGAATGCGGCGTCGCCAAGAACACTATCTCTTTGTGATCGCAGTATCTTTTCAGTTCATAGAAATCACTTGAACTGAGTTCAAGCCTCTCAAGCATTCTAAGCTGAGAACCGCTCTCCCCGACATTCTTCCTTTGATACTCTGCAAGCGGCACCCCTCTTGTTACTAGGTCTCTTGCTCTGAACTTTTGGAATTTTATCGCATCCGCCCCCGCTTCCTTTGCGGCATCCACCAACCTCTTTGCAATCTTTAATCTTCCATTATGGTTTACTCCAGCCTCCGCCACCATAAGACAAGGTTGACCCGTCCCGAGAATCTTTCCCTCAATCCTCAATGTCCGACCTATCATCCGATCCTTTCTTTCCGAACTGCGAAGCATACTAGCCAAAACTCGACAACCCGCCATGTTCTTGCGATCACCTGCTCCAACCCGTCATTCTTTCCTGCATTCGCCTTCGGGTCTGAAGAGCCATCCAACAACAGCAGAGATCAGATGCTGCCGTTTGAATCGAATTCAAGACGTGTGTTCTTTTCTTAGTTGTATTTCCTGAATACTGGTTTCATTGACTTGCTACTTAGGTAGCGGCCAGCACCTTCCTTCAGTGCTTTCTTGTAGACCTCTAGGGACTGTCCAGTCGCTTCCAAGGTCATGTCTAATTCTCTCTCCTTATGTGAATAGGAGTTGGCTACCCAAGGTATCAGAACTCCGTTCTCTGCCATTTGCTGACAGAAAAGTGTTCTCAGTTCATAGGAGCTGTTTCCGTGCCCGTCTTTGGTGACATAGTTGAGCCTCCCTGGAAAACCTTCATAGTAGAACTGTTCTCCGATTCCTAGCTCGCGGGATATCTTATTTGACTCCTCCATCAGCCTCCGGTTGTAGTCCCATAGGTAACTCAACACGTTGTGCTCTCTGTAGTAGTCAATCGTCGCCATCATAGCTCCGAGACTAGCCATCTCTCCTCCGAATGTCGTTGAGATCAAGAACACTCGTTCCTCGTTGTGATCTATGCCTCCCAGTCTCATGATTTCCTTTCTGCCGACCAGCGCATTGACAGCGTATCCATTAGCTACTCCTTTGCCAACAGCTACCATGTCGGGGTCAACGCCGTAACAATCTTTGGTGGTTGCCAGCCCAACCCTAAAAGCGCAAGAAATCTCGTCCGAAATGAAGACAGCGCCGTTTTGATGTGTCAACTCCACGACTTCATTCAAGAAGCCTTCCTTAGGTTGAATGTGGGTGGTTGGTTCCATGATGACGCACGCAATCTGTCCCTCATGCTTCTCTAAAGCGCTCTTAAGCGAATCGATGTCGTTGAATCTGAAGTTGAGCGTCAAGCTGGTCATCTCTGGAGGAACCCCCCTGTTCATAACGGTATCACCAATGAACCAGTCGTCATAGGAAAAGAAGGGATGATCCGCACATTTGACGACATATTTCTTGCCAGTGTATGCTCTCGCGAGTTTGACAGCAGCCGTCGTTACTATCGAGCCACATTTCGCGAACTTGACCATGTCCATTCCGCGAAATATCTCCAGAGTCCGTTCAGCGGCCTTCAACTCCGTCATTGAAGTCCTCGTTAAAGTGGTGCCCTTCCTGATCTCTTCGATAGCTGCGCTGTCGATCTCCTCGTTGGCGTATCCTATGGTCACACTTCTCAAGCCCATACCATAGTCCAGATATTTCCTACCATCAGACCCCCAGACATAGCAGCCTTTCCCTCTCTCTAAGAGAGCAGGAGCGTTTTGAGGGAATTGGTCATCTCCTCTGCTGTAGGTATGCGCTCCGCCAGGTATTAGTGAATGGACCTTTTGTCTTAACTCAGTCTCATTCATTCTTGACACCGTGTAAGAACATTGCCCATTCGCCTAATCACATATTGATGTGGACACCTTCATCTGAGCTTCGTTCCGCTGAATACAACATCTCAAGTGCTTTTCTGTCTTCTTCAAAGGTGTATGGGAACCTGTCTTTGCCCTCTATTGCATTGATAAAACAGCGCATTTCTTCAATGTAGGGCTCCTCTTTGATCTTGTCGGCATATCCCTCCACTGTTGTCCCTTTCTCTTCCTGATGTTGCTTCCACGTTTTTGACGCAGCACTGTAAACCTTGACTGCCTCACCCCATTCCCAGGTGATGACCCCTTCTTCGCAGAGAAGTCTGAAGCTTCTGTATGGAACCCTTGAGACAACGTCTATCAGCATATGACCAAGAATCTTAGTCCTAAACCTTAGCAGTATCTGATATACATCGTCTATGTCCGCCTTGAGGTTGCTCAGTTTATCCTTGAAGCATGACAATGCTTCGGGTTCTCCAAAGATCCAGGTCAACCAGATGAGCTCGAAAGGTACGATCTCTCTACATCCACCTGTCTCTCTTCTAGCAACATAGTACTTTGTGTAATCTTCCCAAGGATGCCAGTCTGGGAGATACTGCCCGCAGTGATGGGTGAAGGCGACAGGTCTTCCGGCCTCGCTCGTCTCCACAAGGCTCTTCAGTTTTCTCACCGACGGATGGAATCTCATAGTGCATGAGGGTGCAGCCACGATCTTCTTGTCTCTTAAGATTTCAATAAGTCTATCCATTCCGTCTGCGAGAACGCTGGCTTCAGTGAAGAAATGTATGTTTTGTCTCGCTGCTTCCAGAGCGTACTTCATGTGCATGTCCGGGGGAGTTGATATTATGAGTGCGTCCGGTCCACTATCCATCGCACGTTCAAAGCTATCAAAAGTATCTATGTCATATGCCTTCTTAGATTCCCTTCGTCTATCGTCCCGGGAATCAAATCCAGATACTCCGTCTGCCTTCAGAAACAACAGGTTGCGGATCCGCCTTTTTCCCATTGAACCGAGACCTACAATCAGAAATCTCAAGTAACATCAGACTCCTCGGCACAATTCGTACTCAACTGTCATATTGTCACTGGAGTTCCGGGTCAAAGCCATCTAGCGCGTCTTCTTCAGTTCAACCCCCGATCACTTGGAACTCCGGCAATGGAACGACGAACTTTCCTCCTGACCTAAGATATTCCTGTTCTCTCTGTTTGAAAACCTCTAAGAAATGCCATGGCAGTATGAGGAAGTAGTCAGGCTTGCGGACTCGAGCTTGTTCTTCTGAGATGATTGGAATCATCGTTCCAACCGTCTTCTTTCCCCACTTTTGCGGATTTCTATCTGCAGCAGCCTTTATGAGCCTAGAGTCTAGGTTACAAAACTGCAAAAGGGTATTTCCTCTAGTCGAAGCTCCATAGACGTAGATCGTCTTCCCTCTCTGAGTCTCTGCTTTCACAAAACCATACAGTCTCTTCTTCAATCCTTGAACTCGCAAGGCAAACTCGTCATAGA
>Ga0209314_10001476_pt1 | contig 10337 bp, 10 predicted proteins | sample I19B2metaG_FD_184146 | JGI IMG/M metagenome (GOLD analysis project Ga0209314, IMG submission 184146) | Lake sediment bacterial and archeal communities from Gulf of Boni, Indonesia to study Microbial Dark Matter (Phase II) - ​I19B2 metaG... | ecosystem: Environmental > Aquatic > Freshwater >...
TTGGAAAACGATCTACAATCTCTACCCAGCCGATGAAGAAGGGAGATTCACGTACGTCATGACCGCTCCAGACCTAGCACAAGCTCTGCCTGCAGGCTTACGGACTGAGAGCTACACAGCAATTACATTTAGGCTGATAGTGAATGGTACAAGACAGACTCTAGTATACACTTTCAATGAATACAAACGAGGCTTGAAGCAAGTTTACTCTTCAATCTCATTCAACGCAATTGCGCCGTCGGGCTTACTGTATGGGAATGACACAAACTTTGTACCTGATGGGCTATACATCAAGGTCAAAAGTACTCTAACAATTACTGGGAAATGGTTCAGCCCGGGCACAGTTAACATCCTATGGGATGGTGCAAGGGAGATCGGAAACGCGACAGCTGACGAGAATGGGGTCTTTAAAACTACAGTCACCGTTCCACTAACCTCAGAAGGTCTTCACTACTTGCTGATAAGAGATGCAGGGGTCAGATTCATGTTCAAGGCTTATTGTCTTCCATTTGTGGATGTGAGGCCGCCCGTGGCCGATGCTGGTCCTGATCAAACCGTTAATGAAGATACGCTAGTGACGCTTGATGGCTCCCGTTCGACGGACGATATAGGCATCGACAGCTACTTATGGACTTTCACAGACGTTACGACCAAGACTTTAACGGGCATAAGTCCTACTTACACCTTCACGACTCCTGGGACCTATATTATAACCTTGAAAGTAACGGATGTGGCAGGAAAGTGGGACACAGACGAATTAGTCATCACTGTTCTCGATGTGACTGCTCCCGTTGCTGACGCTGGACCTGACCAGACAGTTAATGAAGATGCTCCTGTAAGCCTCGACGGTTCTAACTCAGCTGATAATGTAGGCGTAATTGGCTATATCTGGACCTTCGTTGATGCCGGTACCCGAATCTTAACCGGTGTTAAAGCAACATATACCTTTGCCACACCGGGCGCCTACACTATCACATTAAACGTTTCAGATATCGTTGGGTACTGGGCTACGGACACAGTTGTGGTCACCGTCCTCGACGTGACGAATCCTATAGCTCAAGCAGGTCCAAACCAGACTGTTGCTGAGAACACCATTGTGAGTTTCGATGCTAGCAGCTCTAGAGATAACGTAGGCATTGTCAGCTACGAATGGGACTTTGGAGATGGAAGTAGTGGAACTGGATCTGCTTTGAACCACACGTATACCAGCCCAGGCAACTACACAGTCATTCTGACAGTGAAAGACGCAGCCCGCAACAGCGGCACAGACTCGGTTCTGGTCACAGTTTTACGGGATACTGACGGAGATCGAATACCTGACGCCTTTGACATCGACGATGACAATGACGGAATGCCTGATATTTGGGAGATAGAAAACAGGCTTGACCCCTTGAACGCGGCTGACGCTTCAAGAGATAACGACGGTGACGGGCTGACCAACCTCCAAGAATACTCTCAAGGCATGGATCCCAACGACTACTTTTCGCCTCTCCCCTCCTGGGTGCCGGCTATCGTGGTGGTCATACTGGGAGTCATAGTAGCCTTAATACTATATGCCATAAGAATTAGAAAGCCTTCGGGTGGCGCCAAGTAGACGAGCGAAACGTCACACGGAATCCTAGGAATGGGTGTTCTTCATCTATTCTTCGATAAGAGCTCCAGCCTAGCTTTAAATGTCGGTTTAAATTATCGGGTGTCAAATTCCTTTTTCTCGGCACCAAGAATACTGCTTCCACAAGCACCTTACTCCGGAGGCAGTAACCCCCAAAAAAAGAATTTAGACGTATATGTGAACCTAATCGCCCGCCATTTTCCAATATCATGGTCCGATACAAACTGCGGTTTTTTATCCATATCTGATCGTTAGATGGACCCTAAGCAGGATAGAACCATTGAAAAATAAGGTCAGTTATATACGCCTCAAAGAATGCGCCAAACACAACCGCCGGTATTATGAGGCACAAGTAGAGGATAGAGACATTCTTCAATATAGGTTTGATCGTTTGCTTCCAACCCGAAATAGGGCGTGGTGAAGAAAACATGTGCTTCACGAGATCTTGTCTATTTCTTATCCCAAACATCTCTGTCCCGATTTTCATGGTAATGCCGCTGGCAAGGATCATGTAGATTGCTTCTATCCATCCATGCACCCCCCATGGAACCATTATTAGCGTCCAAGGGTTGAATGAAACGCCGTGACGGTAACACCAAGTTCCCGCTGTTAACCCAACAAAAAATCCGAATGATACTGGATAAGCGAAGGACAACGCAAGAACTCCCATGGCGAGAATGACAAAAATTACTATAATGTTCCAAGTAACCACGTGCCAGAATATTTGCTCACTTGTCCAGACCCCGCCCTTGGCTCCCCCTAAAAAGTTGATAATGGCCTGTGTAAACCAACTGATCTGGCTAGGGAAGGCCAAGCCCAAGCTAGTTGTGATAGCATAGGACATGAAGAAACCAACCGCAGAAATCTTAATCCATCTTTTTATGTCAGATGTAAATAGAAAGGAGCTCATATCTTACATCTCCTTTCAGAACATATTTAACATTAGTACAAAGGCAGATGCAATATAGATAATTTTCCCTTCGATGCGCGCGCAACATATGTTATCCCATGTTTCGTATTCTTCCTCAGATATCTCTTTTCGGTGGAGTGGGCAACGGTATTTTTCTTCATTCATTTTCTAAGTCCATGCAAAAACCGAGAATTTGAATCGTGGCTGAGAATTTGGTGCTCCGTACTAGATGACTATCTCGGTTCAAATCCCTGATTTTTTAAGTCTCTCATCCGTCATGTGTGGTAAAGCTTTGCGAAACTTTTTGAATATGGCTTCAGCTCGGGGTTTTATTTCCTCTGGCAAGTTAGGATCACCCTCTAATACGCTTTCTTTGTGTTGCCTAAGTCTATTCTTAACCCATGCAAGGTCTTTCTTATGTAAAGCATACTCAAGTTCCCTTTCAATTGCCGTATAATGCACATCGTAGATCACAGTCTTCGGTAAGTTCACAATCACTTGTTTGCTGATAGTTCTTCCCATCTTCTTCAACTCACTTATCTCCACAAGCTCGTGAATCATAAGATACTCATTTCTCAGAACGTCGTCTAGAATAGTTGTATCTTTAGAAAATATTTCCCCGGTCATAAAATCATAGAATTCTTGAGGTGAAACCTCTTTGACAGTATAACCAATAGAACTGAGAGCCTTTCCAGCAGATTCTATCTTGCTTTCAATTTCTGGTAACATAAAACCCACTAACTAAGACACTTATGTAGAATCCTAAAAAACTTTGTCTCTCCAAGGGTTCTAATCGACAGAACCCATGTACCTATTCTAACTAATATCTGAAAGCTAACTTTTCAAGCCACTTCTCAAAACATAACAGATAGCTTTTATTGGTGCTCCGGCCGGGATTTGAACCCGGGTTTGCGGCTTTCTTCTACCTTATTGGGCAACGAGAGGCCGCCATACTTGACCGGACTATACTACCGGAGCGCTAAGCTGTATGATTACCACGATGTTAATTTGTCTTTTCGTTGTGAGATTCAAGAAAGAGAAACTGGAGAAAAGCTTCGCTTTTGGGAGCATCTTGGGCTTGAACATCTGTTGTATCCTCCTTTTCATTGGGTAATGCGGTCCAATGACTAGGAATAAGATTGTTGAAATGTTTGGAAAGCGAGTCTGACAGAACATAAGTGATAAATCATACATCAATCGACAAGATTAACAGGGGGGGTGAGATTTTTTTAGGAGAGGTAAGACTTTTGCTCCAAAGAACTTTATAAATTTTGTTTCATCTGGGCTTGAGCTGACAAAGAATAATTGGTTGAACCCAGCCCCGACATATCTTTCCAACCTCTCGATGAATTCATTGACGGTCGTGGCAACTATCCACCTCTTTGCTATAGCCTCGTTCCCAACAAACTTTCCATGCGTCTCAATTTCCCTTGGATCAGATATGTCATATTTGAAGAATATAGGCAACATGCAACCAGCCCAGAACCTGCATGCCTTCAATGCTACATCATAATCCTCATCATAGGAGACAAGCATCTCCGCCACTTTCTCAAGGCGCTCAGGGTCTCTACCAGACTTTCTGGCGCCGTCCTCAAAAGCACTGAACAGCTTCTCAGGCTGATCCGCAGCTCCAATCCCCAGTAGAATTCCATCAGCGAGCCTACCTGCCAGCTCTGCGACTTTGGGTCCTCCTGCAGCTACATAGATCTTTATGTGCGTCTTAGGCTTCGTGTACAGGTTTGCCTTCCTCAACGTATAGTACTTGCCTTCAAAGCTCACGAAGTCCTGGTTCCACAATTTCTTAATCACGACCATTGCTTCCTCCAGCATCTCTAAACGTTGCCTCGGAGAGGGCCAAGTGTACCCCAGCGGCGATTCGTTCAAGGCTTCTCCAGCGCCGAGGCCAAGGAAAAATCTGCCCGGATACATATAATCAAGGGTTGCGAACGCCTGGGCAACAAGCGCCGGGTGATATCTGAGGATAGGCGCCGTAACTGCGGTACCGATCCTAATATTCTTAGTTCTTTCGGCTGCAGAAGCCATCCACGTCCAAGCAAATCCACCGGCAGCACCTGTGTGAGCCCATGGGTGGAAATGGTCGCTTGTCCAAAGCGTTTCGAAACCATACTTATCTGCCAAGGTTGCGTGCGTAAGAAGCTTGTCAGGCTGGTATTGCTCGTGGCATGTTTTGTAGCCTATTATGAGAGGCACATTACCATTCCTCGACTTCTCAGCATTTCATCGCTAACTTTTATTGCTGTTGAGCATATATGTGTTGACTCACGGAGGGTATATGATTGTGGAGTTCAATCCCGGCTCATGCTCAGACGAATCTCTGCGGCGAGCCGCCCAATACTTGCAGAGGCTTCTGTGAGGTAAATAGAGTCTGGAGAGTGTTCAAGTTTTAAATATCATGAGTTTGAGAACAGTTATTGAAGGTGATTATAAAAATGAGTTGTGTAATGAGGCACAGGCTGACTGACCTAGAAAACAGCGGCAATCCAATAAAGGTTGGCGTTATTGGCGCGGGATTCTTCGGTTGTTCAACAATAGGGCAGGTTTCTCGAATTCCTGGAATCACTATTTCCATGATAGCCGATATTTATGAGGATAAAGCGACTCGCGGGTTTGTAAGGTTTGCCCGTCGAAAGCCTCAGGAAATAGTGAAGGTGAACGATGCTGACACAGCGAACCACTACATAGAGAAGAACGTTCCTGTAATAACGGAAAATAGTAAAGCATTGATAGAGAGCGATGTAGACGTTATCCTCGAATCTACTGGTGTGCCGGAAGTGGCGGCTAAACATGCTTTCGACGCCATAGAAAGTGGGAAGAGTATTGTGATGGCGACTGTTGAAGCTGAATGCGTTGTCGGACCCCTACTATCCAAGATGGCAAAAGAGAAAGGCGTTGTCTACAGCCAAGCCTACGGAGACCAGCCGGCTCTAATATGTGAGCTCTATGATTGGGCAGTGTCCTCGGGGTTCAAGGTTGTAGCCGCAGGAGAGGGGACAGCTGCGAGGCTTGAATGGAGGCATGCGACGCCGGATGATGCGCTTCAAAGATTCGGTTTTACACAGGAAGAGATCGGGCGCCTGAGGATGAATCCGAAGATGTACAACACCTTTCTCGACACGACCAAATGCGCCGTAGAAATGGTTGCTGTCTGCAACGCAACGGGGCTGAAACCAGATGTCAGAGGAATGCATTTTCCACTGGGCTCAGTAAGGGATGTGCCAAAGCTTCTAAGCTTAAAGAAGGATGGGGGCATTCTAGAAAACGAGGGCATCGTCGATGTCATCACCCGTGTTCGCGCAGACGGGAAACGTATTAGAAACGACATTCGATGGGGCATCTTTGTTGTAGTCACCAGTGACAGCAGAGATGTTAGAGGGCTCTTCAGGACATATGAGGCGCCGAGAGGCGGGAGAGGGAAAAATGCTCTGGTTTACCGACCATACCATTGGGCTGGCCTTGAGGCATCAATCACGCTAATCCGTGCAGCATTATGCCATGAACCTACTGGGGCTCCATTGCCATCTAAGCCTTCAGCTGAGGTGTTAACCGCATCAAAGAAGCAGCTGAATCCGGGAGACATTCTCGATGGAGGAGGAGGCTACGCGGCATACGGGCTTGCGGAAAAGGCGGAGACGGCTAGAACGGAGAATCTGTTGCCCCTTGGGTTAGCTGAAGGTATCTGTGTTGTCAAGAAAGTCCCGCCGGATTGCGTAATCAGGTACGACGATGTTGAACTAAACGAGGAATCTTTCCTCTTGAAGCTTAGACGAATACAAGACAAGTCTTTCTATTGAGCTTCTGCAAAGCTCTGAAGATCATGTCTCATCTCTCCTCCAGAAAATTAGAGCGGAATACTTACTCATCATTATGTGGGACCACCGGGAAACGATTGGTCCCAGGAGACCATGCTCTACAAACTTTGCCTTCAATCAACTTATCGTAATGTTGAACGCTTTTGCAGCTGTCTTTCCAAGGCACCATTCCAGCTCTTCATCGGCAAGATTTATAGTTCTATATTTCGCCAATTCTGACGCTGCATTTTCTCCATGATCAGAACCGAACATGAGCCGGTTAGCACCGAGGGTTTTGCAAAAACTGTGTATGGTCGTGCTGGGCAACCAGCTTGTTTCCAAGTATATGTTTGGGCAGAGTTCCGCCGCTAAGGTGGCTTCACTAGAATAAATGGCACTCCCTGAATGTGCCAGAACAATCTTCAGATCAGAGAACTTGATGGCTATCGGGATCAATGCGGACGGAAGCGCCCAAGGAACCCCGATCCCAGTGTGAACCATGACCGTGATCCCCAGGTCTAGGGCTGTCTCAAACACTCTAAATCCAGCCGAGTTCAGAGGATTGACGGCGTGAGCAAGTGGGTGAAGCTTTACGCCTACAAAGCCTAGCTCGTTTACGCATCTCTGAAGTTCTTTGAAATATTGTTTTTGGGGAAGATGAGGATTAGGATTCGCCATCCCAAAGATTCTTCCAGGCATTATCTTCGAGAGGTCTGCGATTGAGTTGTGTTGCTTTACAACTGTCTTCAAGTCAATCGTTGTGCCAGGTTGCACGATGCTTATGTTGATATTATTTTTCCCCATGTTCGCCAAAAGCTTTTCAAGAGTGAAGTCTTCTTCGAAAACATAGTCGTAGCCGAGGTGGGTATGGGCATCAACAATCATTGACGACCGATCTCTCCTTTTTCGCTTAACGCCCTAATATGTGGGTGAGAGGATTTAAGAGGCTTGTCATGGTCATATAACTCTACGCAATTATCCACTGACCTCAGATGCTAGTATGGGTCTCTTTGTTGGATAATCTGGAAGAACCGGTCCCGGTCAGCTTTTGCTCTACTTTTTATAATATATACAAGTTGTGAAGATACCACCAGATGTTTCGATAAGCAGCCAACCGAGCGACTGCGTACCTTATATACCTTTCATCAGATGCAGCATCCATGCAAGCATATCCCCACCGGTCATAGGGATGAAACAGAAAAAAGGGGGTTGTGGTAGATATCACCATAGTAAATAAATCTATCCCCACTATATACTACCCGGAGCTCTTTTTTTAAGTTCACTGTCATGTTGATTTGCTTTACTTTTGCAGAACCTTGAGAAAATATACAAGGAAAATCTTCTTGGATAGCTGGCTAACTAACCCGAAGAGAAATAGAAAGAGCCAGATCGTTTCTTGAATTTACTTGCCTAAGATCTTTTCCGAAGCCCTCTTGATGTCCTCTGCCTTCACGGTTTTTCTTCCTGCGTGCATGGACCAGTCAATGGCTTCTTTTCCGATCTTTACGCCTATCTCTTCGAGGACTCTACCCATCTCTTCAGCAGCTGACTCGCTGACTCTTTCGGCCCCTGCTTTCTTGCAAATTCTATGCATGGCAGCTATTGCTAGTTCACCCAACAAAGATCCCTCTTTTTGGTCTCTTATCTCTAAACACGTTTATTAAAAACTTTTCTATCATTCTCTTTCAGCCCCTCAACTCTTTTATATATGACCTTTAAGAGATTCGATAAAAGCAAACAATAAAAGGAACACAATGCAAAGAATTTGATGCTACTAGAAAGCAAGCTGTAAAAGGATGCATGCGATTGGGAGCCGTACGTTCAGAGAAGGTCAAGAAGGTTGCACGCGAGCTTATTAGGAGGTACCCTGACAAGTTTACGACAAATTTTGAGGAAAACAAAAAGTTCATTGAACCGTTAATAAATGTACCTTCAAAGAGATTGAGAAACACGATTGTAGGTTACGTGACACGGTTAGCCACTCTATCTCAATCTGAGAAAACCCCACAAGGAGAGGGCAGCTGAGCTGCCTCTATGAGAAATGGACAAGATTAAGCATCCCAATCGAGTAGGGAGGATGTCGGAAAGATGCCGGGGGCTTATGAGTCGTGATGATGGTGGACGATTACCGTAGGGGTTGGGCTTTGCGTTATATTAGGGAGGCGACAGACCAGCTGAAAACATGCCAACAAGTCGCCAAATCTATCAGCCTCATTGTAGACGCGGCTAGAAAGGCTCAAGCCGCAATATACTTCAGCCTGGGGGATCCTTCATCCATCGAAAGTATTGTCAATGAGGTCTCTGACGGAGCAAAAACTGTAGAAAACCCAGTCCTGCGATGCCTAGTCGAGATTGAGCGCGCGCTTCAGAGGATTGAGAGCCTACCCGCCTCAGCCGGGGAAGAAGCCCTAAAAGAGGCTAATGAGATTGTACGAGTCGCCTCTGGAATAGTCGATTTGCTTACTTCCAAGGATTAATCGTTTCTACAGGTCATGTTGGTGAACCAGGGGTCTCTTGAAAGAAGTCCATGAGTTTTTTCGTCTCCATTTCTCTCAATATTTCAGTACATTTTTTCGGATCTAGGAACTTAAAATCTAATCCTAGGCTTACCAAGAGTTTCTGAACACCCTTAGCTATCTGAGGAGCCACAAGGATGCCCCTGACTTCACGGTTCGCCTCAAGCTTCAAAGATCCAATGTATTTTGCCAGTTGCAGGGCAGCTTCTTTTCCAGCCGTTTTCCGTTTTATCTCGATCACGACCATTTTGCCGTCCCTGTCAATGCCGTAGACATCGATGAAGCCGGGGTCAACCATCTTCTCGTAGGTGATGGGCTTGAGACCCTCTTCAATCAGGGAAGGTTGGAAGAGCACTGCCCTCTGCATGTCTTCCTCGCTTGCGTGGAGCGAGAATTCTCCCCTATCAATGAGGCTTAGGACTGAGATTGCATAGACCCTGTCAAACGAGATTACGACAGCCTCACGAGACTTGGGCCTTATAGCCCTAATTATGAGGGTGCCTTTCCGTTTATGGGTGTGAAAGAGACATCCCGATGGTTGCCAGTTAACGGGCTCGTATCCTTTCGGCCTATGGACTAGCACTGAACAATCTTCTTTTATGATGAGTATTCTTTCTCCGGGTTCTAACGTCGAGCTTGCTCTTCCATGATAATCGACGCAGCAATTTCCTACAACAATAAGGGTCTTTCGTCCTGAGACCGCTGCCCTGACTACCTCAAGAGCTTCCTCTATTGTTGGGTTTTCATAGACAAGAAAAGGTTTACGATCTGACAACTGACTCACCAACAACTTTTTAGATTTCCCAACATAGATAAATCTTTGATGGAAGTTGGTAGAACCCGGAGAATGGAAGAAGAAACGTGATACGATTCACCACTATGACAGATTGGCAAATGTCTATGAAACCCTTTACAGAGATGAGCAGAACCTGAAGATTAGGCTTGCATTAGAGGCTATCCAAGTGGGCAGCTCGGATATAGTTCTGGACGTAGGTTGCGGGACGGGTTTTCTCTTCGACTATATTGGCAACTCGGTCGATCTTATTGTTGGCGTTGACATGTCTCCCGGATTGTTGAAGGTAGCTGCAGACCGGTATAAGTGCCAATCGAACAAGTCATCTGTCTGTTTGGTCACAGTGGATGCTGATTATCTCCCCTTCTCGGGAAAGGTCTTTGACAAAATTTTCGTGTTCACGCTCCTTCAAAATATAGTAGATCCTAACAAGGCTCTACGCGAGATGGTTAGGGTGGCAAGAAGTGGCTCCACGATTGTGGTCACAGGGCTCAAAAAGTCTTTTTCAGAAGAGGGATTCAAAAATATACTGATACGGGCAGGTCTAAAATCTACTGTTCTAATTTCAAGAGAGCAAGCGAAGGATGTAATTGCTGTTTGCCGCAAGGTCTAGAAAGCAAAGGATAAATAATGGACATGTGAAGGTAATACCAAGGTGAAGAGACATGCCGACTCACGGAAGCCTATCTAAAGCTGG
>Ga0209314_10001478_pt1 | contig 10324 bp, 12 predicted proteins | sample I19B2metaG_FD_184146 | JGI IMG/M metagenome (GOLD analysis project Ga0209314, IMG submission 184146) | Lake sediment bacterial and archeal communities from Gulf of Boni, Indonesia to study Microbial Dark Matter (Phase II) - ​I19B2 metaG... | ecosystem: Environmental > Aquatic > Freshwater >...
AAGACAAAATGCTCAGACGTAAAGGGCGCACATATTCGTTCATAAGCATTCAGTGCTCTATGCACCTGTTTCAACTCAGAAGCCCTATCGAGAACTGACTGAAAAGCGTAGTCGAATATGATAGAGCTCCCATCGCCTGAGTTCTTGGCTACGAAAGCTAAAGTCTCGTTCACGGTCTCGGCTGTTAGGTAGTAAATCACACCCTCCCAGATGAACAAGGTCTTCACATTTTTGTCGTAGCCACTTTCGAACAGCTTCTTGTCGAGCCTTTCTTTATCAAGATCAATAGGGATATAAACAACGTTGTCCGGAAGGCAACCAAATAGCTTGGTGACCCTTTTTATCTTCACCCTTTGAGTCGCTGGAACGTCCAATTCAAACACTTTAACCTTTCCCTTTAGCCCGTCAAACCTGTAGGCCCTGGAATCGTAACCAGCCCCCAAGATAACTAGCTGTCCGATCCCATCATCAATGCATGCTCTTAGACAATCGTCGATGTATCTGGTGCGGACTACTACTTCACTAGGCACCCCAGGAGCTATTCGTTCAGCACACCAAATTGCCATCCTTGCCAGCAGCCGGCTCTTGAGAATAATTCTTAACGGGGGGCTAAGAAAATCTTTGGCCAGAGCATCATAGCAGACACGCCTATCCTCTGGTTTCGCCGACTCAATAGCCCTTGCGGCAGTACTCAGTTCTGCCGTTAGGCTCGTTCTTCCCTCTTTCATAGATTTCCTCGACCTAGTTATCCACGTTCCGCAGACCGCTTCGGAGGCGCTTTGTAGCACCAACGCTTGCTAAGCCATACTACGCTGAATAAGACTCGCCTGCAAATTCAAGCTAGCGTGGCACATCTCTTCTCAACACGCTCAAAATGAGACAAAAGTTGCATACAAGGATTGTCCCCTGGCCTAAGATAGATATGGTTGAGAGGTGGAAACATATATCACCGTCAAAGGGGAGGTATAAATATGCGAGAAAGGGTAGAAGAAGCACTTGCCCATATAAGACCTGTTTTACAGGCCGATGGAGGAGATGTCGAATTGATGGACGTGAAAGAAGGAGTGGTTATATTGAGACTCACCGGTGCTTGTGGTGGCTGCCCTATGTCGGCTATGACTTTGAGACGCGGGATTGAGCGAGTGATTAAGGAGCAAGTACCTGAGGTTAAAGAGGTAGTCGCTGTCTAAGAAGCTAATCCAAGGCCAGAAGCTTTGAGACGGTGGTGGTTCCGGTTTTCAGGGAAACCACATGAGTTTCGCTAGCCGATGAATACAGATGAATATAGAAGCTGTGATCTGTGGAAAATGTTTCAGCAGGCTAGGCACGGGGGTTTGCACCTCCTTCCCTCGCTTGGCAGATCCTGTCGCTGGATTCGTGTCAACCGTGAATAAGCGAGAGTTGACTGCACTAGCCTGCTTGTTGGTCAGCTAGATGACCTCGGAGGAGAGTGGTAAGAAGTGGAGTTAACCAAAGGAAAACCTGGGATACAAAAACAGGTCAGGTGGTCTAGGTGGTATCCAAAGAAGCTTGACGACATAATAATTACCCGCTGGGCCGAAGCATGCAGTGACAGACATGACAACTGCTGTAGCTGCGAATTTCTACAAGAATGCGAGGACCTCATCGACAGGCTGATAGCATGTATGGATGTGGGACCAACGAGCCACCGGGAAGCTTAAGAGTTTACTGTCTTTTCAATAGACGTTCTGATAAGTGCAGTTCGAAACACCAGTTCGTTGGCAGCTTTCCAGGAATCCAAACTTAATAGTTACTGGCGCTGCGCCTGTGACCAGTCTCTAAGCTCGTCTATTGCCTCGTTTTTATACCGCGGTCTCTAATCTCGTAAAGCACGCCCCAGATAGCAAAGAGGAAAGCCGCGATGGCTATCTGGACATAGGTGCCAGGCGCGGCTACCAGCTTAGAGTCCGTTACTCCCGTCACCAGAGCTATGATAATACACACTATCCCAGCGAATCCTGCTACCCGGGAGATCCAAAGGTACAATGTGGTAGGAACTCTCTCCATATATTTACCTCCTTTGTTTGTGGAAGCTGTTTGATTTTCCGTTCAACCTTGGGCATTTCAATAGCTCTTCACCCCAAAAATTTTCGTAGTGCAGACCTTTAGGTCTGCTTTAGGCGGGTCTAAAGACCCGCACTACATTTTTGAACAGCCTCTTGTGCTGTATTAGCTCAGGAGGAGAACATAGAACCTTTACTCGGTTGGCTTTCACTCGTCCGCTCCAGCCGACTTCTCTTAATCTCCTGAATCAAGGAAAGGGCGTATGACAAACCATATAAGAGTCCTCCTGAGAGCAATGTTAGCAATAGGCCCAAGAAAAATTGCGCCATCTGTGCAGTGGCACTCGTATCACTAGATGCGAGTGTTGAGAGGAGGGTATAGAGCAGCCCGCATCCACACGCCGCAAAGGCTGCATATCTAAGCAAAGACCAAACCGTGTAATTAATCACCAATTTACGCTCCTCCATCGTTCACCTCCTTGTTGGAGTTGCTAGTGGTTCGACATAGCCCGGTTAACTCCCCAGGCTTCTTTTTACGCCCAATCCCTTGTCTCGGCTAACTAATGTTTTCGGTGCATCTCTTGCCGCTCTCTCGTTCGTAGGCTTTGCAGTGAGGACAGACTAGCCTGCACAGAGCGGCGAACAGCTTGCATGGCTTGTTGCCCCGTTTCGCTCTGGAGCAGATAGGACACTTGTCCCTACAATAGAGTGCTGATTCACTGAGGTCAGCCACTTTTTCACCTCCCTAAAACTTTTCAGCGACATTATAGCACACTGGATTGGACACAAATGTGAGTAAATCAATCCCCTTTGAAATCATTGTATAGGGACTTAGTGGTTATGGTTCTCCCTGACCCATTCTATCCTTTATGAAGAATCCCCTGCGCCGATTGCCCTCCGGCTTACTGTGAGAGCCTTTTGACGAGTGGTTTGGGGAAGGTAATCGAAATAGCGCCGAGGCATCGACAATCCATGAGCAGGGTTGTAGTATGGTCATATCTAAACACCTCGTACCAGTATCTCACACAGAGGGCCGATAAGATGAAATGCCCAAAGTGCAAGTTTGACAATCCAGAGGGGATGCACATCCCTTCGTTCTCTAGTTAAGGGATATCTACTAACACATCAAACTCAAGGTTCTAGCCCCAATGCCGTAAAATACCATAGGGGTATTCTAAGTAGATTCCTATGGTTTGCTGACAAGCTCAAACCGAAAGTCACACACCGGTGCTCCGGTAGCTAGGGTTCCAGTGCGGGTGAACCGACCCCCGCCTGCTGCCACAGCCTTGGGGAAAAAAACCTCGTCCCCGTAGCAGCTCGTGAAATAACAAATAGAGGGATCACCAAGCTTCTTGGCCACTTCACACCAAACGCAGTATTTCACATTGAAGGCGAGTGCTCTGGGGCTGTCTTCCACTAGCTCAATCTCTTGAAGTCCAGACTGTACGGTTGCTGCCATCATTGCCTTGCCATATTCTTTAAAAGAGCCAACAACATCCCCGCACGCCTTGAAATCCTCGGCCGATGGCAATATCGTTGCACCGATATCGGCCGTCTGGTCCAAAATTCTGCGGAATATGTCGGATGCTTTGTCCTTGCCTACCATGTCAACCAAAGCCTTCCCTGCCGCCATTTGTCTGATCACGTCGTTCAAAAATATCCGATTGGTCACGCCGTGTTCGTAAAGGCTTGACCAATCTTGAGTCTTGCCACGATTGATCTCCTTCCTTAACTTCAACATTAGCTTCATTATACCGATAAGCCCCAGCTCCCTTCGCAGCTCGGCTATAAGGGTCCTTCTTATCCTTCTTGAGTATTTCTTGGCTTCCGCTCCAAGCATGACATCCGACAATGGCTTCCCATAGTTCTTTAGGTCTTTAACCTTTTTCATTGCCTTTTCCTCCCTCCTGATCCGAGAGAGCGCGTTCCATTTAGTTCTCGCGAGAGTTTGCACATGTGTTCTTGTGCTTGCGACATTCTATCGCAAAATGAATAATTGCGCAAGAAGTCGAGAGTCTACTGTTTTGCGGTACACTATATCGCTGAGTATGTTTGACAAATGTTTGACACTGGCACGAAAAAGTGCCTCTGGTTGTGTCCAATCCACCACACTGACTTGATATACAAGTTGAACTCTGTTGGGGGTCACACCAAGAGTGTAAAGCCTGAGGTTGGCCTCAGGCTTTATATGCCATATTTCTTACGTACACCATGGAAATCGCTTTTATATAAGAGTTGGTAACTCTCCAGAAATTTGATGGAAAGCAAGAAGGTAGATTATGATTGGGTAGCCCTTAGCCTGGACTGCAAGAGGGAAAAGGAAACCAAAGCGGAGGGAAAGAGATTAAAAAGGGCAAACGAGAGCCATAAAATAACACAAAGGCCGTCTGCCAAACCTTTATTCAGCCATCCAAATCCGCTCCTCGCCTCTGGCAGATGTGGACAACAGCTAAATGAATAAGGGTCGCCTCTTCCCAAAGCATAGAAGAACAAGGAGGTGCTACGATGTCTCAGCTAGCAGACCTAGAAGCAAGAGTAAGGGTTTTGGAGGATACGGAGGCCATCAAGAAGCTCAAAGCTAAATACTGGCGCTGTGTGGACAAGAAGCTGTGGGACGAATTGGCAGACTGTTTTGCGGAAGATGCAGCAGCAGATTATGGGCCTGACATAAAGCTGAAAGGTAGAAAAACCATTATCCAGTTCCTGAAAGATAGCCTGGGGCGGGAATCTGTTATCACCGCTCATGAAGGCCATAACGCCGAGATTGAAATAACCAGTGAGACAACGGCCAAGGGCATATGGCCATTACATGACTATGTAGTTATACAGCCAAACACCAGACTGAACGGCTGGGGTCACTATGAAGACGAATATGTTAAGGAAAACGGCCAGTGGAAGAAAAAGAGCACCAAGATTACCCGCATCATTGAAGAGTGGATGCTGAGCAAGCGCTAAGCAGTGGACGCCCTGACTCTTATTATAAAGTTTCGAGTTTGAACTCTGGGACAGGGGCTAAAAGAGACGACAGCAGTAAGCCATTCCTTCAAAGTTTTTTGTGGTAGCCGAGGCCAGCCCTGCGGTGCAGCTAGCTCCTGGCCACTTTGCTTCTCAGCCAGGCGATCCTGCTGGCTACGCTTTTCGCTGCCTGAGCTCGGGTAGTGCTTTTTCGCAAGTCTCCGGAGAGCTTTTCATCGCCAATGACATCCCTTACCCAGTTGCTGAAGTCGCTCTTGGACTCACTGGAGTGATAACGGAAGGTCTCTTCACTCATCTCCTTAAGGGCCGCCTCCAGCTCTGCCAGGTTTTTCAACACGCGTCCATCTGAGCACCAAAACCGTTTCTCCTGGGGAACATCAGCCAACCATCCTTCTGCAATTGTTTTGGTGACCTTTACCATTCTGCCTCACCTCCATGGTCTATTTTAACATAATCATTATCCTCTCAGATAGGTGGACTGCGACTGGCCGTGGCCAGTTCGTGCCACCAAGCTGGGTTCCAACGGGAAATTGAAGACGCCTTCTCAGCCTTGAATTGAGACATAAGGTGGAACACGGGCTGCGATATGTTCCTCACTCCGACCCCAGCGAAATTGAGCCTACCGAACAGAAGCTCAGCGTTAGTTACCTCCGGCACCCGACGTACCTCGGAAATGCGGCGCAGCAAGGTAGCTGCCACCAGGCCGCGCAGCAAGCCAGAAACTAAGAACAGGGTAAGCAAGCTGTAGCCCAGCAAAGGCGGCAGACGGAGGGCCAGATAGCCGCCCAGTAGGGAGCCCAAGCAAATGGCGCCTCCGTTCATAGCATTAAAAAGGGCAATGCACCGTGTCCTGTTCTCTGGAGCTGAGGCATCATAGAGGAAATTGGCGCTGGCGAGGTTGAATCCAGCCCAGGCAAACCCCGATAATATCTGCACCGGGATCAGATAATAAAGTTGCGGGCTTCCTATCCATAGCAGAGGGACTAAAGGAACAATGATAGACGTGACCCTTAGAACCTTAATGTTTCCTGCCCTGTCGGCTCGCCCACCCCAGAAGGTGAGGAACATCAGGTTAGCCAAAACCGCAGTAGCAGTGACGGCAACATAGGTCAGGTAGTCGAACTTCAACTCGCGCAGCATATAAACAGCAAAGAAGGGGGCCGCCAGGTAGGTGGCAAAGTTCATCAGCGAAACATAGATGGTAAACCTGCCCAGGTTTGATGAACCCAGGTTCCTCACCACATTCATCAGGCTATGATGGTCTCTCTTCACCTTCGAGAGAGGCGGCTCATACATCCTGGAGAGAAAATACCAGGAGACGAGCCGGAAGAGCATGGCACTGCCGAAAATAATAGAGAAGCCAAGGAATATCTCGGTGGAGGAAAGGTGCAGTACAATCCCTCCAATGAAGAAAAAGATAAGAGCGATAAGCCCGCAGATCTTGCCTCTCGAGCCAAAATACCTGCCTCTTAGTCCTTCGGGGACCAAGTCGGCCATCATGCTCCCCCAGGCCGGGTTCCCCAGAGAGCCGAAAACGGTGCTCAGGGTAAAGAGTCCTATTAGCCACCATACTTTGTGGCTCGGGAACAGATAGGGAACGAGTAGAATGGGCGCCCACATCAAGGCATGTGTGAGGACGACAGGCAGGATGAGACCCTTGCGGCTGCCCGCTCTCTCAGCCAGGCGGGGAGCGGCAAGTTGGGATAGGGCCATGGCCAGGTTAGGGATGCTGCAAAGCAACCCGATCTGGACGGTAGTAGCCCTAAGGGCCAGGGCAAATGGAGCAATATAGTCCTGGGTAAGCCCCTGCATGGCCGAATAGGCTGAGCCGTCCAGTATGCTGTACTTTAAGCTCTTCTTGACCTCTTTTCTTTGAGAGAGTAAACAGGCCAACGATACCTCCCCCAGGAATTAGCCCCAAAACACTCTACAGGCATAAAGACTCAAAGTTCCGGCGATGAGCATCGGCGGGGTAACCAGGAGTCCAAGCTTCAGGTATTGCAGCGGGTGAATATCAAGCCCCCTGCGCCTCAACAAGATCAGCCAGAGCATGGATGAGAGCGAGCCGATAATAGCAATATTGGGCCCTAGGTCAGCCCCCAGGATGGCCGCATAGACCAGGCTGGGGTCTAAAGATGACGCCGGGTTACTTATGCTTCCCAGAGTTGAGACTGAAACCATCATCGCCGACCAGTTATTGATCAGGTTCGAGCCAATAGCTGTGCAGAAGGAGGTGGACACCACTGCCTCCATGCTGCCTCGAGAGGAAAGGTCAGCTAATGCCTCGCCGAGAGTATGGGTGACCTCTGCGTTTTCCAGCCCCTTCACCAGCAGTGCCAGGCTAAGAATAAAGAAAAAGATAGACCAGGAGATGCTTGAGCCGATATGGCGTATGTTGAGACGGCGAGAGCCAAAGCCGCCCACCAGAAGGACTGCCGCACCAGCCAGGGCTGGCACAGAAAGCGGCAGACCATAGATAGAGGTAAGTATGTAGCCAAGCGCAGTGAGAGCCAGACCACCACAGACGAAGAGGAAGAAGCGGTCGACCTTGATCGGGTATTCTGCCAAATCGCGGTTGAACGAGGCTGATACTTGCTTTCTAAAGATGATGGCGAAAAGAGCTACATTTAGCGAAATTACCACAAGACTAGGGAGTAAAAGGAATCGCAGGTATTCCCCCAGGGTAATCCCAAACTCGTCTACGGCCAACAAGTTGACCGGGTTAGATACCGGCAGAATCATGGAAGCTGTGTTGGCGATGAAGGCACAGGCAAACACGAAAGGCAACGGGTTGAGCCGGAGCCTGGTCACCAGCACATAAACCACCGGGGTCAGTACTAAGGCTGTGGCGTCGTTGGAGAAGAAGGCCGTAACCACTGCTCCAAGGCCAAAGACAACAAAGAGCAAGCTACGCCCACTGCCCTTGGCCAACCTGACTGCCTTGATAGCACTCCACTCGAAGAAACCAGCCCGGTCAGCTACAGCGCTGACCAGCATCAAGCCTAGGAAGAACAGGAGGATGTTGAGGCTAGCCTTGAGCACCTCAAAGGCTTGCGTCAGCGATACCACGCCCGTGGCCAGCATGAGAAAGGCCCCCAACGAGGCTGCTGCGGCTTCGTTCAGGGGCTTTGGCCGAGCCATAACCAGTATTAAAGTTAAAACAAAGATACACAGGGTAAGAACCACGCAATCTTCTTCCTCAGAAAAGGCGGAAGGGCCACTCCTTGGGAACGACCCCTCCGCTTCAAACTACTTGCTAAACTACCTCGGCTTCAGCTTGCCCTTTTGCCTCAGGTATCACCCTTTTTCTGGCAAGACCACCTCCCTTTCACTCAGATAACTCTACTTCCAAGGTTGAACACCCTCCGAGCAATTGGCTGGGTTGCCAACCAACAACCTTTTGTGGCGAAGGCCCCCGTCAGAATTTGTTATACCCTTTCAAAGACACTTTAGAAGCTCTTCACCCCAAAATTCTCTAAACAGCCTTAAATGGCTCTGATTACAGCCGCTGGCTAGACATCTTTTCCGGGTACGACATTGTCCGCTGGTCGTTTATATAGGCATTCCCTTGGGCATCTATATATCCCTCATAGAGCAATACCTCAGGGTGCTGGTCCAGATCTTCATTAGTTCTTATCGAGATATGTTGCTCCTGCGCCAGGTGTGGGCTAAAGATGCGGATGCACCTTACTGGCTTTTCGTGGATGACTCCGTCATACTCAAAGCATCTCAGCTCAGTAAGATATTCCCGCCGCAGCATGAACTCCTGCCGCATGTATTCCTGAACAGGCTTGGGAAGCCTCTTAGCCCCGTTCCTTTGCCAAAAGTGGAAAGGCATCTCCCAGTTTGCCTCCTGTTCTACCATTTGCCCCGAAACTGCCCTGACCCACCCTTCTAAGCGTCTTGTTGCAAGCGGCTGCCTCCTCCAAGGAGGGTTGAAACCTCTCCTCCCTTATGTTATGAAATAAGCAAGATGAATGATGAAGCGTTACCCATGATGAATAGAGCATGTTTTACAAATCAGGCGTGATGGTACACCATGTAAGTTGATTTGTCAAGGGGTTTTGGGAGGATTTTGAAGCAGTTTTTGAAAGGAGTTTCGGGCTATGTGGGTGAAGCTATCAGGCATAATCGCCCCCCGATATATCGGGGGCAACTACATTTCCAAACGGTCTCCAGCCCTTCTTAGAAAGTTTCCCCTACCTACCTCCTGATTGCTTTGCCTTTGTATTTTAGCCTTCAGGTTGTATAATAGGACTTAGCAGAGCTAGCTCATTTAATATGCCTGAAATCCCTTACAGAAGAGAGAGGTAGTATTTTCCCCTCCTATGATATTGACTCAAAACGCCGAGGTGGCGGAATAGGCAGACGCGAGGGACTTAAAATCCCTTGGTCCCCAAGACCATGCGGGTTCGAGCCCCGCCCTCGGCATTAACCTAAGGTATCCCATGGCTAGTTCAATTATCCGGTCGTTTAATAATCCTACCTGTCATTCTAACCCCTTCGCCTCTTGTCATTCTGAGGAAGCGAAGCGACCGAAGAATCTCGCTCAGGGTAAACTCCACGAAGAATCTAGAGACCCTTCGGTCACCCAACACGCCTTCAGAATCAACCATGCCACTTGCTATTTGGCGCGACAGAGAAGGAAAATAGGCAACCTTAAGCACATTGCTCTCTATCCCCCTCCCTCTAACTCCCTCCCGCCAAGGGAGGGAGGACATGTGTTACCCTCTCCCTCGATGGGAGAGGGTCAGGTCGACAAGACTCTTCGAGGTGAGGGTGTTGGTTCTTTTTCAGTATTTTCGTAGCGGCAAAAATGAAACATCCTTCAATTATTCACGTTGATTTGGATGCCTTTTTTGTCTCTGTGGAGCAAGCCTTGGACCCCACTCTGAGAGGCAAACCAGTCATAGTTGGCGGTCATTCCCCACGTGGAGTGGTCTCCTCCGCTTCCTACGAGGCGCGCTCCTACGGCATACGTGCTGGCATGCCTCTTACCCAGGCTCATCGCCTTTGTCCCCAAGCTATTTTCCTTCGAGGTAACTTCTCTCGGTATTACCAAGCTTCACAGAGGTTTATGAACATTCTTAAGGATGTAACCCCTGATGTGGAGCCGCTGGGGCTTGATGAAGCCTACCTGGATGTCAGCGGCTTTGGGCCAGCTCATGAGATAGCATTAAAGATGAAGAGTCGCATAAAGCAAGAGCTAGACCTTACTGCTTCAGTAGGCATTGCTAGCTGTAAGGTGGTCGCCAAGGTGGCTTCTGACCTGTCCAAACCCGACGGACTGCTGGAAGTTGCCCCAGGGGAGGAGCGCTCCTTTC
>Ga0209314_10001479_pt1 | contig 10324 bp, 10 predicted proteins | sample I19B2metaG_FD_184146 | JGI IMG/M metagenome (GOLD analysis project Ga0209314, IMG submission 184146) | Lake sediment bacterial and archeal communities from Gulf of Boni, Indonesia to study Microbial Dark Matter (Phase II) - ​I19B2 metaG... | ecosystem: Environmental > Aquatic > Freshwater >...
CCACGGTGAAGTCCGCGTCCTTGCCGGCCGCCGGCACAGCCACGAAGATGTTCCAGAAGGCGCCGCCGTACCAGAGGCTGAAGGCCAGCAAGTGCACGGAGCGGACGCCCAGTTGCACCCAGTTCAGTCCGTGCCTTGTCAATACTTCCGGCCAGCCGGCCAGGACCACCAGCAGCAGGGCCGCACCCAGCGAAATGCGGTCGACGGCGGTGAGGTCCGGACCCGCTGCGCCCCGACGGGCGGCCTCTGTCCCCACCAGGATGGTCAAGGCCAGCAAGGCTGCGGCTGCTGCGCCGGCGCCAAGGGGTGAGGCTGCGTGCATCAGCCCCCGCAGCGTCAGGTCCAGGGCGCCGGCGACCGCCAGCACAGGGAGCAGCCAGTGCTGCGCCCGACGGAAGACCTGCCGCTGGCGCACCAGGTAGGCGTCGGCGGAGGGGCCGTCCAGCAGCGAGGCGGCCGGCTGCGCGTAGAGCGCGTTCCAGACCAGGGCGCCGGTGGTCAGGCCGAGGCTCAGCAGGAACGCCCAGTGGACTGCGGCGCGGTACGTTACGGGCCCGTCTCCGTCGACCGCCATGTAGGCGCCGACGGCGGAGGCTATGGTGATGATGGTGAAGGCCACCTTGGGAAGCAGGTACCGGTTGAACACCTGGCGGGCCTCTTCCCAGCGGTCCTGATGGCGGGCAGGCATGGGGACACCCTCCTTTCGAGGCGGAACGGCGGCGCGGCCGGCCGGGCGGGCTGCTGCGGCGGCCTTCGGGGCAACCGTCACTGCACCGGGGCGGGCAGCAGAACCTGCTGCCGGGCCCGCATTCCGGCCGCTTGCAGACGCTCCAGCACCACCCCGCTGTCAGCGGCTGAGATGCGAATGGCCAGGCCACAGCCGCCCCGAATCACCTCCGGTTTCTGGACGACGCGGAAGGGAGCCGCCCCGCCGCTCAAGGCCCGCTCGGCCTTGAGCGTGGCGTGGGTCGAACCGAAGGTCATGTAGAGATAGTCAGGCATGTCATGCTCCCCGGCGAAGGCCTCGGGCGGGCACGGCCCGCAGGGACAGGATCCGCAGTGCCTGGGCCAGGGCCGCCATGTCCGAGGACTGTGAGAAGACCCCCAGGCTTACCCGCAGGGTTCCCGTGGGAAAGGTCCCGATGGTGCGGTGGGCCTGGGGTGCGCAGTGGAGGCCGGCCCGGGTGAGGCAGCCGAACTCCTCGTCCAGAGCCGCCTCCAGGGCGGCCGGGCTCCATCCGTCCAGGCGGAGCGAGGCCACGGGCAGGTGCGCGTCCCTTCCGGCATACAGGGTGAGCCCGGGCACTTCCGCCAGAGCCAGCCGCATCTCCTCAGCCAGGGCCTGCTGCCGCGCCGCCACGGTGTCCACGCCCCGCTCCAGCAGCCATCCGGCCGCGGCGCCCAGGCCGGGCGATGCCCGGCCCGTTCAGCGTGCCGGCCTCCAGGCGCTCCGGCATGTCGGCCGGCGGTTCGGGTGACTCGGAGTTGCCGCCGGTGCCGCCCAGGCGCAAGGGGACCAGGTCGAGTCCCGGCCGCACGTACAGCAGCCCCACGCCCTGCGGCCCAAGCAGCCCCTTGTGGGCCGAGCAGGCCAGGAAGTCGAGGCCCAGGGCGTCCGCGTCCAGCGGCAGATGCCCTGCGGTCTGCGAGGCGTCCACCAGGACCGGCAGGCCGACACGGTGCGCCTCTGTGACGATGTCCTCCAGGGGCAGCACCTGCCCCGTGACGTTGGAGGCGTGGGTCAGGGCGACCAGGTCGGCGCCGGCGGCCAGGGCGTTGCAGTAGGCCTTGAGGTCGAAGGGTTCCTGGCGCCACCCGGCAGGTCCCGGGGGGACGGCGTAGAAGATGACGCCCCTGGCCCTCAGTTGGTGCAGGGGACGCCAGACGGCGTTGTGCTCGAAGGAACTGGTGATGACCCGGGCCCCGGGCCGCAGGTAGCTCTGCAGCACCAGGTTGAGCGAGTCTGTGGCGTTCAGGGTGAAGGCCAGCCGGCTTTCATCGCGGATGCCCAGCAGGGCGGCGGCAGCCAGCCGGGCCTCCAGCACCACGCGCGCCGCCTGAACGCTCAGCCTGTGGCCGCCGTGGCCGGGGTTGCCGTTCCACTCGGTCAGGGACCGGGCGACGGCCTCCACCACCCCGGGGGCTTTGGGGTTGGTCGTGGCGGCGTTGTCCAGGTAGATCAGCGTCATGGCGGATCCTCCCTCCCGACTCGTGTGGCAGTCAGGCCCCGGCGGCCCGCGCCCCGAGCACGGCCCTGGCTGTGTTGAATAAGAAGAACAGCAGGGCGAAAACGTTGAGCATGCCGCCCCATTGCCTCCCGGCCAGCCAGTCGGCCAGGTCTCCGGTCACGCGCAGGGCCAGCGACAGGTGCAGCAGGGCCAGGTGCAGGTAGAAGGCCGGACGATAGGGCAGGGCCTTGCCCAGCACGGCGGGGAAGATCACCGGGGCGTGGGCGAAAATCATGGACATCACGAAACCCAGGAAGATGGTGTGCAGGATGGCATCGTAGTGGGCCCCGGCCATGACGCCGCCGTACCACAGGGCCAGGAGGCCGGAGATACCCAGCCAGGCGTACCCGGTCAGCAGGGCCACGGCGATGAAGCGGGGCAGCTCCTTCAGACGCACGGTCCGTCGGGCCACGTCGAAGCGAAGCAGCCAGGCCGCAAGGCCCACCAGGCCCAGGCCGGCCAGACGCACCCCCCAGCCGTAGTCCATCAGGGTCACCGCCAGACCGGCCGCATAGACGCCGGCCGCCGCCAGAAAGAAGCGCTCCGTGGTGCGTCCGGAGAGCACCAGCCGGCTCAGCTCCAGGCGCTCCCCGGCGATGGTCAGAATCAGGAATCCCGCCCACCAGGGCACCGCCTGGGGAATGGAGCCGCCGGCCAGCCAGAGCACGTTGCCGCCCAGCCAGACCGCCGCGGCCAGGGCCATCGTCTCCGTGAACAGGGCCCGCTGGCGCTTGACGATGAGGCCAAAGACGGCCAGCAGGACCAGGCTGGCGAGGGTGATCAGGGCCTCGCCCAGCCGGCTGGGCAGGCCCGCGAGCAGCACCAGCCCGCCCAGCCCCGACAGGGCCGGGGCCAGGTAGGTCCACGGGTGCTTCAAGGCCACCGCCCGCTCCAGGCTGATGACGGTGCCAAGGAACCCGGCCACCATCAAGGGTCCATGCCTGCCGGCCAGGTTCCGTTCCAGCGGCGGCAGCCGCCAGCCCATTCGCACCAGGCCCGCCCACATGGCGAACAGCAGGGCGATGATGCCCAGGGCCATCAGGATCGCGCGGGACCGCTTGAGCATTGAGGCCATCTGGGGAAACCTCCCATTGTCAGGAGCGGGGCACAGCGCCGTCGCCCAGGTGCAGGTGGGAGGCCGCGAACATGGCCCCCTGCGGCCCGGCTTCAAAACCCCGCGCCGCCCCGCGCGGGATCACGGCCAGCTGCATGGGGCGCAAGACGTACTCTTCCCCATCCACCTGCAACTTCAGCTCGCCGGCCAGGATCAGCATCAGGCTGTCGCCTTCGGTGAAGGGATGCGCCGGCTTGCGGAAGCCCGGGTTGACGCGAACCAGGTTCAGGTCCAGGACCTGGTTGCGATACATCTCGGTCCGCTGCACAGGGTCTCCCGCGTTGGACGCGCCGGGATCCCAGGTGATGATGGTAGTACGCACCGTGATTCCTCCTTGCGGGCCCGCCTTGGCCAAGAGGTCCATGGGGCCGCACTCCCATTATCGGCTCCCGCCGCCGCTCTGTTCGTGACCTGCGTCACACGGAGGCGGTCTGCCACGGGGTAGGCTAGAGACAGGTGACGCGTCATCATGATCGACACGGCGTTCCTATCCCGATTCCGACTGTTTGCCGGTCTGCCCCCGGACCGCCTGTCCCAGGTGGTGGACCTGCTGGCCGAGCGCCACTACGACCGGGGAGAGCTGGTCTTCCAGCAGGGCGAGCCCGGCCGGGCCGTCCACTTCCTCCGGGAGGGGCGCATCAAGGTGTACCGGCTGGAGGCGGATGGCCGGGAGTCCATCGTCCGCTTCTTCGAGCCCGGCGAAGCGTTCGGGCTGGTGGTGATGCTGGACGGGCAACCGTACCCGTCCACCGCCGAGGCGGTAGCTCCCTCCCGGGTCTGGTCCATGCAGGTGGAGGACTTCCGTCGCCTGCAGCAGGAATTGCCGTCCCTCTTTGGGCAGGCCCTGGGCGTGGTAGCCTCCAACCTGCGCGCTGCCCAGAACCGCGCCCACGACCTGGCGGTGCACGGCGTCCACGCCCGCCTCTCGCGCTTCCTGCTGGAGGAGGCCCGCCGCCGGGGCCGGCCTTCGCCTGACGGCTGGACCCTGGACCTGGACCTGAGCCGCGAGGACCTGGCCGGCCTGTTGGGTTCCGCCCGGGAGACGGTGAGCCGGGCCCTGGCGGACCTGCGCCGCACGGGTGCGGTGCAGGAGGGCCCGGGCGGGACCCTCCTGCTGAGCAATCGGCACCTGGAACCGTGGCTCGAGGACTGAGACCACTCAGGACAGAGCCCACTCAGGACAGAGCCCACTCAAGACGGAGGCGACTCAGGACGCAGAAGCGCCGTCCGCTGCCGGGCCCGGCGCACTTGCGGCAGCTTGATCGCCGCCGACCAGGGCGTTGAGGTCCAGGACCAGGGCGTCCAGATCATCGAGGTGGCACAGGTACTCGGCGTCTTCGATGGCCTGACCGAGAACGTCGTCCGGGCATTCGTCGGCGACGCAGCAGCCGTGAGCCTCAAAGACTTCCGCCGCCCGAGGGTGGGCGGCCAGTGCCTCTTCCACCGTGGTCTCCCGCGTGATCAGCATGGCTTGCACCTCCCTTTCGACCTCATCGTGCCATACTGCCGCACGCGGCGATGTGACAAAGGTCATCGATTTGGGCGCCGGGGTTTCCACTGCCTTTTGCCGCCCTGCGCAATGCGACGAATCGTCGTATTTTGACCCCTTGGTAAATGGGCATTTCCGCTTGGGCCCAGGGGTGGGTTCGGCAGCAAAACCACGCTGCGACTGAGTTTCGGGAAAATGCGACGAATCGTCATATTGCCGAGGGGCTGAAGGGATCGACAAGCGCTCCCGGCGCGCCGGGCCGCGCTAAACTTCGCAGCCTTGCAGCGCTCCACTTCGCAGCGCTCGACGTCGCAGCGCTCGACGTCGCAGCGCTCGACTTCGCAGCGCTCGACTTCGCAGCGCTCGACTTCGCGGCGCTCGACTTCGCGGCGGCGTAACAAAGACCCGCACTCCAACCGAGTGCGGGTCTAAAGCGGCGGCCTTTGCCGCCCCCGGAACGGGCCAGGGCCTGAGACCTCCGCGCCGCGGCGGCCAGCCTCTCCGGGCGAGTCAAACCAGGTCCAGGTCCCACCGCACCACGGCCCCCGGCTGAAGCGAAGGGGCCAGGTAGTCCTGGGGGTCCGTGCTGTGCAGCCGCACGACGCGGCCCGCACCGGCACCCACCGGGGCCACCTCCACCAGCCGGCCGCGCACACGCACCTCCATGGTGGCTGCGGGAGCAGGCTCCAATCCTTCCGTCACCGCCTCAATCGGGAGAGGCGTCCAGAGAATCATGTGTCCACCTCCTGAGGAGGGTCTGGGCCTGACGTGCACGGGCGACGATTGCAGGGGCCTCCGGCGCGGCCGCTAGGTCGGCGGGGCAGGCGGCGGTTCCGCCGGCGGAACGGCGTGCGGCAGGGACTCGCCGTGCCCCACCATGGCCTCCGCGCCTGGCCTTGTCCCCTTGCCCTGACCCTTCTTGCGTTCGGCGATGAGTTGATTGACTTTGCCCAGGGCCTGGGAGAGTCCGCCGACCTCGTCCATGAGGCCGGTGGCCACCGCGTCCTTGCCCACCAGCACTGTGCCGATGTCCCGGGCGAGGTCGCCGGTGCGGAACATCAGCTCGCGGAACTTGCCCTCCGTGCAGCGCGAGTTGGAGACGATGAACTTGATTACCCGGTCCTGCATCTTGTCCAGATACTCGTAAGTTTGCGGCACGGAGATGACCAGGCCGGAGAGGCGGATGGGGTGAATCGTCATGGTTGCCGTCGAAGCAATGAACGAGTAGTCACAGCTGACCGCGATGGGAACGCCGATGGAGTGGCCGCCGCCCAGGATCAGTGACACGGAGGGTTTGTCCAGGGTGGCGATCATCTCGGCGATGGCCAGGCCCGCCTCCACGTCGCCGCCGACGGTATTGAGGATGACCAGGAGACCCTCAATCTCCGGGTTCTGCTCGACGGCCACCAGTTGCGGAATCAGGTGCTCGTATTTGGTCGTCTTGTTCTGAGGGGGCAGAGCCAGGTGCCCTTCGATCTGACCGATGATAGTGAGCACATGCACGCTGGACTTGTATTCGGGTACGCTCAGGGTCCCCAGCGACTCGAGGGTGCTTGTGGGGTCCTTGCCCTTCTTCCGGGGTTTGTCCCCCTGGCTTTCGTCATCGCCGTCGGGCCCTGTGGGGGCCGGCTCAGCCGGTGCAGCCGTACGGCCGGGTTCAGCATTGGGCGGGTCCAGCCGTGCCGGGGCGTTCGGCACATGGGGCGTCTCAGGTTCCACGATCTTGCGGGTGCCAGGACCCGCTCCGGTCGGCGATTCTCCGGGTTTGATGAAGGCCACGTCTCTGCACGCTCCCTTGGCAGCGGCGCCCCTGAAATGGGGACGCCGCGCACCCGTTAGTATCAGCAGTGCGCGGCGCGGCTATGCTGCGCCGGATACAGCCGGCCGTTGACATCGTGAGCGGCCCCGCGGACCGCAGGGCCGCCCGTCGGCCTGGCGACCGTCAGTCGGACGTCGTGCACTGCAGCCGGAACTCGGTCGGCGTGAGGCCCGTGACCTTCTTGAAGACGCGGCTGAAGTAGTTGGGATCGTTGTAGCCGACGGTGAAGGAGGCCTCCTTGACGCTGGCGCCTGCGGAAAGCATCTGCTTGGCCTTGTCCAGACGGACGCGGGTGAGGTAGTCGATGAAGGTCTCGCCGCTGACCTGCCGGAACACCTTGCTGAAGTAGTAGGGGCTCATGGCCACCTCCTGGGCTGCCTGCTCCAGGGTGATCTCCTCCGCCAGGTGCGCCTCGACGTACCCCTGGGCCCGGCGAATCAGCAGGTGAAGATGAGACTGCTTCACCTGCTTCTGGGCGCGGGCCCAGCGTTCGAGGCTGTCCTGCACCCAGATCAGCAGGTCCGCAGCGGGCAGGCTGCGCGGGGGCTCGGCTCCCCCCTCCAACTCGGGCCAGCCCGCGTCCCGGACGCGCCGGCTGAGCGCGCCGAAGAACCCGAGCAGGGCCTGCCGCAGAACCTCTTCGACACAGCCTGGAGAGCTCTGGACGCTGAACCACCAGTCCTCCAGCTCCTGTCGCACGCCCGGCGCGTCGGCGCCCTGCAGCCGTTCCCAGAGCCTCTCCTCCGGCGGGGGAGGCAGCGCCACGGCCGCGCCGGGCTGATGGAGGTCCGCATAGTGGTTGACCTTGTCCGACACGGAGGTGTCCTGGGAGGCCAACAGGGCCTCGCGGAAGGACGCGTGCAACCCCTCCACGCCCTGATGCACGCGCCCGAGTCCCATGCGGAAGCGCACGCCGGCCTCTTCCTTGACTCGGTCGCGCAGCCGCCGAGCAGCCTCCATGGACCAGACGCGAAGGCGGTATTCCGTTTGCGCCGGGTCCACCTGGATGAAGACGACGGCGTAACCGGCGGTGGCCGTGCTTACCGCCCGGGGGAAGGACGTGGCCGCCAGCCGGCGCAGCTGAGCATAGGCCTTTTCCTTGCGGAGGTTTCGCTCCACCTCGGATAGCATGTCCGGCGGGAAGCTGCGCTCGTGCAGGGAGGCGACCAGGGCCAGGCCCGCGTTGAAATCCAGCCCGAGGAGGTCCAGCAGGACCTGGACCTCCGTGCGGCGCACAGGACCCACCAGCAGGCTGGCCGCCAGTTGCGACTCCACCAGCGGCCGAACCTGGCTCCAGCGCTCCATCTGCTGCAACTCCTCGACGCGCCGCGCCTGCTGGCGGTCGAGCTCCGCCACCACCTTGTTCAGGGCCTCGACCAGGTGGTCACGGTGGGTGGGCTTCAGCAGGTAGTCATCAGCCCCGAGCTGCAGCGCCTGCTGCGCATAGTGAAAGGAGTCATAGGCGGAGACCACGACGCAGCGCGTGTCCGGCAGGCGCCGCTTGATTTCCCGCAGGGCTTCCAGCCCCGTCAGCCCCGGCATCTGAATGTCCAGCAGAATAGCGTCCGGCTTGACGCGCTCGGCCAGCTCGATGAGCTGGCGCCCGTTCTCCGCCTCGCCGGCCACCTCCAGGACGGGCAGGTGGCGGGCGACGGCCAGCCGAAGGGCCTGGCGCTCCACCGGTTCGTCGTCAGCGATCAGCAGCCTGTACAGGATCAGCCACCTCCGCATCAGCCGCCAGCGGCAGGCGAATTCGAATCATGGTGCCCCGACCGGGCTCGCTCGCCACGGTCACCAGCGCAGACAGCCCATAGAACAGCTCCAGGCGCCGCCGCACGTTGCGGAAGCCGAGCCCGGTGGTATGGCCGCGGGGGGATGCGGGAGCGGCGGGTTCATCGGCCAGCAGCGCCTGCGCCCGCTCCGCCGTCATGCCGGCGCCGTTGTCCGCCACGGTCACGACGACGCCCTCCGGCGCCCGGGTCACGAGCACCTCGATGCGCCCACCCCGCTCCCTGCCCTCGATGCCATGGATGAAGGCGTTCTCCACCAGCGGCTGCAGGGTGAGGCCGGGAACCGGCTGGTCCAGGGCCGCCTCCTCCGCCTGCAGCACCAGCTCCACGCGGTCGCGGAAACGCGCCTTCTGAATGGCGAAGTACTCGCGCACCGCCGCCACCTCCTCGCGCAGGGACACCCTGGCATCGAGGGGCTTCAGGTTATAGCGCAGCAGGTCAGCCACGGAAGCGATCAGCTCCGAGGTCCGGTCGGCATTCTCCAGCATCGCCGTCTTGGAGACCAGGTTGAGCATGTTGAAGAGGAAGTGCGGGTGAATCTGGGCCTGAAGCGATCGGAGTTCCGCTTCCTTCAGCAAGTGGGCCATCTCCAGGTTCTTGAGGGCCACCTCCTGCATGTGCCGCTCCACGTCGGCGCGCCGCCGCACCTCATTCAGAAGGTCGCGCAGGTTGGAGCGCATCCGGTCAAAGGCCTGGGCCAGCATCCTCAGCTCCCCCGGCCCCCCCTGCGGCACCTCCGCCGCGTCAAAGCGGCCTGCCGCCAGTTGCTGGGCGAAGCCCGCGAGACGCTGGATGGGCAGGCTCAGCGTACGGGCGAACCACCAGGCGAAGGCCAGAGCGAAGCCGACCGTCAGCACCAGCAGGGCGAGCCCCAGCCGCTGCACCCACTCGGTCCAGGCGGTGAGCCGCTGGTACGTGCCGCCGTAGGCAGTGAGCTCATGATCGAGGACCTGACTCACGCCCTCGTCCATGTAGGTGGCGATGGTGGCGGCCTCGTCGTAATGGCGGGAGGTGCCCGCCACATCCCGAACGGCGACAGCCTCCAGAACCTGGTCGCCCTCGGCCAGGAAGCCGGCGAGCTGCCGCTGCAGGTTGAGGGCGGGCAGGGCGTTCTCCGGGTCAGCCAGGTTCGCGGGCAGGGCGGCGCTGGCCTGGCGGAGCTGTTCCCGCTTCAGCAGGTACTCCCGCCTGGCGGCCTCCTCGCGGTCGCGCTGGATCGCCAGGGACCAGAGGGCGACCGACGCCTCGCGGGTGGTCCGGGCAAGGTCGTTGAGGAAGAGGAACCGCTGCTGTTCACCGTGATAGGTCTCCAGCGAGACCCGGGTGTTGTAGCTGTAAAGGCCCGCCACCAGGCCGAGAAGGATGATGACCAGGAGAAAGGACTCGAGGAGCTGCCGCCGGATGGACCGGGCGGGCGGAGGCCTCCTGCCTGCCTCAGGGGGTGACGGCCGCACGGCCCAGCCCCCCTTCCTGTTCCCTGCGGGCCTCCAGGTCCTTCAGGGTGGCGGTGGTGACAAACCACACCCCGGTGTCCACCACCGGCGGCACGCTCCTGCCTTCCCGGTAGGACACCAGCAGGGCCACCCCCAGCTCGCCCATCGCCCGGGGGTTCTGCACCACGCTGCCGTAGATGACGCCCTGGCGGATGTAGTCAAGGGTCTGGGGCAGGTCATCGTAGCCCACGATGAGGACCCTACCCTGCAGCCCCCGCTCCAGCACCACCTGAGCAGCGGCCATGGCATCCAGGGCGCTGGTGCCAAACAGGACGGTGACGTCGGGGTGCTGTGTCAGGATCTGACCGGCCTTTTCCGCCGCCACGAGCCGGCTGATGTCCGAGGACTCCACCGCCACTACCTGCATCCCGGGAGCCGACCGGATGGCGTC
>Ga0209314_10001484_pt1 | contig 10293 bp, 9 predicted proteins | sample I19B2metaG_FD_184146 | JGI IMG/M metagenome (GOLD analysis project Ga0209314, IMG submission 184146) | Lake sediment bacterial and archeal communities from Gulf of Boni, Indonesia to study Microbial Dark Matter (Phase II) - ​I19B2 metaG... | ecosystem: Environmental > Aquatic > Freshwater > Lake...
CTCCTGCGTCAGCTCGTATCCCACCTGTGTTGCCAGACCTTCTGCTGCTGTCTCCACCCGGTCCGCCACGATTTTTCTCATTTTCCAGGAAAGATAGGCGGCCGGCGCCTTCTCGGCTTGGACCGCGATCACTTGGGCAGAAGGACAAACCGTTTCCTTGACCAGGCAGCACCCGGTTGCCCCGCTTCCTCCACCCAATGGAACAATGATGAGGTCAAGATCGGGCACTGCCTCGAAAATCTCCAGGGCATAAGTGGCGACGCCAGCGACGAGATAGGGCTCGTTGGCCGGATGGATGAAGCGGGCGCCGCGATCAGAGGCCAATTGTTCAGCATAAACGCGGGACTCATCGAAAATCTTACCATGAAAAACGACGTCCGCGCCGAAACCTCTGACGGCCTTCACTTTAACCGGATTCGCGGCCTCCGGCATAATGATCGTCGCCGGCACATTATAAAGAGCGCAAGCGTACGCGATGGATTGTGCGTGATTTCCGGTGGAGGCCGTCACCACGCCCCTCTTTTTCTGTTCAGGATTGAGATGTGAGATGAAGTTGACTCCCCCGCGGACCTTGAAGGCGCCGGTGGGCATGTGGTTTTCATGCTTGACATAGACCTTGGCGTCCAAGAGCTGATCGAGTTGAGGATATGTGTAAAGGGGCGTTTGTGGAAGGTACTGGCCAATGATCTTCCTCGCCTCTAAGATGTCCCTGAAGGTTGGCCGCTGCAAATTCATTTTTTCTTCCTTCCTTATTATATTCTCTTGGAAATGTTTCTCGGACGTCAAGGGAATGACAAGAACCTGCTTTTTGGTAAATTGAGTATACGAAAAGGGGGTTCACGGGTCAAGGAAAAAGGACGACCGGTGATCACCTATGGAATCAACTATCTCCGCTGGAAAGCCCAGCAGTGAAATATACCAGGCGAATCAGTCTTTTTCTTTGTATTTCTGAATAGTCCTGGCAACGGCCATTCCGATGAATCTGGCTTCTCCCATCCCTTGCTCATCCTGCCTGACCTCCCCTTTCTTCCCAGCATAAGCTATAGCCCCACCTCCCCGTTCCCTTGGCCCGATTTCCTGCCCAGTAGCGTAAGTTATAGCTCCTGTAGCTGAGATCATCCTGTGGATGGCGAAAAAGCTATTAAAGGCATTAAAAGCTTGGGTGGCGCCCGCTCGTCGCGCAACAACCACCACGCCAGCAACCTTATTTCTCAACCTCCGGCCCTCCCTAAGGACATAGGTACGATCAATGAGTGCCTTTGCTTGGGCAGACACATTCCAGAAGTAAACAGGGGTCCCAAAAATAATACCGTCGGCTTCCAAGAGCTTTAAATAAATTTCTTGCATATCATCCGCAATCCTGCACTTCTTAGTCCCTGTGCAGGAATCACAACCGTCACAAAAAGAAATATTCTTATCGGCAAGTGTTATCAATTCTACTTCAGCTCCTATTTCTTTGGCACTGGCCAGAGCTTCGTTTACCAAAATCTCAGTGTTTCCCCCTATTCGTGGACTACAGACAATTCCTAAAACCTTCATCTTTTCCCTCCTCAACGATTCTTTTTAGGCTTATGAAAAGAGCAAGAGTTTATTACTAAACTTTGAATTTGCTGTCAATTGACTTTAAAATAGGGACACATCCCATTAAATAATTGAGTCTTTCGATTAAAAGGGATGTGTCCCCATTTTCCGAAAGAGGAACAGATATCATCTACGCGGATTTTCTGGATTTGGCTTTTTGCAAGAGGGCCATGAAAAGAGGGAAGAACCAAATGAAGAGCGTGATAATACACAGGATGGCGCTCACTGGTCGGGTGAAGAACTGAGTGACATCCCAGTCGGTCTTGATCATGCTCATCATGAAGTTCTTCTCAACGATGGGACCGAGGACAATGCCAAGGACGACGGGTGCCACGGGGAAGCCATTCGCCTCAAGAAAGTAGCCGATCACGCCCATTACCAGCATCACCCCCACATCAAAGATCGTGTTATTGATGGCAAAGGAACCGACGATAGAAAACATCAGGATTCCTGGCATCAGAATATTGCGGGGAACCCGGAGCATCTGCGAGCTGCATTTGATAGAAAGGTAACCAAAAGGGATCATAAGAAGATTGGCAATGATAAAAGCAAGATAGACCGCATAGAGGATCTCAGGTTGCTGTTCGAAGATGAGAGGGCCTGGCCTAAGGCCTTTCATAAAGAGAACACCAATGACGATCGCTGTGATCGAATCTCCTGGGATTCCAAAAACCAATGCAGGGACCCAATCGCCAGCCAGGCAGGAATTGTTTGCCGTTCCTGCATCAACGATGGCTTCGATTGAACCAACTCCGTATTTTTCTGGTTCCTTTGAGCTTCTTTTCGAAAAGGCATAGGCAATCCAGGCAGCAATGTCAGCACCAGCCCCGGGAAGGATTCCGATAAAAGTCCCTAACAGACCCGATCTCAACACATTCACCTTATAACGCCGAAACAACTTCCACATTCCTGTAAAGATTCTTTCCGCCTTGACGTGTGCAATGGGATATGCAAGCTCGCCTTGCATGACGCTTCGGATGACCTCAGAAATGCCGAAGAGTCCGATCATCGCTGGAATGAAATTCACACCATTGAGAAGTTCCACAACACCAAAAGTAAAACGAGGATAACCGAGAGTGATGTCCACGCCGACGGTGGACAGAAAAAGGCCCAGGATCATCGATAATGCGCCCTTGGTCTGAGAGCCTCTTGAGACCATGACCGTAGCACTAAGGCCCATGGCTGCAAGCCAAAAGTATTCGAAGGTCGTAAAAGTGAAGGCAATTTCGGCCAGGAGCGGAGCAGAGGTCATGAGAATGATTGCTCCCATCAAGCCACCGATGGCTGAGAAGACGACATCCACACCCAAGACCATTTCAGCTTTGCCTTGTTTGGTCAGCTCAAAAGAATCCTGTGTGTAAGCTGCTGACGAAGGAGTCCCTGGAATCCGAACGAGGGCAGCAGGGATATCTCCAGCAAAGATGGCCATGGCTGACATGGTGACGATGGAGACCAATGCAGGAACTGGATCCATAAAAAAGGTGAACGGGATGAGGAGTGCTGCAGCCATCGTGGCAGTGAGACCAGGAACTGCTCCCACGAAGAGGCCATAGATGGCCGATATCATAATGACCAGGATCACTTTTGGATGGGCAAGCAATAATAGACCCTGAAGAACAAAATCCATAGAGATCACCATCCAAGGATCCCAATAGGAAGAGGGACCCTTAAGATCTTTGAAAACATCAGATTGATGAATAGGGTAATGGTGATGCTTGCGATTGTGCTTCTGAGGAGTGTCACACCCAGCATCTTCATGAGAACAAATAGGAGCACAGCACTCGTAATAAGAAAGCCAACAGAGTCGACCAAGATCACATAAACAGCCACGATTCCCAGAACCAACAAAGCGTTTAAAACCCTTTTGGAGCCTGAAACGATTTCTGCCTCGTTCTTTGATAACGGTTCCCGGGCCTTATAGATGAGTGTTCCACCAAAAGCAATGAAGAGGATAGCAAGAATATTTGGAAAGAGACCAGGACCTGGATGGCCTTTTTCAGGAGAGGGATAACTTATGGTCTGAGTGAAGATGAAAATACCCAGAGCAACAAATATACAACCAACGATGATATCGTTTCGTTTCATAATCTTCAAACGTAAGCGGGGCTCAGGATAACGATCTTATCCAAGAGCCCCGCTCATCAAAGAGTGTTTGCCTATCTATTTGACCAAACCGACTTCCTTCATGATGGCGCCCATCTCTTTGTCACCATCGGCCATGAACTTACCGTAGTCCACCGCGGGTTTCCAGATGATTCCAAAACCATTCTTGACCATAAAATCTTTGAACTCTGCACTTGCCACGGCCTTTTCGAGAGATTTCTCAAGAATCTTTACGACATCATCAGGTGTATCTTTGGGCACTCCAATTCCTCGCCATGCTCCCATAGACCACGGAATTCCCAATTCTCGCAAGGTTGGGACATCCGGAAAGATATCAGCACGCTTATCACCCATGATGGCCAGTGCCTTCACCTTCTTCGCCTCGATCATTGAACGGGCTTCTGGTAGGCTGCAGGTGACAACTTGAATCCCACCCGCAACCAGTTCTGCGAGGCCGGGTGCAGCCCCTTCACTCGGAACCCATGGAATGGCATCAATGGAAATCCCAGCTGCTTTCAACATTCCAGCACGGGCCAGGTCCCAGATCCCACCCTTTCCAGTGCCAGTGGCCTTCAACTTTCCTGGATTGGCCTTTGAGTGGTCGAGGAGCTCCTTCAGGGTCTTCCATGGTGCATCCTCACGGACATTGACTCCTGCTGGGTCGAAGTTGATCAATGCAACAGGTTTAAAATCTTTGTGGGTGACCTTGGCAAGCCCCATCCAGTGCATCATGGTAATCTCAACAGTGACAATGGTAATGGTGTGACCATCCGGTGCGGCCGTTGCACCTGCAGTATGGCCGACAGCGCCACCTCCTCCAGTTCGATTCACCACTGTGAAGGGCTGGCCCAAATCTTTCTCAAGAAGGACACCTAACATTCGGGCGACCCGGTCTGTTCCACCTCCAGCGCCCCATGGACAGATGAAACTGACGGGTCGGGTGGGATATTTGGTCTGGGCCTCTGAAATAGCCGAGAGGAGGCAGAGGCTCAAGATAGTTAGAATTGCCCCTGCAAAAATGATTTTTAATTTCTTAATTCTTCTCATTTTATGTCCCCCTTTCTTTTTTTGGAGATTTCGTGAGAATAACATCTATCATATGCCCAATGACCTGTCAAGGAGAGGTTAAAATCATCTCGCTGAGGCGTGTGCGGTAGTATTTGAAGTCTTTCCATGAAATATCGGGATGAACATGATGGTCGATATGAGGAATATATCCTCCGGATTTAAGCATGTATGGAACCTTTGAATTCAACTCTTCTTCGATCACTTTCTTTCCCTGCGCAATCTTCATCTTGTCGATCCCACCCAGAATCCCCAGTGGAGGATATTTTTGCCGATAAGAAACGATATCGTTACCAGCCTGCACCTCAAAAGGGAAGACGGCGGTGATACCTGATTCCAGGAAGAGGGGAATCAATTTCTCCACATTTCCATCCGTATCAACCAGGATGACCTTCACCCCCATATCCTTTAAAAAGGAGGTAACCCGCTGATAGGGTGGAAGCATAAAGTCTCGGTACATTTGTGGAGAGATGAGAGGACCTGAGCGATAAGCCATGTCCTCCCAGAAGTTCACACAATCAACCTGTATCTCTGAGAGTGCCTCCCCCCAGACTCGAATCCAGAAATCGGAAAGGTAATTCATGAAGTCTCCAACGAAGTGAGGATCATCGTAGAAATTTAGGAGGAGCCTTTCTTCCCCCATTAGAAATCGCAGCGTCCCATAGAAGCCGCATGGATAGCCACCAAGAGTCAGAGGATAATCTCTATTGGCATATCGTTTAATAAGCTCCTTCCAGTGAGGGGGGACCCGATCTTTGAGTGATGGCTTCATTCTTTCTTTGATCTGTTCGAAACTCTTCCGGTCTTCAGCGGGCCACTGCAAAAATTGTGGCCTGGAGGCCTCTCTCTTATTCATCTTTTTCTTCATTCCGAATTCGTCCTGGAGGATGATATAGTCATCCGTCTCTTCAAAAACTTTTTTCTCAAACTGAGGTTGAAGCAGGGAATTGACGGGGAGGCAGACCATCCCGGAATCAAAACCGAAGTAGTCATGGACATCCACGTCACGTCTCCGATCGTAAAAGAAATCTTCATGTGGGGCATTCTCCCCTCTCACTCCTTCCCCCGGCTTTAATCCTATGGCGACATCTTGATGCTTAGGAAGTCCTTCTTGATACCAGCGATTGAGGGTATCCTTCCAGTAGCCCATCTCCCAAAAGAGGGTTCGATCCACCTTCTCAAAATTCATCACCGCCAAAAAACGTTCCCTTGCATTCATATTATTTTCTCCTGAAGGATTGAAAGGATTCAGAACTTCATTGCTCCTGTTATTATCCCTCGGATAAGGTTGAGGATGGCATCAGAGATGGCCCCCGTGCCTTGCGATGATTTCGTCAATAGAGTCCTCGTGAAATCCAGCAAGACGGGTAAGGGCATCGGCCCAGACATCTTTGTCTCCTTTTTCAATTTCGATGACCATTTCGAGGACATCCCGGATAGCTTCATTCGGGATGACTACTTGGCCATCGTTGTCTGCGATGATGAAGTCGCGGTCGCAAATGGTGACCGCTCCAATCTTGATTGGTTCTCCCACGCTCACGGCTTCCACCCGATAGGCCGAGTCCGTTGGAGCTGTGCCCGTGCCAAAGACAGGGAACTTCTCTCGTTCAAGAAGGGAACTGCGGATCTTTTTAATATTTTTCTCTGATGCTGCATTTCCTAAGGCCTTTTCCAGGGATCGACGGCTACGGGGATCAAAAGGTTCGTCGCGGAAATAGGAATTGATCTGGTCTGTATCACGGATGGGACCATTAATCACCGCACCTACCGCTCCATAGGAGAGCGATAGGGCTGTGAGAAGACCTCCCCATACGCCTCCCCACTTCCTTTCATTTTCTTCTTCAGTGGAAAATTCCTTGCCTGCAGGCGTATCGATCACAGCCACATCGCCTGGTTGAAGGGTGCGAATAAAGGCGATCTCTCCTGCATAAGGATTTTCTCGGTAGGATGGAGAGTCAATATTCTGAACGATACGAAAGTCGGCCGTGTGAACGGCTCCGAACACCCTCCGTTTGGGATCTCGTTCCGCTCCTGCAAGGTAGTGGATCTCCGTTGGCAGGTAGTAACGGATGGAGCCTGGCTTTTGAATTTCAAGACGGTCAATGCTGTCGCTCGCATAGGCAGAGTTAACGATAGAAATAGCAAAACGCATCTTCTCGTCTTTAAGAAGTTCTTGATAAGCGATCTTTTCCATCTTCGATCCTCTCTCTCCATCTTGTCACTTATTCATCTTTGCAGCGTTCTCACACCGTTTGATATTGTCTCTCCATGAAAATCCCGGGACAAAGACCGTGGCCAATTTCATACTCTCGTCCCCTGTATTTTTTATTTGATGTTTCTCCCCACCAGAAACCCACAAGGCAACGTCAGTTTCGATCGATACCTCTTCGCCTTCGCAGAGACAGACCCCTCTCCCGTAGACGATGTAGATCAATTCCGGACGATCATGGGCATGATAATCGGTTTGACTGTGCGGATAAATGATCGCATGGGTGAATAGCAATTCCTTTATCCCCCCTTTATCCTCGTCAGGAGAAAAGAGGGTTTTGATGGTCCTTTTAAAAGGCTCTTGTATGGTTACTCCTTCTTCTTCCCATGCTTTGACAAGCTTCATCTTCGACCTCCTTTCGCTCGCCTCTTCCGAAAATTATGTTCAATCGGTGGTTTCATTTCATTCGTGTCGACATTGTTCGTCCCCTTCTCTTCAAATTCTTAATGACCAGGAATATTTTGGATGAGACTTAATTTTTGGCTTCTTTGCTCAGCGGTGAAGGTGCAATCGTTACCTGCTGACGGAGCATCTTCCGCTGGCGTCGGATTGCTGTGATGGTTGTGAAGACGGCCAAGATCAGAATTATCAAGGCGATCGGTCGGGTCACAAGAATTGAAGGATCTCCTCGGGACATCGCCAGGGACCGTCGAAAATTTGACTCCATCATGGCACCGAGAATCTGGGCGAGGACCATCGGAGAGACCGGGTAGCCATAGCGTATCATCAGGTAGCCTAAGAATCCGAAGAAGACGCAAGTGGCAAGGTCATGGAGGGCATTGTTGATGGCGTAAGAACCGACCATGCAACAGATGAAGATCAGCGGCACTAAGAGCTGTCGATTGATGTTGATCACCCTGGCAAAGAAGCGAGCGAAGGTCAGCCCCAGGATCACGAAGATGAGGTTTGCCACGATCATACCGGCGAAGATCTGGTGAACCAAACCGGAATGATCTCGGAAGAGGAGGGGACCGGGCTGTAGGTTGTGGATGGTTAAGGCACCCATGAGGACTGCAGTGGCTGCATCGCCGGGCAATCCCAGCGTGAGCATGGGAAGCATGTCACCACCGGTGCTCGCATTCTCTGCTGTCTGCGGAGCGGCCACGCCCTCTATGACACCAGTGCCGAAAAGCTCTGGATGTTTGGAAGTCCGTTTTGCTTCACTATAACCAACGAAGCAAGCAGTTTCAGCTCCAATTGCAGGTGTGATTCCAACGATCAGACCAATGATGGCGGAGCGGACGAAGGTCACGGAGCACTCTTTCAGCTCACGAAGCTTGGGGAGAATATCCTTCAAGACTGCGCTCACTTTCGGAGCGGTGAGGATAACCTCTACCTGGCGGAAGCCCTCGGAGAGGGCAAAAAGCCCGATCAGCATTGGTACGAAAGAGAATCCCCCAGTTAGCTCGATCAATCCGAAAGTGAACCGGGGGAATCCTCCTATGGGATCGAGGCCGATCATGGCGATAAGGAGTCCAACCGCTCCTGAGATGAAGCCTTTAAGGGGAGACTTCCCAGACAGGGTGACCGTCACCGAAAGCCCAAAGACAGCCAATGCGAAATACTCAGGTGCACTGAACCGGAGCGCGAACAAGGCTAAGATCGGAGCAAAAAAGGTGAGACAGATGGCAGTGAAGGTTCCACCGATGCCAGAGGCTACTGTGGCAATACCAATTGCCTTTCCTGCCATGCCCTTTTGGGCCATGGGATACCCATCGAAGACAGTAGCTGCTGCTGCAGGCGTTCCTGGTGTCTTGATGAGAATTGAAGCAATGCCTCCGCCGTATATTGCTCCTGTGTAAATGCCGAGGAGCATCACGATACCAGTGATCGGATTCATGCCAAACGTGAATGGGACCAACAGGGCAATTCCCATGGTGGCGGTGAGCCCTGGAATGGCTCCTATGATAATGCCGAAGAAAGACCCCAGCACAAGTGCCACAATGTTGTAGCCTGTCAGGACTGTAGCGAATCCTCGAATGAGCAGGTCGAAATTAACCATAAAAAAGCTTCTTCAAATGGCTATCGGAGCAAGCCACGGGGGAGCGGTACGTGCAATCCGACATAGAAGACTGAATATATGGCGATTGGAACCACAATAGAGAAGAGGATCAATCGCAGCCAACGTCTTTCTCCCAATATCCAGATAAATAGAAACATGTATACGAAGGTTGTGACGATGAATCCGACTCGTTCTACGGCAAATACATACCCGCCGGTGATCAGGGCCGTTAAGATGATGCGCCGGAGATCCTTACCTTCCAACCTTCTCTCCAATGGGAGCGACCTGCCCCTCAGTGCACGGAATAGGAGCATTCCGGCGGCGAAAAGTACACAAGCTGCAACTCCTCTTGGAATGAGTGAGGGACTACCGATCGTTGCCTCCAGGGGCCATTTTCCCGATTCATAGAAGACATAAAGGCAAATGGGGACAATAATGAGTGCGGCCAGGACGTCCGCCTTCTTCATACTCAGATTGGCCATGAAAGCTCCAAGATATGATTGGATTGTCGGGTATATCCGGGAGGAAGAGCGTAATGCTCTCCCTCCCGGTGTAACCGCCCGAAGAGCGGACTACTTCTTTTTTAGCAGACCGACCATGTCCAGAACAGGTTCGAGCGTCTTCTCTATGTCTGCCAGGAACTCTGCAAACTTATCATGTTCGAGGTACGTGCGTGGTAGGGCCAGATCGTCCATGAGCTTAATGTAATCGGGATCCTCTGCAGCCTTCCTGAACCCATCACGTAGCACCTTAAGTACCTCAGGTGGTGTCCCTTTCGGCACGCCAAGGCCACGCCAATCAAGGACTGGATTTTCGATCGGATATCCAGCTTCAGCTACGGTCGGTACGTCTGGGAAGGCGGGGTGCCTGACCACGTTGTTAACTGCCAGGATTCGGATCTGCTTTGTCTTGTAAAATTGTAGCACCTCGTCCATTCCAGTGGTTGCCATGCTGATATGGCCACCAACCAGCGCGGTGCGCGTCGGTGCAGCTCCATCAAAAGGTACATAGGTGAATTTGAGGCCCAGCTTATGAGCCAGGGCTGCGGCGGCCAGATGCCATGACTGGCCAGGACCTGCATGGCCGACAGTGACAACACCAGGATTGGCCTTTGTATATTCAACCATATCCTTTAAGGTCTTGAATGGGGAATCCGCCTTTACTGAGATTCCTGCCGGGCTTCGGTTCAGGAGGCAAATAAGGTCGAAGTCCCGGTAGGAGAGCTCAGCAAGCCCCATGAGCCTGTATGCGCTTAGATGGAATGTGATCACCC
>Ga0209314_10001486_pt1 | contig 10263 bp, 6 predicted proteins | sample I19B2metaG_FD_184146 | JGI IMG/M metagenome (GOLD analysis project Ga0209314, IMG submission 184146) | Lake sediment bacterial and archeal communities from Gulf of Boni, Indonesia to study Microbial Dark Matter (Phase II) - ​I19B2 metaG... | ecosystem: Environmental > Aquatic > Freshwater > Lake...
GCTGGAGCGAGTCGCACTTTTCATACAGGAGAAGGGATATGGAGTGTATCTGCCGCTTGAGAAGTTGACGCCGAAAAAGCTCGAAGAGTCTGTCATGAGAGCTTCACAGATCGACGTGCCTTTAATAGATAGGGGGACGGAGAAGGCTGCACGACTGATCCTCGGGGAGGAGAAATGAGAATCTTTCGGTGACGTAGCGTGCCTGATACGTTAAGATTTTGCCGCAACTTTCTCGTCGATCACGTGTTGGTTAGAATTAGTAGATGACTAATCTGGGCTGATGGACGCAGTGGTGGTGGAGTATCCTTCGCGAACTTCTGAAAGATCTGCACATAAGCAGTGGAAAGCAAGAACCGCGTGCGTATGAAACATCAATGACTCATCCGAGGCTTCGATGCGCATTTGGGCTATGGACGGTTGCTTCTTTCATAGGCACCCACGCTTTAATCTGCAATATCCAATGCCTAGCTACAAAGAGCGTCTTTCTGCCCTCGTTCTGTCAAGGTGCCTCCTGACTTCTGTTAGAAGGCTTTCAAGGGTGAAGGGCTTCGTGAAGTAGCCGTCACATCCTACTTCCTTCGCCAGTTTTCTGTCAACATCTTGGCCAAGCGCAGTAAACATCACCACAGGAATATCCCTGGTCTTACGTTTAGCTTTCAGGATCTTACAGACCTCTAGGCCGGTCTTGCCGGGCATCACGATATCCAATAGAATAATATCAGGCATCTCGGCCTCCGCCTTTCGAAGCGTTTCCTCGCCATCTGAGGCAGTGGTCACCAGATACCCCTCCTGCTCCAGCATCAACTTCGTAAGGTTGAGAATATCGGGCTCGTCATCAGCCACGAGAATTCGTTCGGCCAAGATACATCGCCTCAGCCTTTTTCGGCAGAGTGAATGTGAAAGTGGAGCCCTTCCCTTCACCAGCAGATTCAGCCCAGATCCTGCCGCCATGGGCCTCAACAAGTCCCTTCGTCAATCCTAGGCCTAGGCCAGTGCCCTTGACGTGGCTTGGCTTCTGAATCGCCGCGAACGGTTGGAAGACTCTATCAAGATCTTCCTTTCTGATCCCTATTCCATTGTCAGATATCTGAATCCTAATTTTCTCAGCCTCTTCATTGACTTTAATCTTGATCTCTCCATGTTTGGGAGCAAACTTGCAGGCATTGCTGAGGAGGTTGGCGAGGGCTTGGGTGAGCCTCAGGGGGTCTGCGTGAATCCAAATAGGTCCCGTCACCATATCCACGTGAAGCCTTTGCTCTTTCTCATTCAGAAACGGTACGATCTCCGAAATGCAGTCGCTCAAAATCGTACGTAAACTCACAGGTTCTGGGTTCAACTGGAAGCTTCCAGACTCTAGGCGTCGCAGATCCAGGAGGTCATCTGTCAGTTGCGTAAGTCTCCCTGCATTTCGTTTGACCACCTCCAAACTTGACCTGATCTCCTTCGGCACTGTTCCTAGCTTCCCTTCGAGAATCAGATCCAAATAGCCTTTGATCGAAACCAAAGGTGTGCGTAGCTCGTGTGTAACAGCGGATATGAACCGGTCTTTCATATTCTCCACCTGTTTGCGTCCGGTAATGTCCACTGTGGCTCCTTGTAGAGCCGTGATCCGACCCTTCTCGTCCATGATGGGGTAGGCGTTCACCATGACGTTCAGTATTCTCCCGTCTTTTCGTCTGAAGCGTGTCTCAAAACCTCGGACGAAGCCTTTGTTCGCAAGCTGAATCAGTCTCTTGCGGTCGTCCAGGTCAACGTAGATGCTGTCAATGCGCGCTTTCTTCAGTTCATCAAGACTATCATATCCCAGCATTGAGACGCCGGCCGGATTCATATCGAGGAATCTTCCGTCAAGGGTTGTGGTGTAGATTGCGTCAAACGAAGAGGTGTAGATGCGTCGATACTTTTCCTCGGATTCGCGTAGGTCTTCTTCTGCGCGCATGCGCTGTGTAACGTCTCTGGAGATTCCTTGGATCATATGCGTGTCCTTTGCTGCTTCTAGTTCAGCGGCGGTGGCTGGTGAGCTTTCTATGTCCCCTTGTTGGCGAAGATGTTTCCTGATTTCTGTTAGGAGTTGAAGGGGGGTAAAGGGTTTGGCGAAGTATCCGTCGCACCCAGAATCCGTCTTCAGAAGTGGATCAGCTCTTGCTTTGAGAACAGAGGAGACGACAGTGAACATCACGATGGGAATGTGCCTTGTCTTCGCTTGAGCCTTCAGAGTCCTACAGACCTCTAGGCCGCTTTTTGCAGGCATGACCACATCCAGCAAGACAAGGTCAGGCCTCTCAGCTTCTACCATCTGGAGCGCCTCAAGGCCATTCGACGCGGTAACGACTCGGTATCCTTCACGCTCAAGTATTGCCTTGGTCAGGCTGACTATGTCGGCCTCGTCATCTGCGACTAGGATCGTGTTTGGCAAGGCTAATTCTTCTCCTTCCTTTTCTGCAAGGTGAGGTTCGATCGTTGTCCGACTCGTTTGTGCGACGCCACTGGCGAGGTTTCTTCGTTGTCCTCATAGAAGTCTATGAGGCGTTGAATGATCTTGTCGAAAGTGTCGTCTTTGCTGCCTATCACTGATAGCCTGTTTCTGGTTTCCCTGCTGACCCTAAGTGATGTAACCTCTTCCAAGGTCTATGCCAAGCCCCTGCAATATGCGCCGTATGCAGAATGTGCGACGCATTCTTGTACCATTGTCTGTCATTCGGAGACATACATCGGTACGCGATGAGTAGTGGAGGGCAAACAGCCTCTGGTTTGGTCATTGAGGCTTGGGAAGAGCGAGGCATGCTGCAGCGGTGCCGCAGTTCAGCTGTTCAGTGCACACGAGGAGCTGCGGTAGCGACCGAGCCCCAGCGCGTAACAATCTCATAGCCCGCGCCTGCCGCCATGCTTGTTGCGTCTATCCGGTTGCCGACTTGAAGGAGGGATAGTTCCATTGGAAGCGTGGGTATTGATAAGTTACCGTGAGGGAGTTTTCTGGGCCGTGGCCAGGGGCCGGGTCAATCTGGTCAAATCCTATTGATCTGGCTCCAGACGCATCACTCCAAGCCCGGAGAGCCACGGCACCTAATTCTGTGCTGGAAATGGGACGCCGCGCTTATATTGCTCCAACATGAGTGAACGATGTATGAGAATCTGCCTTATTCACTCTGAGCCAGAGAGGTTGCCTCGAATCCAGCTGGAACATCGGAGCTTGAAGAAGGCGGGGTATGATGCTTACATTCTGTCGCCCAGGTTGAGATCGAGATTCAGACCAAGGCTTTTTTCTGCTGGGCTCAGGTATGGGGGGCTGATGGTTCAAGGGTTTTTTGAGCGTCCAGATGTTTATCACGTGGAGAATATTCCTGACCTTCTAGGGCTTGTCCCCATAATCAAAGGGAGGAAGATGGTTTTTGATGTGAGGAGCCCGTGGGCGGAGGAAATCGAGGTTTTCCAAGGATCAGGAATTACATCCGAGCTCGCACGACGCGTAGAGAAGTATGTCACGCGGCATGCTGACATCGTTCTGGTTGTGAACAGGGCCTTGGAAACGCGGGCCAAGGAATGGGGAGCCAAGAAGGTCTACTTGGTGCCGAACTATCCTCCAGTCGATTTCCAACCCACAATAGGCCCAGAAATCTTCAGGAAGCAGCAAGGCCTATCTGACAAACGCGTAGTTCTGTTTGTGGGGAAATTCTCCCCGGTCGAATGCACTTTCGAGATGGTGAGGAATATGGTCGACCTGTTGAAGCAGGAACAAGATATTGTTTTGGTGATGGTTGGAGATGGCCCCGAGAGGTCGAGCATAGAGAGCTTCGTCAAGTCAAACAGCATGTCAGACATGGTTCAGATCACCGGATGGATCTCACACGACCTGGTCCCGAACTGGATCTCGATTGCCGACGTTTGTGTTCTCCCAAGGCGCGAGGACGCGCCTTCAGCGAAATACTACTCACCTCACTCTGTGAGGAAGGTGGGGGAGTATCTTGCACTGGGAAAGCCTGTTATCGCTACGCCAGTAGGGGAGTTTGCCCAATCCGACCTTCCCATAACAACCGCATCACTGAAGGACTTTCCCATTGCGATTAGAAAGGTTCTCGGGAACCACGTTACTGTGGATCGACCGAAAGATTTCACGTGGGAGAAATCGGAGAGAGCTCTGCTGGAGGCCTACTCTGAACTGGAAAGATCGTCGGCATAGAGCACACTTAAGAGACCACCTCGCTATTGGCTTTGCGAGAACCTCAAAACAGATTGAAGAGGCCGTTTGATTGAAGCATCTGAAGGTTATGCCGGTGATCGGTGTACGGCCCCAAATTGTCAAGGCGGCCCCTTTAATCAAGCTTCTGAATGAGAACAGAAAGATTGACCTTCAACTTGTTCACACCGGCCAACATTATGATTTCCAAATGTCGAGAGTCTTCTTCAAAGACTTCAATCTGCCAGCACCGAGAACGGACCTTGGAGTGGGAAGCGGAACTCACGCACAACAAACCGCAGCAATGATGATCGGAATCGAAAAGGCAATACTTCGTTACAAGCCTGACGTGGTCATCGTGTTCGGAGATGCAAACACAGCTCTTGCTGGAGCCTTGGCAGCGGTGAAACTTCACGTGCCTACCGCCCATGTGGAGTCAGGACTTAGATCTGGAAATCTGGCTATGGCCGAAGAAGTAAATCGTATAGTTGTTGACCATTGTTCAGACATACTGTTTGCGCCGACCAAGCTGGCGGTAAGGAATCTCCTTAACGAAGGAATTGACCGCACGTCGATCTTTCATGTCGGAGACACGATGGCGGACACGCTGATTCAGTGGAGAAGAGCGATAGAGGCATCGGGAGTCTTGAACAGGCTAGGGCTTAAGCCGGAAGGTTACATTGTGCTCACAACGCATCGTGCTGAGAATGTTGATGATCGAAGTAGGCTGAGCGAGATTCTGTCTGCAGTTGAAGCAACCAAGACACTGACCGTATTCCCGGTGCACCCGCGGACCAAGAAGAATCTGATTGACTTCGGCCTTTGGTCAAAGATGAAACGAAGCAACAATATCTTGGCCGTTGATCCGCTGGATTACATAGATATGCTCAGTCTTGTCAAGAGCTCTAGATTGCTTCTGACTGACTCTGGTGGTATGCAGAAGGAAGCCTTTCTCCTGAAAGTACCTTGCTTAACACTCCGAGAGGAAACAGAGTGGCAGGAAACTGTGGATGTGGGCGCGAACAGGCTTGTTGGAACGGATCAATCCAGAATAGTGAAAGAGGCTGGAAGCGTGCTTGCAAACAGGGATGCTAAAAGGAGATTGGCGAGGCTGAGGAGCCCCTACGGAGATGGGCACGCCTCCAAAAGGATAGTCACGGCCCTCTTTCGCATCTGCAGATGACGCCTGTCGAATTGTCGACATCTCGGTTCTCGTGCTATTCCTTAAATACGCAAGTGGCCGAATGTGAATCCTCGGTGGGTAAAGTGAAAGGTGACCGCCTTAACGAGCCTATGCGGCTCTAGAACCGACCCATCAACTAGTTCTATCCATAGTCGTTTGGAGGTTTGTGCAGCTTGGATGAGCGAGTAGTGACGATAGGCAGGATACTGTCCGAGGAAATGGAGTCAAAGGAGGTAACGATTAGAGGGTGGCTCCACTCAAGAAGATCTGGGGGTGGAATACAGTTTCTTCTGATTCGGGACGGATCAGGAATCATACAATGCACCGCCAAGGAGGATCAACTCCCTGAAAGTCTCTTCAAGGAACTTGAAGAGCTGCCCCGCGAATCGACGCTTGAAGTGTCAGGCGTCGTCAGGAAAGATGATCGATCTCCTAGAGGGTTTGAGATAACGATACGAGACCTCAAGATCTTCCACAAGCCAACCGAGGAGTTCCCGATAGCGATGAAGCGGCACGGGCCTGAATTCCTGCTGGACCATCGTCACTTGTGGATCAGAAGCCAGAAGATGCAGATGATACTGCGAACAAGAGCAGAAATGCTTGACGCCGCAAGAGCTTGGCTGAAATCCAATGGCTATACGGAGGTCCAAATGCCCACATTGATCACGGCAGCATGTGAAGGAGGCTCAACCCTGTTCGAGGTCAAGTACTTTGACCAGACAGCTTACCTGACTCAGAGCTGGCAACTGTACGCTGAGGCAGTCATCGCAAGTCTTGGGAAGATATTCACGGTTGCTCCTTCTTTTAGGGCTGAAAGATCCAGGACCAGGAGACATCTGACAGAGTACTGGCATCTGGAGCTGGAAGCACCGTGGACCGATCTGGAGGGCATTATGCAGGTCCAGGAGGGCCTGCTGTCATTCATGTGCCATGAAACAGCGGGGAAGTCGGAGCAAGATCTGCGAGCACTGGGCAGAGACCCAGAATACTTGAGAAAAGTGAAGCCCCCATTTCCGAAGATCCCATACGACAAGGCGATTGAGATGCTTAAGGAGGACGGTGTGGAGCTGGAGTGGGGCGCCGATCTAGGGTATAGAGAGGAGCGAAGGCTTGCCCTAAGATTTGAGACACCATTCTTTATCACCCATTTCCCAAAGGGTGTGAAGGCCTTTTACCACATGCCTGATCCAGCCCGGCCTGAGGTCACCCTCTCCGCCGATCTTCTTGCACCAGAAGGATATGGAGAGATAACTGGCGGCGGTCAAAGAATACATGACTTGGACCAGTTGCTCGGAAGAGTGGAGGAGGAGCATCTTGACCCGAAGGCCTATCAATGGTACATAGACCTGAGAAGATATGGAACAGTGCCCCATTCCGGCTTTGGCATGGGCGTAGAGAGAACCCTATCTTGGATGTGCAAGCTGAAGCATATACGTGACGCAATACCTTTTCCCAGGCTGATCAACAGGATCTACCCATAGCGAGGCCGCTGTTGGGAATGGAGGCATAAGGATCGTGGCGGGTCAGTGTATTGACGCTGAGACGGGCTAGCATGGACTAGGCTGGCTGTGGGATTTTGGGATTCCAAGATTGAAATAGTAGTTGACCGGCTTTCACGAAATGAGCGTTAGTCACCAGGTGCTAGGTATGTCAGCGGAGGAAGGTGCCCCGTCTAAAACCTCAAAGCTAGAATATCCTCCTCAGTTGAAATGGATGCTCAGAAGAGCTCTTGAAGATCCTGAAGGATTCTGGGGAGAAGTCGCAGAGGAACTGCACTGGTTCAGACGGTGGGACAAGGTCTTCGAATGGACGCGTCCTGATTTCACATGGTTCAAAGGCGGAACAACAAACATCGCGCACAATTGCCTCGAAGAGCAGATAAAGAAAGGGAGAGGAAACCACGCAGCCGTGATATGGGAGAACGGGGAAGGCTTACCGACTCGAATCTTGACCTACAATCAACTCCTCTGTGAAGTGAAGAGATTCTCTTCCGCGTTGAAAGGTTTGGGAGTCAAGAAGGGTGACAGAGTGACCATCTACATGCCCATGGTCCCTGAAGCAGCCGTCGCCATGTTGTCCACCGCTCGAATCGGCGCCATTCATTCAGTTGTCTTCGGAGGATTCGGGTATGCAGCGCTGGCCGAGAGGATAATTAACGCAGAATCAAGGATTCTTGTGACATCAGATGTGGGGTACAGGCGGGGCAAGCAGGTCAACCTGAAGGAGGTGGTTGACAACGCTCTCAAAGACGGGCCAGGCGTTGACAAGGTGGTTGTTCTGAAAAGGAGCGACAAAGATCCGCCTATGGCATCTGGAAGAGACATCTTCTGGGAAGAGGCTGTGGCAGATGGGAGCGGTGTGGCTGCTGAGGTTGAAGTGATGAGGGCAGAGGACCCAGCATTCATACTATACACCTCTGGGACGATGGCTAAACCGAAGGGCACGGTTCAAACCCACGGCGGATACCAGGTGCACATCTACGCCATGGGCAAATGGGTCTATGACATGCGTGAGACCGATGTCTGGTGGTCAACCTCAGATGTTGGCTGGATAGTTGGCCACAGCTACGTGGTATATGCGCCTTTACTGTTTGGTTGCTCAACGATAATGTATGAAGGCGTGCCCGACCATCCCTCCCCAGATATATGGTGGCAGATAATGGAGAGGAACCGAGTGACTCAAGCCTGGATCTCACCTACAGGCGCACGCGCACTCATGAAGTACGGAGACGATTGGCCTAGAAAGCATGACCTGAGTTCTGTTAGGCTGGTGCTGTGTGCAGGAGAAGTCTTGAACCCGCCTGCTTGGGAGTGGCTCCAGAAGAAAGTCTTCCAAGACAGAATTCCCGTCATAGACCATATGTGGCAGACAGAGAGCAGCGGCCCAATGGTCGGCAACCCGTACGGCATAGTTCTGCTCCCAATAAAACCGGGCTCGGCCACCATCCCGCTTCCCGGAATTGACGCTGACGTGGTTGATGAGGAGGGAAGATCCCTTCCAGCGGGAGTTGAAGGAACATTTGTCTGCAGACGCCCGTTTCCAGGGCTAACGCCAACTCTGTGGCGAGATCATGAACGTTACGTGCAGGATTACTGGAACAGGATTCCAGGAGTGTACTACACAGGGGATGCTGCAACGAAGGATGAGGACGGATATTACTGGTTTCTGGGTCGAGTTGATGAGGTGATCAAGATATCGGCACATAGAATTGGAACAATTGAGATAGAGAGCACCCTGCTTCAGCATTCTGGTGTGGCTGAGGCGGCGGTCGTGGGTCGCCCGGACGCCCTCAGAGGAGAGGTGGCTTCAGCGGTCGTTGTCCTGAAGGATGGGTACGCGCCTAGCGATGATTTGAAGCAATCGCTGAGAGAACTTGTCCGAAAGACCTTGGGCTCGATAGTCGTCATCAACGACATTTTCTTCACAAGCAAGCTTCCCAAGACCAGAAGCGGCAAGATAATGCGTCGGCTCATTAAGGCAGTGGTGTCAAACAAGCCTCTCGGAGACTATTCGACAATAGAAGACGAAACAGCAATAGAGGAACTCAAGTCTGTCATAGGAAGCACATAGCATACGCATGTGACCTCTCTAGACCCTGCGTTCCATATTCGCAAGATACGCTTCAAGCCCGCCTATTTTCCTCAAGTATTGGCCATACTTCACAAGCGCAACCATTGACCTGGCGGCGTCCTCGGGCGATGAGTACGATGGTATTCCCATCTTGTCGAATCTTGATCGCACATAAAGCGCCATCTCCGTTTCACCGATGTCGCACGCAACAACAGGCTTGCGATATTGACGAGCGACATTGGCTATACGGTCGATGAAATCCTCCTCAAGGCCAGGAGCGTGATGAAGCGTGATAACGATCATAGCGTGCACTTCCGGATCCTCAAGAAGAATCTTTGAGGCTATCTCATACATTTCTGAGGAGACAGATCCAGTCAGGTCGACGGGATTGAGGTTTGCCGCGAATCTTGGAATCTTCTGCTGCTCCTTCAGTTCCTCAAACTTCTGAATCGTATTGTCGGATAACTTTCTAATGCTGATCCCTCTCACCTCGCATTCATCCGCAGCCATCACCCCTGGTCCTCCTGCATCGGTGAGTATTGCTATGCCGTCTCCTTGAGGTGGCGGCTGGCTGGAGAAGGCTTTCGCTGTGTGGAAGAAATCATCCATATCCCGAGCTCTGATCACTCCTGCCTGAGCAAACGCGGCATCGTATATCCTGTCTGTTCCGCTCAAAGCTCCTGTGTGGGATGCTGCGGCTCTTGCGCCAGAACTTGTTCTGCCTGTCTTCAGTGCGATGATTGGCTTTGTCTTGGTAACTTCTTTGGCGATCTCGAGAAATTCTCTCCCTGCCGCTATTCCCTCAGCATATAGAAGAATAACTCTTGTCTCATCATCATCCAACAGGTACGCTAGAAGCTCAGGTTCATTCACATCGGCCTTGTTTCCGAAACTGACAAACTTGCTCACACCCATTTCGCGTCCTGTCAAATGATCCAAGGCAGCAACTCCGAAGGCTCCGCTCTGAGTCACAATTGCTAGGTTCCCCGGAACAGGCCTGGGAGTGACCACCACCTCATTCCCGTCTTTAAGAATCTTTGTTTCCGGAAGGAACAGCATGTCCACTCCAGAGCGTGAATCATAGACCCCTAGGCAGTTTGGCCCAAGAAGACGCATGTTCGAGTCACGCGCAATCGCCTTGACCTCCTCCTCAAGCTCCAAGTTGCCTACCTCCTTGAAGCCGGCGGAGATTATGACCGCTGCCTTACTCTTCTTTGCCGCCGCCTCTCTCATGATTTGTGAGACAAACTGGGCCGGCACAACGATAACCACGACCTCCACAGGACCGATCACCTGCGTAAGCGAAGGATAGCATCTGTGCCCCAAAACCTCATTC
>Ga0209314_10001487_pt1 | contig 10263 bp, 8 predicted proteins | sample I19B2metaG_FD_184146 | JGI IMG/M metagenome (GOLD analysis project Ga0209314, IMG submission 184146) | Lake sediment bacterial and archeal communities from Gulf of Boni, Indonesia to study Microbial Dark Matter (Phase II) - ​I19B2 metaG... | ecosystem: Environmental > Aquatic > Freshwater > Lake...
GAGGCCGACAACAGCTTAGTAAGTGTCGCGCCATCCCACTTCCACACTGTGGCTCGATAAGGCGATCCCTGCTCCCCCACTATTAGTGCGTAGCTTCCATCCGGCTTCCAAGCAACTCCCTCGAAATATCTGATGGGTTCTTGCGGAGATGTCTGCCAATAGGCAGGCACAAGTCGCATGAGGTGAGTCCCGTTCCACTTCTCCACAGTATCTCCCACTACTAGTGCGTGGCTTCCGTCAGGCTTCCAAGCTGCACAGGAAAACCATGAATTGGCTCCAGTCTGTACTGGTCTTAGGACTCCATCCCACTTCAGCAATTCCCCCCTTCCTCCAACAACTATCGCTCGGTTTGGATTAGTGGGATGGAAAGCTCCCCCCAAGAGATCGTCTCTTGCAAGTGCTGACTGAGGGTTGATGAGGGGCGTCGATCCCACCGGAGGATAACCAAAAATCGAAAAGGCCTCATAATCCTCCCTCCTATCTCTTATGGGAAACGGGTAATCAGGAGGCTCGTTCGACTCTCCTCTTCCATGAATCTCCGGTATGTATTGAGATGATGCGAGCACAATCAGTGCCAGCACCAAACATGAACGGACTCTAATCAGGCAAAGACTCTTCAAGCCCCACCCCCAATCCAGCGCCCACACGCCCGAAGCACAATCCCACCTCGATATGGATTTGAGACTTGTCACTCGGTCATCTGGCAGTCGCTGAACGAGGGTGCCAGATCCCACAAAGGCTCCAGTCAATCTGTGAGGCAGATCCCTAGATGACGTTGAGCCTATCAGATGGAACTCGCACCAGAAGGGACCATCACCATTGCACATCGCAAACACCTTCACTGGAATTACCTTGGACCGGAAGAACTGTCAAAGGGGCGTTAATCGCTTCTTCCTCTGTGAACCAATACATGAAACACAATGATTCAATTTCCCCTGCATTCCTCTGAATCCACGAGCTGGGTTCTCGTCTCACTAGACAACCCTAGTTGAATTACGGCCGCTGCTTATTGCACGCGATTTACAAAGATTAGGGGAATATGAAAGAAGTAAAGAGGATCCACGAAGGTTCTTCAGCGCTTTGGACGGGGACAGAGACCGAGCCATCTTCTTCATGTTTGCAGCATACGGATTGCATAGATCAGAGGTAGTTACTTTGGCTCTAGATGAAGCGGATCTAGAGAGTCAGTTGATCATACCGAAGAATTCACATCAGACAGGGATCGCAAAGCGCAATTGGGCAACTTGATTCAACGAAGAGGCACAAGACTATCCTAATCGATACTTGGCATGTTGAAGAGACAGAGAAGTCTCCTGAATAGTGCCCTAACCTCCTCGACAAAAAATTGATCTGTCTTGGTCAGAGCTCTGGGTCTTTGATGAAGTCGCCTTTGATTCGCAGGTTTCCTTCATGGTCGAAGACTGCGATCTTTTCGCATTTTGGGTTGAGGAGCGCTATGCCACTGCTGCCTTCCTCTGTCAACCTGAAATCATTCTCGAAGACCGCATCACCCCATGTCACAGTCACAGCCCTAACAAGCTTCCACCGCCTACCATCCTTACCGCAGTTGTACAAGTCATCGGAAGATGGTAGCATATCACCTTCAGCCTCCACAGCAGGACCTGTATCTGAGCGGAACCTTCCGCCGACACCGCCTCCGGTCGCAACACCCTCAACAGCTCTGCTGCTCGGTGAAATGGATCGGCCGTAGACTCCTCTCGTTGTGCCAGTGGTTGCGCCTGCATACCCATAAACGCCTATGCCACTGGTCGAACTGACCTGCCCGTAAATCCCTAGTGTGCCGCCGGTGCCCGCGGTTGCTGATCCAAATACGCCTCTCCCACTCGTTGAAGCGGACGCTCCGTAGACTCCGGTTGTGGGGCCTGTTGTTGCGCTAGCGTATCCATATAAGCCCTTGCCGCCTGTCGAAGCAGATGCTCCATAGACTCCGGTGGTCGGGCCGGTCGTTGCGCTTGCATATCCTGAAGTGCCTGTGCCGCTCGTTGAGTCGGATCGACCGTATACGCCTTTGTGGATCCGGTGGTCGCGGTTGCGTGTCCCTGAACACCTGTCCCTCCAGTCGAGTTCGACTCCCCGTATATGCCCCTAGTGGGTCCTGTGTCATGGGCTGCCCGTCCATGAACGCCTACCCCTTGCATCGAAGCCGTTGATTCTCCGTACACGCCACAAGTACTGGCATCGTGAATGTGGTGGGGGGCTTTTCCTATAACACCGATTCCTGTCCCATCCGTCTGCCCAAATACGCCAAAAGTGTATCCGTGGCCTGCTTGTCCCTTGATGGCTGTACAGAAAGCGGTAATATCCGCGTTGACTACTTTGAAAGCTTCAGATTCGTACGCGGGACTTATTAGGGTGGTCGTTCCGGAGCCTGTGTTCGTCTGGTCAACATACATAGGAGTCTGTGCATGAACTGGAGGCATAAGCGGCTTCTTCCCTAACCATTCATAGAAGGATGCCGCGAAGCCGCTCACAGCGACCAATCCCAGAAGCCTACGGATGAAACTTCTACGGCTAGAATCCTTACTCTCCAAACATAGATTCCCCCTTACAGTTCACTCATAGTTAGCCGTGAATCCCATAGTTCAAGCTTGTTATCGACGAGGCTCCTGAATCAGGGGAAAGTGTAAAGAAGAGAGGGGATTCAGGTCAGGACGGTTAGGTTTGCTCTGTCGCAGATTCGTCTGAGTCGTTCAGGCGAATAGTCGCTGTAGTGTCGCCCAAGAACTGTCTTCGGCACTGGACCGCACAAGGCGTCGATAACTGATTCTGGCACTCCGAGTTCGCTTAGTTCGCAGCAGAACCAGGCCCGTAGAACTTGAGGCGTGATGTGTAGACCTGTCTCCTTGTTGGCTCTCTTGAACATCTTACGGAGTGCGGTCTCGATGAGGCCCGAAAATAGTCGGTTGCTATCGGCATGTCGATTTGTTAGGTATTGTTTGAGGTAGGTCTGGGCTTCAATATTGAAGCAGGCGGCCCAAGTATTCTTCGTGGTCCCTGTCTTGTGTTTGTTCTAGGATTTGCTTGATGCAGTTGTGAGGAGAGCGCTGTTTCTAAGGATGTCAGGCACTTCGCGAACAGATCCTTCGGTGCCTAGGCAAATCGCTGCGGAAGACCTTGGTCGCAGGCGTCAGCGGAACGGTCCGCTTGTGATGAGAGCATTCAAAAAGCCGTTTCGTGCTCTCAACTATTTCCGATCGGACATCAAATTGTTTCGAGATCGCGTTGGCGCTCACCCTTGCGTCGAACAATCCATGTAGAATCAAGTCCAAGACTGGATAGTCTACAGGGATCTCCTCCGTTGCTCTGTGTCCGCTCCACAACTGAGGTGAAGCAGGCTTGTCAACAATCCTTGACGGAAGGTTGAGATGCCTTGCAAGCGTTCTCACTTGGGTCTTGAAAAGATGGCCGATCGGTAGGAAGTCGGCGCCGCCGTCACCGTACTTGGTAAAATAGCCTATCAGATGCTCAGATCGATCCCCCGTACCAGCCACAAGATAGTTGAGAGAATTGGCAAAGAAGTAGCTTACGACCATTCGCATTCTAGCAAAGACGTTACCAACGACAACCCGGCTGCTTGCCTTCAGAGGCAAAGTCTCTAAAAACCTATCGATAATCGGGTCCAGTGGTATCAAATAGGTTCTTATGCCCAACCCTTCCGCAATCGCTTTCGCATCAGCTTGGTCCTCAGATGGAGTAAACTTTGCCGGCATGAATAGCCCTAGCACTCTCCCCTCTCCAAGCGCTTTAGCGCAAAGCGCGGCCACAACCGAGCTGTCTACTCCACCACTTAGCCCCAAGACGACTCCCTCCGCCTTCGCCTTGAAAACGGTCGATGATATGAAACGGAGTATGTCCCTTTCGGCCTTCTTACAGTCCATTCTTGTTAGTACCTTGTATCGTTCGCTCATTTCTGCGATACCTCACTTGTCACTCCCTTTTGAATACATAAGCACCATCCGCAGAGCGCTATATGATATCTACCTTCTTTGCAAAAGAAAAGCTCGTTTCAGCTTGTCCGTATTGATCTTAAGAATGCCTATCCACTCCGCTTCCTCAAGACATCTGCGCATGCCCCCTCAGTTTCTGCTGCCACAATGGACCAGTCGTGCTTCCTAGCAAAATGCCATTTTCACATATTCCGGCCTGGATTTCTTCGTGAAATCACCTGACGACACGACAGGTCAGGGCATCACAGGATCAACCAACAACTGAGCGGGTTGCAGAAAGCTTAGCTTCTGTGTATACTAGAGTTTCACGTTGAGTCAATGCCGTACTGAGATACGCAAAGCTTGAACAAAGAACCTAGGAAAGGTGTGGGAATAGGCTTTTCACATTGACTTGTTTCACGCTTCTTTCAAAACCAGCAATAATTCATAGAATTCTTGTTCCACTTGGAACCATCAGGCTTCCACGTTCTCTGTCAACAGCGCTTCTTTACGTGTATCCCCCACATGATCACATGTCAAGTGGTTCCTAGAATGCTTTCCATTAACGTAATCTCGAGACGGTATTTGTAACCTCAAGAGACTGTCTCGAGTCAGACATCCGCTTGAGGCAGCAGAGACTCGAAGCCGCAAGAAGCTGATAAATATGGAGTGGGGCTTGTAATTCGTTGAGGACCGTTTGGTTGCCTTTGGTGAGTTAGGATCATGAAGCAAAGAAGAGCTCTGATAACTGGGATAACGGGACAGGACGGATCATACTTAGCCGAATACTTGCTGTCCAAGGGTTACGAGGTACATGGGCTCATACGGCGAGCAAGTACCTTCAACACTTCAAGAATTGAACATATCTTCGTAGATCCTCACGAAGAAGCAGCGAAATTGCGTCTCTATTATGGGGATCTCTCGGATTCCGAGCAACTGTCGAGCCTGATCTACAATGTGAAGCCAGATGAGATCTACAATCTCGCGGCGCAGAGCCATGTCAAGGTCAGCTTTGACATGCCAGAGTACACAGGCAACGTCTGTGGACTGGGCACGATACGCATTTTGGAAGCGATACGGAAGAGCGGCATCCAGGCAAGGTATTATCAGGCTTCAAGTAGCGAAATGTTTGGGAATTCTCCGCCTCCGCAAGACGAGAGGACTCCATTCTACCCAAGAAGTCCATACGCCGTTGCCAAGGTTTACGCTTACTGGGCTACTGTAAACTATCGAGAGGCGTACGGAGTATTTGCCAGCAATGGAATTCTCTTCAACCATGAATCGCCGAGGCGAGGAGAGACCTTTGTGACCCGAAAGATAACCAGAGCAATGGCCTCAATCTTGGCTAAGAAACAGAACTACTTGTATCTTGGTAACCTCGATGCAAAAAGAGACTGGGGATACGCGCCAGAGTATGTGGAACTAATGTGGCGGATCCTTCAGATGGACCGTCCCGACGACATTGTCATGGGAACCGGAGAATCACGCACAGTCAGAGAGTTCTTGGAGGAAGCTTTCGGGTACGCTGGGTTGCCCGTAGAGAAGTATGTCAAGGTTGATCCTAGGTACTACAGGCCGACGGAGGCGGATCATCTAGTAGCTGACTGCTCGAAGGCAAGAACCTTGCTGGAGTGGTCACCAAAGGTGCGGTTCAAGGAGCTCGTCAGAATAATGGTCGATGCTGACATGAGAAAAGCTGGCCTGGCCCCACCTGGAGAGGGGGATAGGTATCTTGAGCGAGAGTTCAAGCATAGATGGTGGATGGTTGACTAGCCATGAAGCATTCTGAGAGCAGGGAGTGTGAAGTTGTTCTGGGAGAATAAGAGGGTTCTGGTCGCAGGTGGTGGGGGATTTGCTGGATCTCACTTGGTTGAGAAGCTAGTTTCAGCGAAATCTCGGGTGACAGTCATCGCCAGAAACATGGCCTTGGCAAGGCGAAATCTTGCTTCATGCGTCAACAAGATCAATCTTATTGAAGATGACCTCTCAGAGCTGAGTATCTGTCAAAGAGCCGTAAGAAGCCAGGATATTGTGTTTAACCTGGCTGGAGTAGTCGGCGGCATAGACTTTAACGTGACTCACCATGGGTCTCTGTTCTTCACAAACTCAATGGTGAACCTTCATCTCCTGGAAGCTGCCCGCCAAGAAAATGTGGAACTCTTCCAATGCACAAGTTCCACCTGCGTCTACTCAAGACTGAATAGCGCAGGCGCATTAGAGACGAAAGGATTTGAGGACGAACCCGAGCCAACTGTACTAGGCTATGGCTGGTCAAAGAGAATGGCTGAGCTACAAGCAATGCTCTATGCAAAGGAGTTTGGAATGAAAATCTCGATAGTGAGACCAAGCAACATGTACGGCCCAAGGGACGATTTTAGTGACGATACATCGCATGTCATACCTGCACTTATCAAGCGGACAGTTGGCAGAACCGGCACCGTCACTATTTGGGGAAGTGGAAAGCAGACAAGATCCTTCATTTTTGTCACCGACGCTGTAGACGCGATGTTACAACTGATTGAGCACCATCCCGTGGCGAGCCCCGTAAACATAGGCACAGACGAGGAAGTGTCCATCAGTTCATTAGCGGAAATGATAGCGCGAATTAGCAAGAGCCCTGTAGACTTCAAGTATGATACCTCAAGGCCAGAGGGTCAGGCTAGGAAGTTCCCCAATACTGAGAAGGTGAGGTCTATCATCGATTGGCGGCCCAAGGTTGGACTCGAGGAGGGGCTCTCGAAGACAATCGAATGGTACTTGCATAACCTCGCTTCTATCCATGGGACTTAGGACCAACAGCTCACGACAACAAGAAGCCACGATCATGAAGGAGGCGGAGAACGATCAGTCGCAATACGAAGGATCCGACTCTGCAAGGAGATCATGGCAAAGTGGTTTATGAACATCAGTTCCTGAAAATGCTACCATCGTTTTATACTTCCGGTCAGTGAACGAAAGGCTACGCCATAGGTGTAGGATAGGTTGCGAAGATATCTGGAGGAAGCGATCTCTCGTTCAATCCAAGAGAGTTGGAAGAGCTCAGAGGAGTTCGCTCCTGGTAAGACTCGCATCCCCCTCGCCGTGCCCCCCTTCGGGGAAGAAGAAGTACTGGAAGTTATGGACTCCTTTCTCTCATTGAATCTCACCATGGGTAAGAAGGTGGAGAAATTTGAGAAGATGTTTGCAGATTACATAGGAACTAGATCCGCTGTGATGGTCAATTCGGGTTCGTCCGCAAACCTCTTGGCACTTTCTGTTCTGGCCAATCCAGGCACAGAGAACCGGTTGACGGCTGGCGACGAAGTCATCACTCCCGCATTGACATGGGTTACGACCGTCTACCCTATTGTCAACGTCGGGGCGGTTCCGGTGCTTGTCGATGTGGACCCAGAAACCTTTGACATAGACCCGACAAGAATAGTCGATGCGGTCGGTCCTCGTACAAGAGCGATAATGCTCGTCCACCTTCTAGGAAACCCGTGTGATATGGATGCCCTATTGAAGATTGCCGAAGAGCACCGCCTTTTCTTAGTAGAGGATGCATGTGAGGCGCACGGGGCGACCTATAGAGGGAAAAGGGTCGGCTCATTCGGGGACCTTGCGACATTCAGCTTCTTCCTGTCTCATCATATCAGCACAATAGAGGGGGGGATGGTGGTCACTAGTAACGAAACCTACACTGAGCTAGCCAGAGCATTGAGAGCATTTGGCTGGATCCGAGACCTACAGAAGAGAGATTCAATAGCAGAAGAATACCCTAGCATAGATCCCAGATTCATGTTCATCAATATCGGATTTAATATGCGCCCGACGGAGATACAAGGTGCGTTGGGAATACATCAACTCCGGAAGCTGGATGCTTTCATAGAGAAAAGGAGGGAAAATGTGGCTTATTGGAATGATCGATTCAGGAAGCACGATCGCTTCTTCCAACTTCCAGAGGAGACCCGCCACTCACGACATGTGTACTTTGGATATGCGTTGACTATAAAGGAGGATGCTCCGTTCACCAAAGAAGAAGTCACGCGCTACTTGGAATCCAAACTGATTGAAACAAGACCCGTTATGGCGGGCAATATTGTGGAACAACCGGTAGCCCAAGTGCTCCCTCATCGTGTAGTAGGTTCACTGACACATGCTCACCGGATCATGCATCAATCTTTCTTCTTTGGTAATCACCAGAAGGTCGGAGCGAAAGAGAGAGAATACATCGCAGACTGCATCGACGACTTCATCGATAGTAGGACCTAGATCCTGATCTGCGGTCAGATGGCTCTGACGCGATCCAACTTAGGATGGGTTCCACCAGAGGGTCCAGACTGCGAGTATCTCATAGTCCTCAGGATTTACTACAACGATAACAGTCGGCACTTCCTCTATGCCCCTCTCCCATGCTTCGATAATGGCCAAAAGGACTGTTGTCTGAGGGATTGAAGCCCATAACTCCGCATCTTTCTTCCTTCGCAGTGCAACCTCGACTGGGTCCAAGTAGGTGACTTTTGCCGTTGCGTCAGGATAGCTCTCCATGAATTTCATCGCAACGCTGTTTCTGAGAGCTAACTCAATGGATTTCTTCTCAACCTCTGGGGGAACATACTTGTTCGAATGTACCCACGATTCAATCGAGTAGACATCTACGGCCGTGTCAAAGCTGAAGACTATCTCGTAGGATTCTATCTTGGCCGCTTCACGAATCTCAGCAAGTGCATCACAGAGAACCGTCAAACCCTCGGCTGGGCCATCATCCATGACAGTGAGATTATATCTGATCTTCACATAGGTGAGCTGGGGGAGAGGCCTGGCTTGAAGCAAGATCTCCGCTGCTGCCAACTTTAGCTTTGTCTCTAGGTCGCTGTCCAAGACACCGTACTTGTCAAAGATGAGATGACATATGATGGGTGTGTGAACCGTTGTTCCTCTCGTCATCGATGGCACGTGCAACGTTGAAAAGGAAAACAACAGAAGGATTAGAACCAACGAGAACATAGCAAGGAGGAGCCCAGTCGGCCTTGCAGAGGCAATCTTCAAATGCATCACTGGAATCCTAGTGAATAGTCGGGTTATATTAGTCCATTCTTTGGAACAGGACGTCTACACTGTCAAAACATCCAGCTCCGAAACTCCTTGATTGGTTGCCGTGCCTCTTTGGAAGATACTCAGAGCCACGTAGAATATCTATTTTCAAAAGGTTCTGGAAACTTCTAGGTGTATGGATGACCCAAAGTCTAACTGTCAACTTTCGGCGTTCTGACTTTCGAGGCGGCCTACAAAGTTAGTAACCAACTGTAGCTTGAAGACCTCTGTTCCCATTGTCGTTTCGACGATTCCTAATGAGATCAGCAATCTTAGCCAACCCCATTTCTAATCCGTCTTTTTCTGCCATTCTCCCTCCTTTTCGCGCTTTTACACGGGAATTCTGAAGAGGTTTGGAATGACCCATAACAATGCTTTGGGACATTGTTGCGCGTTTGATGTTGTCTAGCGATTGTAGGTTGTTTGTTTTTTGAATGCTTGTGTTACTTGATCTTACGTAGGTAAATGTGTAGGGTGAAACATACGAAACTTAGGCTTCTGAGCTGTGTCTCAGAAGTTGATGCATACTTGGAACAGAAAAGATGGGATGCATGGACTGAGTCGGGTTAGAGGTCTTGGATGATTTTGCCTTTGATGTGGAAGTTGCCTTCATCGTCTAGAACCGCGATCTTCTTTCCTCGTGGATTGACGAACGCTAACCCTTCCCCTTCCTCAGTCGCCCGCACACCGTTCTCGAAGACCAAGTCGCCCGGCGTGACAGTGACGGCTCTGAGAAGCTTCCATCGCCTACCATCCTTACCACAGTTGTACAAGTCATCGGAAGATGGCAGCATATCGCCTTGCGCCTCGACAGCGGGACCTGTGTCGGACTGGAACCTTCCGCCGACGCCGCCTCCAGTCGCAAGCCCCTCAACACCTCTACCGTTCGGTGAACTGGTTCGGCCATAGACTCCTTTCGTGGTGCCTGTGAGTGCGCTCGCATACCCATAGATGGCTATGCCGCTTGTTGAAGCACACTGCCCGTAAACCCCGATCGCGCTGCCGGTTCCCGCCGTCGTGTATCCGTATACGCCTCTTCCATTAGGCGAATCCGACCGGCCGTAGACCCCGTTCGTGGTGCCTGACGCCGCAGTTGCATATCCTGAAACGCCTGTACCAGCCGTCGAGTCAACCCGCCCATACACACCCAACGTCGAACCTGTCGACGCAGTCGCGCATCCATAGACACCTCTGCCATCCGTCAAGGATGTCTGTCCATGTACGCAAGCGGTAGGTGTTGGAG
>Ga0209314_10001490_pt1 | contig 10249 bp, 11 predicted proteins | sample I19B2metaG_FD_184146 | JGI IMG/M metagenome (GOLD analysis project Ga0209314, IMG submission 184146) | Lake sediment bacterial and archeal communities from Gulf of Boni, Indonesia to study Microbial Dark Matter (Phase II) - ​I19B2 metaG... | ecosystem: Environmental > Aquatic > Freshwater >...
GAGTAAGGGTATGAAAAAGACCATTGAACTATTGGAGAAAGTAGGAATACCAGACGCAAGTAGAAGAGGAAAAGCGTATCCTCATGAATTTAGCGGTGGGATGAAACAACGGGCCATGATAGCGATGGCCCTTATATGTGAACCTGACCTACTTATAGCCGACGAACCGACCTCAAATCTGGATGTTACGATTCAAGCCCAGATAATAGAGCTTATGAGAAGATTGAAAGAGGATATAGGCTCATCTATTTTATTGATAACGCATAACTTGGCACTTGTTACGGATATAGCGAACAAAATTGGTATAATGTACGCGGGAAAATTGGTGGAGTTTGCTTCCACAGAGGCCATATATGAAAAGCCCCGACACCCTTACACACGTGCTTTACTCTGTTCCATTCCTAGTGTAGACGTGACGGTTGAGAGACTGGGCGTTATACCAGGAGAAGTCCCAAGTCTAATCAAACCTCTGACCGGTTGCAGATTCCACCCCAGATGTGAGTATTCTACCGAACTCTGCTGTAAAGAAGAGCCGACTATGAGTGAGATAGAGAGTGGTCATTTGGTCTCTTGTCTGAGAGTGCATGAAATCTAAAAGGAGACGAAGATGTCAAATCAATTGATTGAAGTCAAAGACTTGAAAAAGTATTTTCCAATTTATGGCGGATTAATGCTTAAATGTGTAGGTTTAGTCAAGGCAGTTGATGGAATATCATTCTACATAAAGAGCGAAGAGACTCTCGGATTAGTTGGAGAAAGCGGTTGCGGTAAGACAACTACTGGGCAGACGATATTGAGGCTCATTGATCCAACTTCCGGTGAGGTAAAGTTTCGCGGTCAGAATATCTTTCAGCTAGATAAAAAAGAAATGCGAAGTATAAGGCGTAACATGCAGTTGATATTTCAAGATCCCTTTTCCTCTCTTAATCCTCGAATGAGGACAGGAGATATTATAGGTGAACCACTGGATATTTTTGGATTGTGCGACGGTAAAGAGAAAGTAGAAAGAGTCATGGATCTACTTAGGAAAGTGGGATTATCCCCTGACGACTTTGATAGGTATCCACACGAGTTCAGTGGTGGCCAGAGGCAGAGAATAGCTATCGCAAGGGCCCTAATCCTTAATCCCAAGTTTGTTGTTGCAGATGAACCGGTCTCTTCATTGGACGTATCCGTTCGCTCACAAATACTTAACCTGATGCGTGACCTACAGAGAGACCTAGGTTTGACCTATTTATTTATTTCACATGATCTAAGCGTTATCAAGCACATATCCGATAGAGTTGTGGTGATGTACCTTGGCAACATCGTTGAAATTTCACAGGTTCATGACTTATTCAGCGATACAAAGCACCCTTATTCTAAGGCTCTGATATCAGCTGTGCCGGTTCTTAATCCCAAACTAAAAAGGAAACCAATCATCTTAAAGGGAGAGATACCCAGCCCAATTAACCCTCCATTGGGTTGTAAGTTTCACCCTAGATGCCCCTTTGCGAAACCAATATGCTCGAAAGAAAGACCTGAGTTAGTTGACTTAGGTCACGACCATCTCGTTGCGTGTCATATTATTTCTTAGATGTTGATTATATCTGGTACTTATTAAACTCATTCTTACATGGATTCCCTCTCGCGATCCAAAGCTCTTTTTTGGCAGGAATAAATATTAGTGAGTCGAACGTCACTATCGTTTCTTCAGGCCGTGCGCCGGGAATTTCGTGTCTGCATATCGATTTGGGATAATTAACGTGATCTTTAACAAAATCCATTAAAGTTTTTAACTCAATGGATCCGCATTTCTCATTCAAAAGTCTATTCATTCGGTTATATCTGATTATCGTGTCAGGCAATAGCCCCATAAGAATGTCTTTCTTTACACCTATCCTTCCTGACAGGAAGTGATTCGAGTGCGCCATATACATATCTGAATATAGGCAATCAAAACTACTAGGTGTAGCCTCCACATCGTAGATCTCACCGTTCTCATCAGCAATAAGAAAGCTTAAACAGTCAGCCCTATCCGCTCTGATCACCGCTCCAACAGCATCCCCAATACACCTTTGCTGTAATATCTCCCGAGCAACGATCAGTATAGGGACTCCCATTTTATGCTCTCCGCTGGCCACTGCATTCAAACACAGCGCGATTCCGTCAGAGTTTACCCCCATCATGGCTGGTATCCCAGCGTAGGTATAAGTAAGAAAACTTGGGCCGGAACTCCGTTTAACATCAACTAGAACACAACATTCACTATTTAACCAGGGATCTAAAGCCTCGTCGTTGTTTTGGCCAACATAGGTTAATCCGTCAGCTGTTGCTTTACCGGCTGCTGAAAACGATGTACACCCAAACATCCTCGCGTAATACAATTCAACAAATGCAATGATCATGACTAATTCTTCATGTTTTATTTCTGCACCCTCAGCTATTCCCCTAATCTCCTCGGCTATCTCCGGGGAATAATCCTCGATGTAAGGTGCATATTTAGTTGCGTTTCTTAATACAATGTCCTTTGAAAGCCCATAGTTGCGCCGATAGAAGGAATAATGGCTATCAACCAAAGACTTAATGACGTGTTTGCATTTACCGCCATACTGGTAACCCCTATCATGTGCCCCGCCGGATATTTCCACCACCTTGTGAAGACCTGACTCTGTCCTTATTTCATCATATCTGTTCATTTAAAAAACCTCTCAATGTTTTCTCGGTCATTCACTTAAAAAGCTTGTCGTTAAATTGGTGTGCGGTCCGATCACCTCGATAGTCAGGGGTGAAGCCTTAACTCCCTTCCAAGGCTTGCACTACCCTCATAATCGAAGATACCCATAATATGATCAGTCTCAACCCTTACAATCTATGTGAGTATGTTGACAAGGCTAAACTGAAAGAATTGACTGTTTCCCCTTTTTTCTGCACCCACTTCTACAAGTTGCCTAAATAAGCCTTTATTGATTCCTCCTTCGCGATATTCACCTAAATCGTCAATGAGTATTGGCCTTCCATGAAAGCCGATCGGTGGGCATTTTATTCCCGCTTCGTGCGTAGAGTAGGGAACCCTTGTAAGTTGCTTGAGGTTGCCTAAGCACTTCGTATTTAAGGTGGTGTGTGGTGCTTCCCTCAATAACTCCTCTTGGAGCAGCTGGTAAACCCATTTGCCTGTCTCTGCTTGGCCAAAATCAAGCTCTAGAACGCTTTGTAGGAGGACGTAAACGTGGAAGCCGCGCCACGTCCTCACAATTAATGATTCAACATCGAAATGCTCTTTGAGCCGCTTGGTTAGGCCGCGTACTTCCTTAAAAGTGTCTTTCCAGTTAGGGTGCTTCATGTTGGAATCAAAGTCAAAGAAAATCTTCTCCAAGCCGAAAACGACACTGGGGGACCTGAAGGGGTGAACCGACATGAAGCAAGGTTTTCGATTTCCGATGCAACTCTCAACGGTGCTTAGAAAAATGTTTGGATTATCCGTAAACCAGGATTTCGAGGAGCCTATCTCCCGACCCAAAGAGCCGAACCAGTCCAGCCAGAAACTTCTGTGCTTCCTTGAGTCCCTTAAGTCCTTCATTCTCATTCTCCTAACAACCTTTATTCAGGTGGTATTACTGTGGCTTTTAGCACGGGTCTTAGTCTTTGGCTGTGGCTGATGGCTACCCAATCGGCTTCCATATCGACGACTACTATCGTGGTTTCTCCAGCCTTTATTTCGAAGTGCACAATGACATCGACGTGTCCCGGGGGAACTATGAGATCCACGTTTTCTCCGCTAAGGTACGTGGCCTTGGCTGTGGTTATAGTCATTGTCAGCTTGGTGTAGTTTCCTGGCGGAATTTCTGTAACGGAAAGGTCTTCGGTCACATTACGTAGCGCCAATATATCGACGGTAAAGTCAGGAACTCCGTCGACAAACGAAAGTTCTTCCCATGTTTCTTCTCCGTCTTCTGCTCTTAGGGCAGAGACGCTGAGGTGACCTATGGTCACGTTAAGATGTTTCAACTCCACTGGCGCGTCGGTCAACTTTATGATTAAGGTTCCCGTGTCAGGGATAAAAGCCGGAGGTCTCAAGCTTGGAATCTTTACGCTCGAGATCACCACTCCCACGATTATCAAAGCAGCCACTAGGAAACCGACAGTTCCGTAAAGACCAATTTTTCTGGAACTAACTGCCATTTTCTTTTCACCCTACTAGACAACAACGGTATCGTAATATTTAATACAACGCTTTTGAACAGCCCGTTCAACTTTTTGAACAAAAATTTTGTTGGTGCATGATGAATCTACAGTTATTATTCTCCATTCACAGAACTTTTCACTTGGGTCCTATTGAATAATAGAATGTCTTGAGTCCATGAGAGGCCTTGTGGAACTTGGAAGCTCCGGAACTGGATCAAGAGAATGTTGCTAGCAAATTGAAGGGGAATACACTTCGAGTTTACTGGTACCTACTAGAGGCTTCGCATACAACGGTTGGGCCTAGAGAGGTCCAAAGAAACCTTGGTTTCTCGAGTCCCGCACTAGCAGTGTATCATTTAGAAAAGCTCATGGAGCTAGGTTTGGTTCAGAAGGTGCGAGGTGAGTACCAGCTGGTCAGGGTGGTTAACGTCGGAGTCCTTAAGCAATTCTTTAAGCTCGGAACATTTATTCTCCCTCGATACAGTCTGTACGCAATTATGTTCACCACGTTACTTGTCTTCTACTTAACGCAATTCAGAGACATCAACTTTTACAGCATCTTCGCTTTAATCTTTGGCGTTCTTGCCACAGGAATCTTGTGGTATGAAACCTTTAAAGCGTTGCTTCAGAAGCCCTACCGCTGAACGAGGTAGTAAAGGAAGTGTGAGTTTTCTTTTGTTGAAAGGGAAGGATGAACATTAAAAGCGCTAAAAACTAATTGAACATGAGGATGTGAAATGTTGTTGAGGGAAATGATATGAGTTGGGAAGGGTACGAAAGCAACCCCCTCTGGCCCGTTCTCGTGGAAACCGTTCAAGCCATGATCATGTATCCCCATCACAAGGCCTACACCCGAGATGTGATCCTTCATGACCAGCCCGACGTTACGCCTCAAAACCTAGCGACAAAACTGGGCGTTCCCCTAGGTGAAGCCCTCGTCATCCTCCACGAACTTCAAAAACAAAAATCTGAAGCTAAATCCTCAACTGAGGAATCCCGAACTTCTTAGCTTGGTTAAATGATATTTACGGAAGATGCCTTAAACGCGATAAAGACCTTCGAATCAACATTGAGTTGCATTTCGTTAAATGATCGCTTGGTTATCTGTACGATGAAGTCTTTACCCGCTCTAACCTTCAGCTTCACTAGAGGCCCAAGATCGGATATCTGCACTACTCGACCTTCAAATGAGTTTCGAGCACTAGAAACTATGGGATTCGATGAGAGGATTATGTCTTCGGGACGCACAAACACGGTTACGTTACCAGTTTTCTCAAAGGAGGCTTCAATCCGCAAACCGCCGCCGATATCCACAAGCGAAGTGCCTTCACACGTGACTTTTGAAAAGCCCGAAAAAACATTTTCAAGCCTCGCATAGCTAGCCAAGAGTTTGGATGGCAATGTAAAAATTTCTTGAGGAGCTCCCACCTTCACTATCTTTCCTTCAAGCATCAAAGCTGCCCTTTTAGCCAGAGTTTCCGCCTGAAACATATTGTGTGTAGCTATGACCATAGTTGTTTTCTTTTCCTTGTTGATCCATGAGAGCACGTCTTCAATAATAGAGACATTCTTTGGGTCAATGTTTGCTGTAGGTTCATCCAAGAGCAAGACATCGGTGTCAAGCGCCAGAGCCCTAGCCAGAGCCACTCTCTGCTGTTCGCCTCCAGACAATTTCTTAGCTGGGCGCTTTTCATAGCCTTCCAAGCGCACTGTTTTTAGAACTTCTTTAATCTTCTCATCCGTTTCTCTTTTTGAACAACCTCTAAGTTTGAGACCATAAGCAATGTTCTTGTAGACGCTGGTGCTGAATAGCACTGTTTTTTGAAACACCATGGTGGTCTTTAACCTTACTTGGTTTATGTTGTTCTCGCCAACTTTGATGCCGTTAAGGCGCAGTTCTCCGCTTGTGGGTTTTTCAATGCCCGCAATAATTCTCAGCAGAGTGGTTTTGCCTGAACCGTTCGGACCGAGAAGGCTAAACACTTCGCCTTCGAGAATCTGGAGGTTAACCTGTTTTAGGGCTATTATGTTCCCGTAAGTTTTGCTTATGTTTTCTAGTTCCATTATAGGTTTCATGTCTTGCGCCTCTGAATCAGATTGACTGTAAGGGTTAGAGCAGACACTATCAACAACAGAATGATTGCCAGGGCTATTGCGAGCGCTATTTCTCCCTTGCTGGTTTCCAATGCTATTGTGGTTGTTAAGACGCTTGTGAAACCAGCTATGTTTCCACCCACCATGAGAACAACCCCCAATTCAGCAATGGCTCTGTTGAAACTCGCTGTTATGGCTAGAACAACGCCACTCATGGATTCCCTTAAAACAGCAATTGAGGCTTCCGTTTCCGAAGCACCCAAGGTTTTGGCTAAATCTCTGATTTCTGGATCAACTGATTCGATGGCGCTTATGATGAAACTGACAGTGATAGGCGTTATTAAGATCGCTTGTCCAATTATCATCGCGGTCGGCGAATACAATAATCGCAGAAAGCCTACTGGGCCGGCATTTGAGAAAAAGAGGTAGAGAATAAGTCCTAGAGCCACCGTCGGTATACCAAGCATAGCGTTAAAGAACCCTTTTGCGAGGAATTTGCCTGGAAATCTCTTTAAGCCCAACAACGTTGCCACTGGTAGTCCCCATAAAGCGGAAAGCATTACCGCTGAGCTTGAAACCAAAATGGATCTTATGCTGATCTCCGCAACTGTCGAGTCACCTGAGAATATCAGTTGAAGCGCCTTGAGGAAGCCATCAATGATTTCATTTCCCAAGCCACAATGCACCTTTAGTCGTAGAGTTCAGGGTAGCCTTTGCGATATTCTTGTGGGCATTCTGTGTCGTTGAAGAAGGCGTATTCTTTTATCATTTGTGACATTGTGGGATCTGTGTTCTCTTTGAGTAGCCTCACCGCTGGATTAAACAGGCTTTGGCCATATTCGTCTTTGCCGAACTGCTCAATCATCTGTTGCCCCTCGTCTGATATGAGAAACTTCATGAATGTGATGGCTCCATCGAAGTTTACATTTGGATGTAATGTTTGATTGACAGCTATGGCACTGTACACGTTTAGCAGGTCTTTAGCTTGTTCTACCAGCACCAACGATGAAATTAAACCGTCTTTTTTATACTTCAGATACGTGCCCATGTCAGCAAGCGTGTAAGCTCCAAAGTAGTCGGCCTTCTTCAAAGTTTCTCCCATCCCTGAACCAGCACTGACATACCAAGACTCCTTAGTCAAAGTTGTTAAGTTGAAACCAGCAGACGTCCATAAACTCTTTTCCTTTGTATGGGTTCCAGAGTTGTCGCCTCTTGAAACCCAAAGTTTATCAGCTCCGCTTCTGCCTCTCTCTGCAATTTTAGTCAAAGCCTGCAATGGTGCAGTGTTCCTTATTTGTGCAGGGTCTTCTTCTGGTCCAACGATAGCGAAGAAATTGTAAGCAATGATTTTTCTGTTTACTCCTGTTCCTCCTGTAAGAAAACCTAACTCGTCGGGGGGTGAGTGAACTAGGATTAAGTCGGCGTCGCCCCTCTGCGCGTGCTGAATCGCTATGCCTGTTCCAACAGAAATGAAGTTGAGGTCTATGGGATATTTTGCTTCAAACTCCATTTCAATGGCGTCCAGCAGTCCTGTGTCGTAAAGGCTCGTGGTAGTTGAAACAATCAATCTCTCTTTTGTTGAAGGTCTAAGATAGTATGTGGTTGCCGCAACTGAAGCTATTACAGCAATGACAAGCAAAGACCCCCAAACAAAGAATACTTTGCGCATTTTGAACCTCCGTTATGTTTGATCGTATACATCGCCGTTATAACCTTATAAACATATCGGCTTCTCACTGCAAGGCTATACTCTCTTTCCAACTGTTGTTCTAGATTCGCTTTTCACATTTCTTATAAAAGTGTCCAATGTAGAGTTCAAACAAGGAGTTAGTTAGAATCTGGTGAGAACAGTGAGGGAAGCAATCATCTTGGCTGGAGGAGAAGGATGGAGGCTCAAGCCTCATACGTGGATACCTAAGCCTCTTCTGAAGATTAACGGAGAAACATTGATAGATCGGCAGCTATCTTGGCTGTATTCCAATGGGTTCGAAAACATAGTTGTGGCATCTGACAGAGATGACCTTACAAAATATGATGTAACGTACTCTCTTGAGGAGAGGAAGCTAGGAACCGGAGGGGCGACGAAGAAGGCGTTCAAGGGGATTAGTGGAGACAGGGCGTATGTGATGAATGTGGATGACATCGTTTTCTACAACCCCAACGAGTTGCTGGATTACGCGAGTAAGGGAGCAGGGGTACTACTCGCTAAACCAACGCTTCCCTTCGGAAGGGTTACGCTTCAAAATGGAGTAGATGTCATTAGGTTTGAGCAAAATTCGACTCTTGACTTCTGTGTTAGCGCAGGACACTATGTGTTCAAGAGAAGAGTGGTCGAGAAGTTCTTTCCAGATGTAGGAGACTTCGAGTTCGCTACAATGCAAAGACTAGCCGACAATAGGATGCTTCAAGGACACATATACCAAGGTGTGTGGTTCACCCTTAACACCATGAAAGACCTAATCAGAATCTGCGACTTCTTTAAGCCACCAGTTAAGAAGATTTATGCGGTGACACCCTCTCCCGTTAGGTAGGGTTCAAATCCCACCCCGCCCGTTTACGCCGAGCCCTCCTAGGGTTTTCAACTCCAATTTGCCATCTACTTTTGTGAGAGATTTTGCCACCTTCTAAGTCTTCGATGCTTACACAAGAGAGATAACAAACTTGAACCCAGACAGACCTGCACAATTGATCAAAATTGCGGGTTCTTGACGCAGATGAAGCCTTACTTGTTATGCAAAAAGAAAGTGTGGCTTTAGTTAATGCGCTTTGTACAACGTTTTGAACTCATCTTCCAGAATGCTCATCATAACGAAATCACTATGTTTGTTGTCGCAATAATATCCATCCCTCTGGACGCCTTCCTTCTTGAAGCCAAGGCCTTCCCAAAACCTTAGCGCTCTCTCGTTGAACCCAACCACACCTACCGCGACCCTGTGGAAGCCCAATCGTTCGAAGGCATAATTGAGGAGGAGATGACCCGCCTCCGTCCCATAACCTTTTTCCCACACGTCTTTCTCCCCGATGATGATGCTCATATCTGTGCATCGCCAAGGCCTGAACATCCGCAGCAATCCAGCCTCTCCTATTACTCGATTTCCTCTTTTCAGAACTATTACAAACCATGCCCGATTCTTGTCAGTGCTAAGTTGCCTATAGAATTTTTCAGCCTCGTTTCGGCTCATAGGCGCGACCTCTCCCGTTAATCTTCTGATTTCAGAATCGTTGGACCATTTTTGAACGTAGGGCAAATCATTTTTGCTGAAAGGTCTTAGGTAAACCCTTTTACCGACCAAGGACCCTTGTTCCCACATATTCTTTTTGATAGGCATGTTTTCACAAGCCACATTTTTAACATGCCCTTTCGTATAACCTTTTCTTGGCAACAAAACAGAACCCTGCCCTCAAAAAAATGAACACCTCCGCCCTTTTGGCGCACGCCAGCTTCTGACGTCGATAGCGCGCACGTCGATATAAATCGAGGAAGGTTTTCCAAGTCAGAATAATATTCTAAATTATAAAACATTGTGGAAGCGTATGCTATAAACAGAAAAAAGGGGAAATGCGGGAGATTTCTCCATTTGGTGTTGGATACAAACCTCTCCCGACCCACCATCTAATTTATTCTCCTCATAAACGCTCGGCTGGTGTTACTGGAGCAATCGACCCTTCTTGTTGACAATGCTCGGGTTGTGAAGTATGGCGGGGATACGTGAATCTTGTCGATATAACCTTATATACATAACGACACAATATTAATCCGAAAATTCATGCTCACCCACGAAAAGCATAAGCCTCTATGCAAGGTCTGGCTAGAATACGGAGGAAAACCTATCCTCGGGAAAGGTGGCGCCGAGATCTTGGAGGCTATCAAAGGGGTGGGATCCATTTCCAAAGCAGCAAGAAAAACTGGCATGTCGTATCGATACGTGTGGAATCATCTGGCTAAGATGGAGAAGGTCTTGCAAGAACCCATTGTAGAGACGCATAAGGG
>Ga0209314_10001492_pt1 | contig 10244 bp, 7 predicted proteins | sample I19B2metaG_FD_184146 | JGI IMG/M metagenome (GOLD analysis project Ga0209314, IMG submission 184146) | Lake sediment bacterial and archeal communities from Gulf of Boni, Indonesia to study Microbial Dark Matter (Phase II) - ​I19B2 metaG... | ecosystem: Environmental > Aquatic > Freshwater > Lake...
CATTAGAAGAACCGATTGCCACGGCTCCTCCACTTAAGCCTGAAATTAAGTTTGAAGGCGCAAAAGGCGGGGTCTTGGGGGCCTATGTCAAAGCCATGAAAATCGTTGAGAGAGCAGCAGATACCTCCATGAGGCCTCACATAACCCTGCGTGAGTTCTTGCAGATGACCACGCCAAAGCTGAATGGTGCACTTGAACCCTTCACTAAATTAACAATTTTAGCAGAAAGAACCCTATACTCTCCATATATGCCAGCTATGGACGAAGTCACGAAGACTGAAGAACTCGCTCTAAGTATAGAGAAGGTGTTAGCCCTTGGAGCCGCGTAAACTCCTGCCAACCCTGATGTTAGCCATGGTGCTTTTGCTGGTCGCGCTTATCTGGTTCTACCCTCCAACAGGAGACTTTAGAGCTGGCAACCCCTTCTGGAATGGCCTCACAACATTTTCTACACAATTTAAGGCTTCGCTTATAGAGTCCTTTGACAGCTTGCCTTCTGCTCCTAAGGGAACAGCCCTTATTCTTGTGCCCTACGGGAATTTTACCGAGATGGAGCTCAAAGAGCTTAGAGACTATGTTTCAGCTGGCGGAACCCTAATAGTCCTAGATGATTACGGCTACGGGAATCAAATCCTTAACCGTCTAGAATTAGACCTGCGGTTTACGGGCAAACCGTTGCTAGACCCACTATTCAACTATAAGAATAAGTGGCTTCCGAGGATAACCGACTTCACACCAACTCCTACTACGAGCAGTGTAGGAAGCATAGTGTTAAACCACGCCTCAAGCCTAAGCAACATCTCAGATGCCGCAGTTATAGCATGGTCCTCCAGATTTAGCTTCCTAGACCTAGATGACGATTCCATGTGGGACCCAGACGAACCTGTAGGGCCTCTGCCCGTGGCCGCTTATGTTAAGATAGTTGAAGGCCATGTCGTAGCTATGGCGGACCCAAGCATACTAATCAACGGCATGATAAGCATAGAAGATAACCCCACCTTTATCAAGAACCTTATAGAGCTTCAAGGCCCAAACCCTAAAATTTTGGTTGATCAATCCCACCTTCCCAAAACACCGTTAGATGAGGCGAAAGAGGTGATCACAACCCTCTACAGCATGGTTTCCTCTCCCCACGGAACCTTAGGTTTAATAACAGTAATATTGGCATTAACATTAACTCCCATATGGCGAAAAGGTGAAAGAACGTGACCCAATACTTAAAAAATGTGATGGATATCACCCACAAAATTTTAGGCGAAGTCTCCAAGGTTGTTATAGGCAAAGAGGACATAAAGGAAACGCTCCTCATAGCCTTACTCAGCGAGGGACACGTCCTAATCGAAGGATTAACTGGAACAGCAAAGACCCTCCTCGCAAGAACCTTTGCCCAAGTCATCGGCGGAGAGTTCAAAAGGATACAGTTCACGCCAGACATGCTGCCAGCCGACGTGACAGGCTTCTACCTATATGCTCCCCTTAGTGGTAGATCCCAATTTGTGTCTGGACCTGTATTTGCAAACATCGTGTTGACCGACGAGCTGAATAGAACAACGCCTAGGACACAAGCGGCTCTCCTAGAGGCCATGCAGGAGAGACAAGTAACCATAGAGGGAAAAACGCATCCACTGCCAAGACCGTTCATGGTCATAGCCAGCCAACTACCATATGGGTTCGAGGGAACATACCCCCTAACCGAGGTTCAAGCTGACAGGTTCATGTTCAGGGCTTGGAGCGGATATCCCAACAAAGAGGAGGAGAACCAAGTCATCGAGAAAATAGACTATATCGAAGAACCGGGTATAAGGGTGGTCGCTACGCTCAAAGAGGTGTTAGGGCTTCAACAAGCCGTGAAGAAAGTATACATATCAGACAAGGTTAGAGAGTACATCGTCACATTAGTGGATCGTGCGCGCCAAGACCCAGATGTTCTAATAGGTCCAAGCCCAAGAGCCAGCATATCCTTGTACAAAGGGTCAAGAGCCCTAGCGTTTCTGCAAGAAAGAGATTATGTAATACCAGATGATGTAAAAAGGCTTGCCCTCCCAGCTCTTGAGCATAGGATACGTGTAAAACCAGAAGCAGAAATGGAAGACATAACGCCGAGAGTTATAATTGAGAGAATGCTTAAAGAGGCCCCTGTTCCCAAGATAGAATGATTCTAAGTTAAATGGATGACTTTTAGATGATTTCTTTAACACCCAAAACGATTCTTAAAGCATATTTAATGTTAATCCTCCTAGCGGCGATGTTGATTTCGCCGCCTCCATACTCCATTGTGGCATTAATCCTACTGATACTACAGGTATACTTGATCTATAGACCTCTAAGGGCCGAGTTAAGTTTAGCTTTGGCGTTCTCGGTCATCATCCTTACGCCGCTGACCCTGGAGCCCTCAGCCGGAAAATTGTTCTCAACCTTCCTGATGATTCCAGCCTTGCCCCTTCTAGATCAAAGCTTAAGAGAAAACGCCCTCAACCAGTTTTTTGGCTATTCGAAAGGTGGAAGGAAATTTACAACCATCATGAGAGCCCTTGCAACCACCTTGCTCCTCGTGTGTATGTTATCGCTTCTTCTATTAAACGAAATGCTAATGTTAACGAGCATCCTTCTAACAGGCTATCTCGCCATCGTTTTAGCATACATCTTCTACAAGATTCCCAAAATGCCATTAGAGGAGTCTAAAACATGGAGTAGGGTCGTAGTTGGCGACACCGTTAGGATGCCCATAACCCTCAAAGGAAAAGCTAATGTACCATTCCACGTTTTATTAGAGCCTTCACATTCATGGATTCGCCTCAAGCCCTCAAAACTCATGTTAGCAGCAGAGGAGAAAGAGGAGATAAATCTAGTTGTAGCCCCTCCCTTAGCGGGTCCATCAAAACCTCAACTTCAAGCCTTAGCCATCGACCCGTGGGGCTTAACTCAGATAAGCCAAGTCCTGGAGCCAGTTGAGTTGCACATAATTCCTAGAGCTAGATATGCTGAGTGGCTTGCTAGAAAATATCTTGAGCAAACAGCGCCTGGAACCATTCCAGCCGCGGCAATTCCCCCTCTAAGGGCGCTTAGGGCAGCGAAGCGTGGCGTAGAATATTATGGCAGCCGCTTGTATCAGCCGGGTGACAGGCTGAGGGACTTGGACTGGAAGCACACGTTCAAGCTTCAAGAGCTCATCGTTAAGGAATTTGTTGGAGCCCATGGGCAGCCAGCCATAATAGCTGCAAACCTCACGGCAAAGGACCCTGAGGAAGCTGACGGACTCGCATACAACCTCGTAACTTCAGCCCTAACCTTAGCTAGGGAAGCCGCGCCGACGGCGTTAGCAGCCTACAACCATGAAGAAGCCCTCGCGATGACCCCGCCAACAAACCCGAGGGAAGCCCTTAGGAGGACGCTGAGGCTTACGCGAAGTATAACATTGATCAAGCCCTTAGAGAAAACCCTACAACCACTCGATGTCCAAAGACTCCGAAGAAGCATAAGCCAGCTGGAGCAGGCAAAAACAGAGCCAGCTCAAAAGCTCGCCGGAATCCTCAAGATGGAGTATGAGGCCATACAAGAAGCCGCTGGGGGTCACCCAGCAAGCCAAACACTTAGAAAAACTGCAGAGAGCACCCCACCACCAGCATTGATAACTGTGGTGTCTTCATGGAGCCACGACGCAGAAGCCTTGGCCATAACCCTAGAGAAACTGAAGGGAAAAGGATACAACGCAATTCCAGTGGGAGCTAGAACTCACACACAAGAGTTAAGATAGGCGCGAAATTGCTAGTGTAAAAATGGTGAGTACTTTGAGAGTCCTAACAGCGATGCTAATCTTGTTTTTGACGTTATCCATATCTCTTTCACAAACAGTGGTTATCTACAGTAAAACAGAGACTATCAGTGACGCTAGGAGCGAAGCCTACAAAGCCTTTAAAGCGCTCGTTGAAGCGCATGCAGCAGGTGGAGACGTCAACAAACTCACAGATAGACTTAACGAAGCCTTAAACCTTATCTCCAAGGCCGAAGAAACAGAAAAAACGAATCCAAAGGAAGCTGAAAGACTTGCGTCGGAAGCCAAAACGTTAGCCCGCAGCATCATTGAGGAGGCCCCACTAGTTAAAGAGGAGGGGCTAAAGCAAAGACAGATGGCAACAATAATTACGGCTACATCCATTGTAGGCATCGTAGTTACTGGGGTCCTCATCTGCATGTTTGGTCCTGAAGCCTTCTGGAGAATGTGGCTTAGGCTTAGAAAGAATTATAGAGTGAGGGTGAGGCATACGCCAACACGAGGTAAGGGTTCCATAATCACTAGCGAAGAGGTGTGGGCGGTAATGCTAGCCGTTATCCTCATCGGCGCTGTTTTCGCCGCCTCTCAAACATTTTTCGCTGGGAGAGTTGTTGAGCCCTTTTCGGAACTCGGCATTTTGGGACCCAACATGAAGATAGGCGACTACCCTAGAGAGGTTGTTGCCGGCGAAACTGCTAAACTCTACATTTATGTCGGAAACCACATGGGAAAACCCGTATACTACATCGTCATGATTAAACTCGGAGACAACAAAACGAGAATTGATCCAGCCCCACTAGAACCCATCATGAAGCTTGAGAGAACCCTGCTGCACAGCGGAACATGGATTTCCCCCATTAACATAACGCTAACGGAAGCTGGCTTAAACCAAAGGATCGTCTTTGAACTATGGACATACAACGAAGCCTCAAACAAAATCGAATATCATCAGAGATGGGGTCAAATCTGGATTAACGTGACCGCCCCACCCATCTAACGGAGAAGCATTTTAAAGAATGGCTTTCCCAGCTCTAAAGATACTTTTCCGGAAAGGAATTCTAGGTCTAACCATCGCCCTCTTACAGCCTAGTCGTGACAAAGAGAGGATGCTCAATTGAGCATGATCACCCTCACCTCGGCCACGCTGCTTGTCGCCATCCTCCTCTGGGCAGTCTACCATGTGCCCATTCTGTTTGTTGGCATTAGGCGCAGGTTTGGCGACATTGACCGCAAAAACGTTAAGGTTATACGCAGACTTCCCAAGTTTTCCCTGATAGTGCCTGCCAAGGATGAGGAGGCCGTCATCTCCCGCTGCCTAGAAGCCCTACTGAGCCTAGACTACCCCAGAGGAAAAATAGAGATAATCATCGTGGACGGAGATTCAAGGGACGCCACATTAGAGATATGTTTAAGGTTCTCCAGGAAACACCCCAGCATCATTAAGGTTCTTCGTCAAGGCCCATTGAGGGGCAAGCCAGCGGCCCTCAACCAGGCCCTCCCCCACACAACGGGAGAAATTGTAGGCGTTTATGACGCCGACAGCGTTCCAGAAAGGGATGCGCTACGGAAGGTCACATCCTACTTCCGGGACCCTTCGGTAGTGGCGGTGCAGGGGAGGCCCTGCCCCCTAAATGAGGGACGAAATATGTTAACCAAGGTTGCTGCCAAGGAGAGGAGGGCTTGGTTCCAAGCCCTGCTTCAGGGCCGGGAGAGGCTGGGGCTCTTCATCCCTCTGACCGGGAGCTGCCAGTTTATTAGGCGAAGGGTTTTGGAGGAGATAGGTGGATGGGAGGAGGATTCCCTTGCTGAGGATGTGGAGCTGGCCTTGGGGCTCCTTGAGAGGGGCTATTTGGTGAGATATGCCCATGACGTTTGCTCCCGGGAGGAAACCCCAACCAGTATGAGGAGCTTGGTCAAGCAGCGCACCCGATGGTACAGGGGATACATGGAGGCTGCATTCAGGTATGGAAGGCTCCTCAAGAGGCCCAGCAGAAAAAATGTTGACGCAGAAGTGTCGCTCATGGGCCCATATATAATGACCCTTTGCCTAGCCAGCTACCTCAACTGGATCCTCAGCCTAATCGTTGCCTCTCAAACCGTCAGCCCACTACTAAGTCCCATCACCCTAGCCGTGATGTTGACCGCCCTAACCCTGTTTTCCATCGGCATCGCATTGACCTTTATGGATAGGCCCGCAAGACTCAGAAACCTCCTTTGGATACCCTTCATCTACCTATACTGGTTTATGCAGACGGTTATTGCGGGCTGGGCGTTTCTCCAAATCCTGCTCCGCAGGCCCAGAATATGGGAGAAAACGGTTAAAAGCGGATCCACGACCACCGATTTGGTTGGTAAGCCGAGTTGAGGGTCTGCTTCGTCTCATCTTATCCGCCCAACCGGGCTAGGCTTAGCGAGTATGCCCAGAGCCTATTGAAGGAGCTGGGGAATGGGCCAGGAATCGATAGGATCCAGGTGTTGGCAGACATGGTCGGTGATTCAAGGAACAGGTCCTGGGAGAGCCCTAAGGTGGAGATCTTGAGGGTTTGGAAGGCGGATCACCCGCTATCGATCCTTGGCATTGTGTTTCATGTATTGAAGCTTAGGCCAGATGTGGTGCACTTCAACGTTCACTTCCAGAGCTATGGGCGGAGTCGAATCACTAACTTTGTTGGCTTGTTGCTGGCCCCCGTATGCAGGCTTTTGGGCTTTAGGGTTGTGGCTACAGTGCACAATTTTGGGGATATGGTGGACCTGGAGAAGGTGCATGTGAAGCCCAGCCTCTTGAATAGGCTGGGAATCTTTGTGGTCACTAAGCTGATGCTCTTACTTATATCCAGGGTGGTGGTGACGGTGAGGTCCTATGTGGATTATTTAGGGATGCGCTACGGGCGCATGGGGGCTATATATATACCCCATGGCACTTCTGTAAACAAATGTCTGTCCATAGATCCCCATGAAAGGGTGATATTGATGTTCGGTCACATGGGACCCCATAAGGGTCTCCCAATAATATTAAAGGCCTTCGAAGAGTTATTAAAAGGGAGACACGATGTAAAGCTTGTTGTTGCAGGCTCCAGCCACCCAAACTTTCCAGGCTACATGGAGAGGTTTAGGCGAGAAGTGACAGATAGGGTCAAAGTGGAATTCCTGGACTATGTACGTGAAGAGGATTTGGCAACGGTCTTTGGGATGGCAGATCTTGTCGTCTTACCCTATCTCGCCGCCACAGGGACCAGTGGTGTGTTTCATCTTGCCTGTGGCTACGAGAAGCCTGTAGTGGCCTCTAACCTGCCTGAAATAAGGGAGATGGTGGCGGAGGGAGCCTCAGCGCTTCTGGTGCCTCCCGGCGATGTTGAGGCTTTGAAGGAGGCCATCCTAACAGCATTAGACAACCCGAGCCTTTTAGGGGAGATGGGAAGGAGGAACCTCGCCTACGCAACGCAAGAAACTTGGGAACGGGTGGCTGAGGCCTACGAAGCAGTTTACACCAAGCTCTTAAGGGCGTAAGCAAACCGTGAGGAAGAACGTTTCAGTTATTATTCCAACCTATGAGTCGGGCGAGGCCCTAGAAAGATGCTTAAGAAGCCTAAAGGAACAAAGCTATCCTATCAATGAGATAACGGTGGTTGACGGCTTCAGCAAGGACAACACCCGAGAAAAAGCCTTCAGATTTGGAGCCAAGGTTATCCTCGCGCTGGGAACCCAGGCCGCCGCTAGGAACGTGGGTCTATCCCATTCAAGGGGTGACTACGTCCTCTTCCTAGACTCGGATCAACGGCTTGAAGCTGGCGTGGTCAAAGACTGCATCTTGACCTGTCTTAAACAGGAGGTTGAGGCGGTGAAAATTCCCGAGACCTTCGTTGGTCTCAACTTCTGGGGTAAGTGTTCCGCACTGTGGAAGAACAGGATGGTGGAGGCTTGGGGTCCCAAAGGGGGCATTCCGAGGTTCTATAGAAGGAGCGCGTTACTTGAATCTTCGACTTTCAACGATAGATTGCGATTTTGGGAGGATTTGGAGCTCTATCAACGACTTAAGTTAGGGGGACTTAGGGAGGTTTGGTGTAGAAGGCGCATTATCCACTATGAGAATGATTCACTTCAAGATGTAATACAGAAGTATGTATCATATGGGCGATCCATGATCGCGTTTAGGGGCAACTCCATCAAGGCTCCTTACGCTTCAACGGCTAGGCTGACACTATCTACCATGGCGCATATATTGAGGGATCCCGGCAGGTCGCTGAATGTTTTCTTAGGATGCTTATTCTTGGTTACTGTGAAAGGACTCAGCGTAGCCTTGGGGTTCTTGTCGAGGTTGAGGTAGTCAACGCTTGAAAATGCGCTCATTATGCGCTAACCTAGTCCGAAAAGAGATTTAACATGGTTACTGTGGTGCCTAGAACTTTTCGAAACTTGGTGAGGCATATTCCGAAAATTCTTCATGGGAAAGTAGACGCGTTGGTTCTCTTAGGCTTTCTCAGTTTCTCCTTGTTTAGTCTCAGATCTATTTTTGCCACCAGCGATCCCGTTGCCTTTCAGGATCTTGCACCCATGTATAGGCTGGACCAGCTGTTTCGCCCCTACGACTTTCCCTGGGATTATAAGTCTAATCTCGGCTCGCCCATCATGCTGACCGGCAACGCCGTGTATAATCTCCCCCTTATCGGTTTGTCCTTGGCTTTCGGTTCGGTTACCCTCGCCCACAAGGTTTTGTTAGTCATCCTTATGGGGTTCGCTGGTTTCGGTTTTTACCTCGCCTTCACGTATCTTGTGGGCTCTAAAACCGCCGGCTTCACGGCAAGCCTTTATTCGATATTCAATCCCTTCACGCTGGTGAGGTGGGTGTATGGTCACAACACGATCCTTCTGGCTTACATGATCTTGTCCTTCGCCCTACTCTCCTATTTTAAGGTGATGAGGAATGGGGGTGGCAAGAGCATAGTTACCTGTGGGCTTCTTCTAGCTCTTCTAATAGCTGCCAGCCCCCACATAGCCTACTTATTCGTGGTATTCATGCTGTTGTACATAGGTTTCGACTTAGTGTTCTTAAAGAGGACCGATGTTGTTAAGAGGATTAAATTAAGGAGTATTCAGCTGAGCCTTCTATTAGGGGTCGCACTTGTAGCGACACTTCCTTTCCTCTATCAAGTAATGATGGTGAATCTTCCGGTGTATTCGGTGAGGGCTGAGGAGGCCGTTTTGGTTGTTTTCCCAGCTGATGTTGAAGTGTTAATGCTTCCTCCCGTGGCTTTGGTTGCCTTTGTCATTTCAGCGTTCTTATATCTTTATAAAAGTATGCATAACTCAATTTTATCCTTGATAAAGGAGCATCGTTGGCGGTGTCTCTTCTTCATCATGCTTGGGCTCCTTAGCATGTTACTGGTCTCGTTGGCGGTTGAGCCTTTAACATGGATCTATCAATGGCTCTTTAACAACGTGCCTGGCTTCTCGATGTTTAGAGAGGTGAACAAGTTCTTTCTGCTCTCGGTTCTCTCCGTCGCCTTTTTCCTCGGGTTGTTGACCGAGGGCTTTAAGCGTTGCTTGGTATGGGGCTCCTCTATTACACGCAACACCTTGCCACTCCTGCTCATCTCGCTGATTGTTTTAGCGCCATCATGGCAGTTTCTTACGGGAGACGTAGGAGGCAAGGTTGGGACCGTTGAGATTCCTGAAGAGTATAAGGAACTCGAAAACTGGCTTACATCTGAAGAGGGGGACTTTAGGATAGCCTTTTTCCCTCCGGCTGTTTGGGCCACCACCTACAGCTGGGCGCCTAGATGGTTCCTCGACCCACTCGTGGCGCTTCAAGTTAAGCCTACGGTGGAGTTAAAGAGCGAGTTCGACGTGACTCCATCGTCAAGCTTTACACGCTGGGTTTACACGGCGCTTTACTCGAATCGAACGAGCGAGTGGGGTAGGCTCCTAGGCATCTTGGGAGTAAAGTACGTTATATTGAGACTGGATGCCGATATGCGCAATTACCGCCGCGACTTGAGCGGCTTCTCTCTGGCAAACACGCTTGCAGCTTGGGAGAATCAGAGGGACCTTAGCTTTGAGAGGAGGCTTGGATCCATCCTCATCTTTAGGAACCCTCATCAGCTTCCTCACATCTACCAAGCTGAGGGCTTCTCACTTGTTGTGGGTGACAGGAAGATGATTGTCTCCCTTAACCATCTGGGCTTTGACTTCCACCGTGGCCCAGCCGTTTTCCTAGATGATAACATCGGCTCAGCTGAGTTCCTAGCTGGGGATGCACGCTACGTCTTCTTTCAGGGCGACCCCTACTGGAGTCTACTCACGTCTTCCTTAGGTGAGACCTTCATTGTGAGACCTTGGATTTACGCCCCCCTTTCAGCGAACCCAACGGATAATTGGGTTAGGGGTGATCTGATATGGTACCGCTTCAACGGCAGCCTAAACGTGGCTCCAGACGGATACATCTACACAGAAGGTGCGAACACCATTACTATTC
>Ga0209314_10001494_pt1 | contig 10239 bp, 7 predicted proteins | sample I19B2metaG_FD_184146 | JGI IMG/M metagenome (GOLD analysis project Ga0209314, IMG submission 184146) | Lake sediment bacterial and archeal communities from Gulf of Boni, Indonesia to study Microbial Dark Matter (Phase II) - ​I19B2 metaG... | ecosystem: Environmental > Aquatic > Freshwater > Lake...
GGCCGATGATATAGTGTCGATGACCAAAAAATACGGGACAAAGTTCCAGGTTGGATATAATAGAAGGTTTGACGACGGCTACATGAAGGCGAAGGAGTTGATAGAAAACGGGGACTTGGGGGTGATTACGCTTGCCAGATCGAACACACGGGATCCGGTTCCTCCTAGTGGATGGGAGAAGGACCTCAAGCTGAGTGGCGGTATATTCATCGGCACGTGCGCCCATGATTTCGACATCCTCCGGTGGCTCATAGGATCGGAGCCGGAAGAAATATACGCTTCACGGGCTTTCTTGGTTTACGAGGATCTGAAGAAGCCGGGATACCCGGATAACGTCATGGTCATGATAAGATTCAGGTCAGGAGCGATGGCTGAGGTTGACGCAAGCAGGAATTGTGCTTACGGGTACGACGTCAGGACTGAGGTGTTCGGAGCGAAGGGAGCGGTGAGGATAGAGAAAGAGAAAGAGCTCGACTTGCTCATCTTCGATGAAGGAACGGCCAAGCATGATTACCCTTATTGGTTCGCAAGTAGGTTCGCCAAAGCATATGTAAGAGAGATAAGGGAGTTCGCGAAGTGCATACTTGAAGATACAAAATCTCCGGTATCCGCTGACGATGCAAGAGCTGTTCTAGAGATGGCAATGGCCGCCAGAAAATCCGCCGAGAGCGGAAAACCCGTGAGATTGCCTATGGATCGTGGACAGGGTTGATTTCGATCTCGCAACTGCCTGCTTTGCTCTCATCCTAATAATGGGTGGTCAAACGAGAGAAACAAGAAATTTGGAGCTCTGTCTCCCTCGATCGCGCCGCAGAAAAGGCGATGAAAGGTCAGATACGTGGACAACGCTTCCCCCCGCAGCCTGACCGATCAACCGAGGAGTGCCCGCTGGACCACCTCTACTGTCTGTGTTGAAACAGTCGTATACATGACAGCCGTAGCAGCGGCATGGTGATCGTTGGAGCCGTGGTGATGATGGCGATTTCCCTCGTTGCACTTACTATGGGTATCTCACTACCCGGGACATTTCCGGTAGGTTCAAGCCTTGTAGATACGAGCACATTCCACAAACCGGCCCAGTTGGCGAATTCCCAGTAGTTGAGTCCGGTAGAGCAGTTTTTCCACACCCAATCGATCGCAAATGGAGAAGACTTTGGCTGCACATCCTGATAAGCTCTGGGATCAACCGTTCGTCTATGTTCATGTGAAATGTATCGAGCAACACGATCGATCGACTATCCCGATCTTCAAAGCTGCATACCTCGCCGCTGTATTTCTTCCATCTCTTTACACCGACAAGTCCATTGGTCCTCACGAATTTCTTAATGACGATCGATCATTTAGGCGTGCCTCCCTCAATCGATCTGTGGCACGGGAATACTGTCTCGGGGCAGAGACAGTGATCGATCGATAGCCTACAAAAGTTATAAGGTGTTCACGTGTAGGCGGTACCACGGACATGACCGAGAAGCCGGTTGCCTTCAGAAGCGAAGGGATGCGGATTGCAGGAATGCTTCATCTACCGGTACAGAAAATGAGGAGCCCGTGTGTGGTACTCTGCCATGGATTCGCTTCAGACAAGTCCGAGGATCACTGGATGTTTGTAAGGCTTGCAAGAGCCCTGCGCGATGAAGGCTTCGCGGTCTTGAGGTTCGACGCAAGATATTGCAACGATAGCGAGGGCGAGTTCGAGCATTTTACCGTCACCGGTTACATAAGGGACCTGGAAGGAACACTTCGATTTGTGAAACGTCTTGGCAGGGTGGACCCGGCCAGGGTATACGTCCTTGGTCAGAGTTTGGGCTCGTGCGTGGCAATATGCACCGCTTCTCGAGATCCAAGCATCAGAGGGGTAGCTTCCTGGAGCGGCGCAGCTTCTCTAAGAGAACTATTCCATTCGCAAGGAGTTAAGCGGTACTTCAAGAAGGTCGGCAGACGAACCTATCTTTACACGCACCACACAGCCGTGAGGATAGGCCAGGGGTTCTTCGAGGACGCCATCAACTACTCTCCCGAAGATGTTGTTGGGAAGATATCGCCAAGACCCTTGCTCATCCTTCACGGAACCGGAGATGAGCTGGTTCCGGTGGAACACGCCCGACGGCTCTACAGAGCTTCCCGAAAACCCAAGAGCCTTAAGCTCGTCAGGGGAGCCGACCACTCTTTCATGGAGCCGAGGCACTTGGAGAGAGCAATAGCGAAGACGATCAAATGGTTGAAGCACTCCTGACGAATCGATCCTAAATGATTTCATGATCGATCAATCGATCGATCCAAGATCAACTGGAATGACGCCGATTACAGTATACGAGAGCCAATAACAATCGTTTTTTCAATCGATCGGTTGAAGCTCAGAAGGCTGAATATCTCAAAACGCATCCAATCTAAACAGGAGAGTTCACTACTGGTGCTATCGACTTTGCTCAAAGTGTGAGCATTGAACTGTGAGACCATACCGAGCTATGGAAGAAAGGCGGAAAAACAAACCCCACACTCCTGCTCGCTCATGCACTACGATCATCGATCAATCGGAACATGCCAAAACAAACTATTCAACACTTGAGCGCTGTGGGATATAGGCATAAATGTTATATACTCTACACGTGGCGAAAATCAAGGAAAGGGGAAAAGACGATCTATGAGCGAAAGGCAAATACCAGTTTTAGAAAAACCACCACCGCTTTGGACAGCGAAGTTCTGCGCTAGAGTTGGGATATTGGCTGCGCTCTCTTTCTTCGGAACCTTCATAAGGCTGCCGTACATAGGAGTTGAACTTGAGTCCGCCCCAGGTGTTTTCGGAGGAATCTTTTTCGGTGCCCCAACAGGAATTTTCGCGACGTTTTTCGCCATCCTCATCGGCGAGATGATGGCAGGCTTTCCATTTCCTTTACCTGTTGCCATATTTGACTTCACTTACATGATTTCGACAACCCTGAGCGACATGTATGTTTACAAAAGGTGCCGAGACTCACGTCACGATTGGCTGTTCCGCCTGAGATATCCACTCGTAATTCTGGTTGATATAGCTGTGTCGGTTGCGCTGCTTGAGTTGCTATTTCCCTGCTGGGTCGGGCTGACAAACCCTCTGTTCTCAGAGGGAGTTGTTATGTTGAACACGGCCATAGTTCCATCCCACATAGTTTCACGTATAGTTCAACCCCTGTTTGCTATGATCGCTGCTGAAGCAATATGGATTGCTAGAGGAACATGGAAGTTATTCATGAAAAGAAGAGAGGCAAAGAAATCCCAATCAGGACTCAAAGGAGGCGACTAGAATGCTGTGGCGACCAATACTTCAAATCCCGCCAACACCGATTGACTGGGGCTGGTGGGCGCTTCTGACGATAGGTCAGCTGGCATTGATCTATACAATTTACAGAGCCTGGCTACGAAACCATGAATGGTTCTGGGAAGAAACACAGTGATTCCCCCTTTTTTATATTTTTATCGGACTAGATAGGCGCTGAAGTGAAATAGCTGTGGCGACGAGCCACGTAATTCTTGAGCATGTGACATTTACCTACCCCGGAGCTGACAAACCGGCATTAAACTCGATCGATCTTGAGGTCAAGAAGGGTGAATTTGTCGCAATAATGGGGCCAACTGGATCTGGAAAAAGCACTTTATTACTCCTTCTGAACGGATCGATTCCTCACTATATCGAAGGAACACTGGAAGGCGATGTTATCGTCGCGGGACTTAACACTAAGGAAGCGCGTATTCCGAACATTGCCCAACACGTTGGTTTAATCTTTGACGATCCCGAAGTACAGCTCGTATGTCCAATCGTTGAAGAGGAAGTTGCTTTCGGGCCGGCTAATCTAGGTCTCCCAAGGGAAGAAATACAAAGGAGAGTCGAGAGTTGCTTGAATACTGTAAGACTGAAAGGGCTCGAAAGGCGCAATCCATACACTCTTTCAGGTGGAGAAAAGCAGAGCGTGGCTATCGCCGCTGTTCTCGCGATGCAACCAGAAATCTTGGTCTGCGACGAGCCCACATCCATGCTAGATCCTCTGGGAGAAAAAAAGGTTTATTCTCTAATTAGAGATCTCAACAAGAAATATGGCATGACATGTATCCTAGCCGGACAAGAAAGCGAAGAAATCGCTGAGTTTGCGGACAGAATACTAATACTCAATCACGGCGAGGTAGTGGCCGAAGGGTCACCTAGTAAGGTCTTTGAGGAGGAAATGTATATCCTAGAAAAAACAGGTATTGGAGCGCCACAGGTTTCGGTTCTTGCAGCAAGGATGAAAAAGCGGAACTTATGGAAGTCCGCAATACCGCTAGCGTTAGAGGAAGCAAAAGTCGAGCTAGCGCGGATCCTCGAAGGAAACATGGCAAAGCAGGCTGTAGGACGCGTAGAAGGAGAAATTGAAGAACAAGAAATGATCCGAGAGCAAACAGAAGGAAAGGCGATAATTCGGTTCGATGACGTTTACTTCAAATATCCCGAGGCATACGAATATGCACTTGAAAACATAAATCTCACGATCAGAGAAGGTGAGTTTCTAGCTTTGATCGGACAAAACGGATCTGGCAAGACGACGCTTTCAAAACACATCATAGGGATTCTAAAACCTACACAAGGCAAAGTTTTTGTCGATGGTTGCGACACGCTCAGAGCGTCTACCGCAGAGCTGGCGAGAACTGTTGGCTATTGTTTTCAAAACCCGGATCATCAACTCTTCTCTCTTAGCGTGAAGGAAGAGTTGTCTTTTGGACCGAGCAACTTCTCTCTGCAACCAAATGAAATTGAGCGCGGAATATACGATGCGTTAAAAATCGCTGGTTTGTCTGAGAGCATACTTGATCTACCTCCCCGAGCGTTAGGAAAAGGTGAAAGACAGCGAGTCGCATTTGCATCCATTTTGACCTGGAATCCGAAAATATTCGTAATAGATGAACCGACCACGGGTCAGGATTTGAAAGAGTCCCTTTTCATAATGGATACGCTTAAGGAATTCAATAAGAGAGGGAAAACAGTAATTTTTATTTCACATGAAATGGAGCTTGTGGCACAATATGCAACACGTGTAGCTGTAATGTGTCAAGGACAAGTCATATTGAACGCCCCACCCAAAACAGTATTTACTCGTACCGACATTCTCCGCGAATCAAATATAGAACCGCCGCAGGTTACGCTTCTGGCCAATAATATGGGGAAATGGGGTGTTCCCCCCGGCATTCTCACTCTCGACGAAATGGAAGAATTTTTGGAAGAAACCTTGGAGGGAAAAAAGGATGCTCGCAGAGTATGAATTCAGAGACACCTTCGTTCACAGGCTAAATCCTTACACGAAGTGTATCTTGTATGGGGTTACGATAGCTTTCATGATCATTTGGACTGATCCAATTTACTGCGCTGCTCTCTGCGTCCTGCCTCTTACGTTAAACTTTTTGGCCAGGTTTCCATGGCGCAAACTGGTCACTCCAATGAAAGCCCTCACTCCGATGCTTATCATGATCACCTTGTTCTACTCCTTGGTATGGGCTGTACCATTAGTCCGCACCCCGCAGACAGTCATATTCTACATATTTCCTCCCGAATGGCCGTTTCCGCTAGGCGGTTTGGGATTCAGGTACGGAGCATCTTTACTTGCAATAGGCCTTCTATTCAGAATAATTGCTGCTTTCATGGCTATCAATGGGTTTTTCTACACCACATCAACTACAGATGTCATTCAGATAATGACAAAAGCAGGTATACCCTATCAATTCGGTATCACATGGAACATGGCGTATCGTTTCGGCCCAACGATGAAACTAAAGGGAAAAGAGATCATTGAAGCGCAGAGAGCTAGAGGTTGGGAAAGTGAGAAAGGCAGTTTTTTCAAGAGGATAATGGCCATCAAACCTGTTCTTGTTCCGCTTTTTGACATAGCCTTAGACATGGCTAATAAAGTGGCTCTTGCCATGGAGGCGAGAGCATTTGGTGCCAAAAAAGACTTCACGTATCTGAAGGCCTATAAGTTTAGACTAATAGACTGGTTCCTTTCCGCACTAACAATTGTAATCTTCGTGATTTCCGTGTACGCCTTGATTTTTTACCAGAGAGGTTCACTATAAAATACACCGCCTGGAGGATCGCTTCTTCAAGCCACAATTCCAAGCGTGTGCCGAACATAGCGCCATGGTATGAGAAGGATATCATGTGGGCCGCGCTCACACCATGTTATCAGCGCCTCGATCGATCGCCTGCTGCATTGGAGGATCTGCGCATATCGCCTATTAGCTCGAAAGATACGAAATCACTTTCGTGAAGAATGACGAAGACTTTCTCGAAATGAATGTTTCTGGTCAGCCACATGATGCTAGGTATTAATAGATCGATCGCAAGATCGACGAAGAGACGTCAGAATAATTATCGTGGGATATATGGGAGATCTTCATCCCCTATTTTTCCTGAAGAATGAGCGACTGATGCTATCAGTTTTCTATGACGTAGACGAGCCAAGGGCTATGCTGCTGTTCGACAGATATCCAGCGACAAGGGCGCAAAAACCTTAAGTAATCCGAGATGCGTACCCAGCATCAATGTCCCTCGTTGAGAGACTTTCAGCAGCATTCGGCCACCAGAAATCCAAGACTTTGCCGAAGATTTTGGATAGGATGTTTAGCAAGGAAGAACTTAGGATACTCACCTCCCTCCCCTCTACTCCTGCGGAGATTGGAGAAAAATTCGGGGAAGATGAGAGTAAGATCGTCAAAACTCTTCAGAACCTCTACATGCGTGGAGTTGTAGTAATCTCAGATTTCAAAAGAGAAAAGCCCGTCTATTCTATTCCTTCTGATGCTGGATTATGCATTGATTTGACTCTCTTTGATAGACGATATTCCTCAGACCAAGAGCTACTAGATATGTTGGACAAGTTCCACAACGAGGAGTACATTCAGAGCTATGACAGCAAAGAGGAACACATCTTTCGAGTTATACCCGTTGAAAAGGAAATCCAAGCACCACCCTCTGTAATTCTACCATACGAAAAGATCTCTGAGATCGTGAAGGATGCGAGGATAATAGTGGTCCAGCAGTGCCCCTGCAGGACCAGGGCGAGACGTTGCGACAACCCACAGGAAATCTGCTTATCCCTTGACCACGTCGCAGACTATATTCTATCCCGAGGAATAGGACGCGAAGTATCGAAAGAGGAGGCGATGGCGCTACTGAACCAGGCGGAAAATCTCGGGCTGGTGCATCAAACCACCAACACCTCCAAGGTAGATGTTGTGTGCAATTGCTGTACCTGTTGCTGTTCATTGCTGAGCGCCTACGTACACTTCGGAAAAAAGATGGCGACAATTCAGAGTCGCTACAGAGCGGTTGTGAATCATGAGGCATGCAACAGCTGCGGACTTTGTCTGGCGAGATGTCATTTCGGGGCGCTCAGCTTCGAGAATGGCAAGCCATTCATTTGGAAGGAACGTTGTATGGGGTGCGGTCTCTGCGCAAGTAAATGTCCTGTGGACGCCATATCACTGCGGCCTGTCCAGCCCGAGAACCACATACCAGTCTCAGACGAAAGTTATGGGTATTCCCTGGGAAAGCTGCCTCGAAGTGCATATACGCGACCAAACGATTGATCGAATCTTGGGCATCACTCGATCGATTGGTCTTCCCCTAAACCTAGGAGACTCAGACTCCTGTACGGGGCTGACCACTCATTCTTGGAGCCGAAGCACCTAGATGGAGCAATAGCAAGGACACTCGAATGGCTAAAGCACTCCTGACGGACCAGCTGATCGATCGATAGGAATTCATCAGATGAACTCGAGCCTCAAGCACCAAATGCTTATATTAGTCAAGTGATGTCGCCGAAAACCGAGGGAAAGACAGATGCCTGAAAAGATGCTGGCGGCTGTTCTTGGCGCAGACTGGAAGCCTAGAAAGGGGTACACCCCATCCAAGCTAGAAGAGGAGACGAGGACAACGCCTTCTGGCAGTAGGGTCTGGCACAACCCTAGGCTTGAACTCAAGGAGATTCCCGTCCCTGAGATCGGACCGAGAGAGGTTCTGCTCAGTATCAGGGCGTGTGGTATCTGCGGATCGGACATTCACATGTACGAGAAAGACGGGGAAGGCTACATGCTTTACCCAGGGCTGACAAAGCTTCCCATGGTGATAGGTCATGAGTTATCAGGTCAAGTGGTCAAGGTGGGCCGTGAGGTCACAAGCCTGAAGGAGGACGACATGGTCTGTGCGGAAGAAATGTGGTGGTGCGGCCGTTGCACCCCGTGTCGAAGCGGTCTCATGAACATGTGTGAGAACCTGGGGGAAATGGGTTTCACCGAGCAGGGTGGCTTCGCAGAGTATCTCCCAGTGGAAGCCAAGTTCTGCTATAAGATCAACGACTTGGTGGACAGGTATGGAGACGAGGAGAAGGCCTTCGAGGCAGGCTCTCTGGTTGAGCCGACCTCTGTGGCGTACAATGCAGTGTTTGTCGTAGCGGATGGTTTCATGCCTGGCGCATACGTGGTGGTCTACGGGGGAGGAGCAATAGGGTTGGCATCTGTTCAATTGGCGAAGGCCGCGGGCGCCGGCAAGGTGATCGGCTTCGACGTGAGGAAAGACAGGGTGCAACTGTTGAAGAAGGTGGGGGCTGATTACGTCTTCAATCCCGTCGATCTGGAGAGCAAGGGCGTGAAACCCAGTGAGAAAGTCATGGAGGTAACCGGAGGGGTCGGTGCAGACATGCAGGTCGAGGCGGCGGGCGATCCTTCGCGTATACTACCGGAGATGCAGGGGTCCGTCGCTGTGAACGGAAAGATAACGTGGATCGGGAGAGCCGACGTCACGGCTCCGATTTTCCTCGAACGGTTTCAAACCAGGAGGGCCAAGATCTTCGGCTCCCAAGGTCATTCAGGGCATGGGATATTCAGGAACGTCATCCGGCTTATGGCTGCTGGCAAGGTCGACATGACGCCGCTCATAACCCGACGATACCCGCTCAAAGACATATCGACAGCGATGCTACAGGCAACCAAACGAGTGGACGCCAAGATTACTATCAAGCCACATGCAGGCGCGTAAGACGCAAGAAACGAAAGGAGAACTGGGAAATACCTCTTCGGGAACTTGATAGCCGCGGCGCAGGAACGCACACAAGGGGAATTGGATCATCGATTGAAGACTGACTGTGAGGAACGCATGAACTACCCCGACGCGACCGCGTCCGAATGTTCCGTCTGGACCAAGCTCTACTTGAGCAGTCCCTTGAGATAAGTAGCTGTGCTCTTCACAGCGGTCATGCGGTCCGGTTTTGGCAACGATTCTGACGACAGATATCCTTCGTATTTGACGGCTCTCAAGGCTCGTATGATCTGTTGAAAATCCAGATGCCCGTAGCCTGGCGGCCATCGATTGCTGTCTGCAACGTGTAGGTGGGCAAGACTCCTCCTGCATTTTCTGATCGACTCTGGAATTGATCGCTCCTCTATGTTCATATGAAATGTGTCGAGCAGCAAGCCGGTGCTGGTCAATGAGAGGTTCTTAATCATCGACAGCGCATGATCGGCGGTGTTAATGAGGTCAGTTTCATAACGATTGATGGGCTCCAGGAGTAACCCCACCCCTTGATGAGAGGCCAACTCGTCGATGGTACCTAGACCTTCTCCCAGTCGCCTTAGTGCCTTGGACCGACTGTCGCCACCTTGGCTCCTGCCTCGTATTGACCCGATTGTGAGTAGAGACCCGAAGGACTTGGCCAAACTCATGCAGTTTCGCAAGGCGCTCAGCGTCTTCAATCTCGTGGACGAATCTTCAGCCGAGAGGCTAAGTCCTCTACGGACGTATATGGGGCCAGTTCCAAGGGCTGTAATCTCCAGCTGATGGATTCGAGCAAGTGCTAGTATCTTCGTCGGATCCAAGTTCTCTGGCCGGTCGACAAACAACTCCACTCCATCATACCCTAACTTGGCACAAAGGTCGAACGCCTTTTCCAGCTCCTTGTACCTCGCAGGGGCTTTGCCAAGCCCAGGCCCTATTAGGCAGCCCATCGTGTCGGAGACGACTATCCCGATCTTCAATGCCTCCGTATGCGTTCATCCTTTTCTCTTATCTTTTTCGATCGACGATGGACCGACACCCACAAAAGCCCGACTGAAAAGACCCCTAACCAACAAAACAACACCCAGAAACAAACCACAAATCGATCGATCAGAACCATCAAGCTGGCACCGAAAGAGGTCCAACATAAGCACCCCTGATCTTGACCGTCTCCTACGGCGGCCGATTTAGTC
>Ga0209314_10001498_pt1 | contig 10216 bp, 9 predicted proteins | sample I19B2metaG_FD_184146 | JGI IMG/M metagenome (GOLD analysis project Ga0209314, IMG submission 184146) | Lake sediment bacterial and archeal communities from Gulf of Boni, Indonesia to study Microbial Dark Matter (Phase II) - ​I19B2 metaG... | ecosystem: Environmental > Aquatic > Freshwater > Lake...
ATGCAACTCCCCGGTTGAAATGACCACGGGTGTGATTTCTCCTCAGTGACTTCTTAGCTGGTTGACCATCGAGAATCTTCTTATACAACCAGAGTATCGTTTCTGCATTACCATCGGTAAGATCAAAGAAGAACTTGTTTATACCGGCAGTGCAGAGTTTTTGGATCTCATTGAAGAGCCCGATAGGTAAACTATTTAATATCTGGGTGTACTTAAATTCCGTTCGTACGGGGAAGACAAATCCTCTTTCGTCCCTCAGCGAGGGTTCTTTGAGTGGATATTTGGTGTTCATGAGAACTGGTCTGCCATGAACGAGGACGGCGAAATTTTTATTTTTAAATGCGGAAAGTTCGGCTCGATTCAGCTCGGGCGATAGTACCGGAACAGTGCCATATTTTTGTATTAACGCCATGTCTAGGTCGTTGAAGATGTTCGCGGAATAGTCGAGATAGATTGTTCGTGATCCCGGTTTTGAGAGCTGAGCGATCAGCCCGAAGTCTCCGAGCAGAACCGCATCTGAATCATCATCATCTACCATTGTTATTGCGTCTGCGGCATCGGAATCGGACAGCATCCGCGGTACGTACGGTGATGCTTGGCTTTCGGGAAAATCGTGTGCGAAGACCGAGTAAAAAACAGCTTTTGCTCCTGCTTTCAACGCACCTCTTGTAGCCTCTCGAGAATAGACCTTTACTAAGATCTCCATACCGTCTGATTCGGTTGCTTTGATCTTCGGAATTGGTACCTGGAGCTCTGCTCGCATCGGCGTCACGATTTTTGGTTTCTGGTTTACGGGCGGATAGCGCGTTTTCTTCCTCGTGGATGTTTTGTAAATGCGATCCTCCTCATGTGCACGGATGAAGAGCTTTACAGTTTCCCCTGCATGTGCGGAAGCTACCAAAGTCCCGTCTTTTTCAAGCTTCTTTATGACCGCGCCGTCAATCCCGTCTTTGGTCCATATGCCGATCCCATCGCCCACCGATAGAGGTTCGTGCAGTGTGAGTGTTGTATCCGCGCCGACTATGCCGAGAAAGAGGCCGCGGTTTTTCGGGCTTTCACAGGCGGTAATCTCAGTGTCACCAAACATATAACCCTCGGTAAATTCGCGGTTGAATTCAAGCGCGAGTTCTTTGAGTTCTTGTTCCGGCAGCCTGAAATGCCCGGCATAATATGAATCCACGGCAAGTCGGTAAACCCTCGTGGCGAGTGCGGTATACTGTGGGCTCCTGAGCCTGCCCTCTATTTTGAGCGACGAAACACCTGCGGTTATCAGTTCAGGAATTTTATGAACAAGGCATAAGTCCCTAGTACTCAACAGGTAACTCTCGTTGTATCTTTTTCTGCACGACTGCGCGCATAGTCCGCGATTGCCACTTCGTCCACCCAAAAAGCTTGAGAAGAGGCACTGGCCGCTGTAGCTGAAGCAGAGCGCACCGTGAACAAATACCTCAGTCTCTAGTCGCGTCCCAACCTTCTCGATAAACTCCCGTACCTGGTCGAGCGAGAACTCTCGAGGAAGCGTGACCCGGTCCGCACCGGAGAGTAAGTCAGCGTAGTATGTATTTGTTACCGCAGCCTGCGTGGATATATGGATTCTGAGATCGGGAAAGGTATCTTTAAGGAGGCGAGCAAACGAGATGTGCTGGATCATTATTCCGTCAATACCGCGGGCGTATGCGTCCGATATGGTATCGAAGAACTCACGGAGTTCGTGATTTTTTATTAGGATATTGAAGGTGTTGTATACCTTTACGCCGTTATTATGGGCATACTCGACCGCCTCTCGCAGTTCCTTCAAGGTGAAATTCTCGGCGCGCCTACGAGCATTAAACTTCCCCACGCCGAAATAAACGGCATCCGCACCATATTCAACCGCAGGCTTGAGCGACGTCGGACCGCCAATAGGTGACAAAATTTCCACTTTGTTTGGCATATCTCTACCGTTTTCTGTTAATTATTATGAATACTGTATGTAGAACGGTATAGGGAAGTGGAGTAATCAATAGCTTCCTCATATCACTTTTGCCTTTCCTCTTCTCTGTTCATCACCATGATATACCTACCCTAAATTTTTTTTCAACTCACCATATGCTTTTTAGGTCGTATAACGCGTACTTTATGCTTATCATGAAGAGACCAAAACGAGTTTTCTTCTCATGCTCGATGCGCGGCGGGTATGGAAGAGTCGCTCAGGAGGAATTACGGAAAATTCCGGACATAATAGAAGCACTGGGGATGGAGGTCATCAGCAGGCATCAAACGAGCGAAAACTTTATAAAAATCGAGTCACAACTCACCGATAAGGAGATTCATGATCGGGATTACCGGTGGCTGAACGAGGCAGACCTTGTCATAGCAGAGATAACCAATCCGAGCCTCGGTGTCGGTGCAGAGATTGCTGATGCGGTCAACCTCAGCATTCCGGTATTATGTGTGTATAAACGGAGATATGAAGATGTGATCTCAGCGTACATTCGGGGCAAGACGGGCGTGGTATGCAGGGCATATAATGATCATGAGGAGTTGAACGCTATAATCCGAGAGTTTGTGTTATGCTGAATTCGTTCCGGGATCACTAATCTTCAGAATCTTTAGAAGATCGCCAGCGACAGAGATTACAACGCGTTAAGAACGCATATCAGCCAGAAATCGCGGGCTGACAGAAGCCGATGAGATAATCACGTTTATTTTTGCATTCCGTAACCAATTCAGACAAGATCTGCATCCGTCCGATTCCAATAGCCAGGTCAATGAGCGAGTTAGCCAAAATCAGCTGGTCAAAACTCAGCCCTAATTCTATAAGCTTCTTCAAGCAGAAATCAGTATAAGTTAGGGGCTCCTCACCCCGGTCGTGCGCTTCAATGCCCCTCGCTTGGAACTCCTCCAAGAGTGGCTTTTTCAGCTTGATAAGTTGCGTATACAATTCCTCTTTGTTCAGAGGGTCTCCTTTCATCATCAGCGTTATAAAATATGCTATAAAAAAATCCTCCTTATCATATATAAATCTTACTATGGTTTATAGATTTTTATTGAATATAAGAAATTTTTAGTCATTAGAGTTCATCATTTTTTGCATATTACTGTTTTTCGAATAGAGAATCTACACAAATTCTTATTCCACTGTTCATATCTGTTTCGGTACTTCAATTATAAAAGATACCCACTATTTTCTGGTTCTCCACATCCACCAGCCCCTTATCCGTTATCCTCAGCTTCGGTATCACAGGTAATGCGAGGAACGATATGGTAATAAAGGGCGCCTGGAGCTTACAGCCCATCTCTGAAATTTGCTCTTCCAGTTCTCTCTGTTTTTGTGCTACATCATCCAGCCCCTTATCACTCATCAGCCCTGCGATTGGCAATGCCAACTCACTCACCACCTTTTGTTCAGAACAGAGTACTATGCCGCCACCTATCGCGTTTAATCGGTTGCACGCGAACGCCATATCCTCTTCGTTTGTGCCGATAACCACGATATTATGCGAGTCATGCGCGATCGAAGAAGCAACAGCGCCGGTTTTCAAGCCAAACCCTTTGACGAACCCCACACCGATATTACCCGTGTAATGATGCCGTTCAACCACACCGATCTTGAGGATATCACGAGCAGTGTCTATACCGCTTAACTCCTCGGCAATCTCCGCGGTCAGAAGTTCACCTTCTATATGCCCGATAATTCGTGCTTTCTTCGCTCGTTCCAACTTTATTGCAAAATCGTCAGGTTGTAGTTGCCTGATTTTCACACTTTTTCCGTAGTGCGGATAGCTATAGGTATATGCAGTGCGGGGAGCCCAATCAGTCGTTCCATTCACGATCACGGAATCAACCTCAAAGTTCTCCAAGTTGTTGAGGAGCACGATGTCCGCGCACTTACCGGGCGAGATGCTACCTAGCCAATCGTCGAGTTTGAACCATTGTGCGGGATTTATCGTGCATAACTGCACTGCTTTTACCGGATCTATACCTTCCTCAATTGCTCTCCTCAATACATGGTCCAAATACCCTTCGACCTTTAAATCGCGCAGCGTTCGGTCGCCGTCCGTAACGAGCATGCAATTCCTCGTATCTATTGAGTTCAACAGAGGAGCGATCGCGTTCAAGTTCTTTGCCGCCGAACCTTCACGTACCATCACGCGCATACCCAGTCTGAGCTTCTCACGCGCTTCTTTATACGAGACACTCTCGTGATCCGAGCCTGCACCACTTAAGACATACGCATTGAGCGCTTTCCCGCTGAGCAAAGGAGCGTGTCCATCTATAATAGCTTTAAACGCCTTCGCAACCTCGATCTTCTTCCATACCTCATTCTCTTTTGTTATCACACCGCTGTAATTCATCACCTCGGCCAGGCCGATAACGCCATCCATCGACAGTAGTTCCTTGATTTCTTCATGCCCTATCTGAGCACCTGGTGTCTCAAGCCCACGTGATGGGTCGGTAGAAGGAACGCAGGAAGGAGCCATGCAGAATACTTTCAGCGGGGTTGTTCTGGCTTCCTCTACCATCGCTTGTATTCCCTCGACGCCCAGAACATTGGCTATTTCATGTAGATCATCGATCACCGCAGTCGTCCCACGGGGCACGACCGCCTTTGCAAACTCGCGCACCGAGAGCATGCTCATTTCGATATGTGTATGCCCGTCGATCAACCCAGGAACGGCATAGGTATCCGTTGCATCTATCTCCTTCCTCCCCTTGTAGCTCCCTAATCCCACGATCAAACCGCGAGCAATCGCAATATCAGTTTCGTAGATCTCGCCACTGCTCACATTCACGAGGTTTGCGTTTTTCAGCACTATATCCGCTTTTATGGTGCCCAAGGCGATATCAATCACGTCTTTTGTGCTCATCGTGCGGGAATTCAAACTTGTTGCTCACAACACCTTTACGTCCATTGGTCTCATTTCGGTTTAAAGAAATCCGGTGATGCCCTTAATAAAGAAGAAAACCCCAAAAGAGATCACAAAGAGTGCTATGACGAGCATCGTTACTTCATATCGTTTGCCAACAAAGAAATTCTTGCCCCTCGAGAAAGAGAAAGAGATAAAAGAATACCAGGCTAAATCAGAAAGAAAATGTCCCACACTCACTAAAACGATGCCGGTCAGCGCAAGCCACTTAAATCCCTGTAAGAGGAGTAGATATCCTATCGTCACCCACCAGGGTATGAACGAGGGATTAAACGCAGTAAAGAGCACACCACCGTAAATTGAACTGTTATAAGCATACTTAGCGCTCCGCATGCTCACTTTGTTATCTCTTACTTCCCCTTTTAATGGTGATTTCGCTTCTTTAATAACCAATAACGACATTAAAATGAGTGCCATACCTCCTAAGGAGTATATCAAGAATTCGAATTGACTGAAATAGCTTTTCATCCATTCGAGTCCTAAAACAACAAATGCTACTATTACTGGTAATTCCACTGAGATGTGTCCAAGTACGGTAAGAGGTCCAGATAAGGCTCCTTTCTTCAAGGTATCTGATACAACATAGGCAAGCATCGGCCCTGGTATCACCGCACCAGTCAGGCCGAACAAAAAGCCTGTGCCTACCAGAAATCCCCCAATGAGAAAAGGTGACGATATGAGTTCCATTGATGCTCACCTCAAACGTGCAAAACTAGTTACTTATTTATTATTCTCGTAGTATTAAATAGTGTGGAGACAAGAAGACGGGGGCTCGTAGCTCAGTGGAAGAGTGCCTCCTTCGCGAGGAGGAAGCCACGGGTTCAAATCCCGTCGAGTCCATGGGAGGGAAGGGAGAGGAGTAGGTGATGTGAATGCATATGATGCCACAAATGGGTTATGATAGGGCAATAACCGTTTTTAGCCCTGATGGAAGGTTGTTTCAGGTAGAATACGCAAGAGAAGCGGTGAAAAGGGGAACTACCGCTGTAGGCATAAAAGCACGTAATGGCGTTGCACTGCTGGTGGATAAGAGGTTGACCTCCCGGCTCTTGGAGGGTGGCTCTGTCGAAAAGATTTTCCAAATAGACGATCACATAGGTGCCGCAACTTCAGGACTGGTCGCAGACGCACGGATACTCATCGATCGGGGCAGGATAGAGGCGCAAATAAACAAGATTGTATATGACGAGCCGATCGATGTGGAGACCTTAGCGAAGAAGATCTGTGATTTTAAGCAAGCATATACGCAACTCGGTGGATTGAGACCTTTTGGCACGGCATTGTTGATTGCAGGCGTTTATAATGGTAAAAATTATCTCTTCGAGACGGATCCGAGTGGTGCACTACTTGAATATAAAGCAACGGCAATAGGCTCTGGGAGGAGTGTAGTAACCGAACTCCTTGAGCAGCAATATAAGGAGGATATCATCCTCGAGGATGCCGTTGTGCTCGGTCTGGAGGCGTTGTACAAAGTTACTGAAGGGAAACTCGACATCACGACGGTGGATGCAGGTCTTGCGGAGTCGGAAAAGAAGTGGTTCAGGATATTAAAGGCTGAAGAGCTGGAGCCCTACATAAAGAAGGTAAAGGAGAAGGCTGGGGGCGAGAGCGAAGGATAAGATAAGAACATGGTAAGCTTGGACAAGGCAATCGTAGCGAGGTACAAGCATGGTAAGAGTACTTTTGAAATTCTCGTTGACCCCGAAGAGGCGTATCTCATCAGAAGTGGCGCGAAACAGGAGATCGAAGATGCATTAGCGGTGGATGAGATTTTTGTCGATGCCTCGAAGGGAGAAAAAGCAACGGAAGAGGATTTGATGAGTGTCTTCTCCACCACTGATGTTGGCGAGATAGCTCGAAAAATCGTAAAAGCGGGCGAATTGCAGCTTACCGCAGAGCAGAGGAAGAAAAAAGTCGAGGAGAAGAAGAAGATGGTCGTCGATCGGATTGCTCGCATCTCGGTAAACCCACAGACAAACGCGCCTCATCCACCGACCAGAATAGAGATTGCGATGCATGAGGCTAAGGTGCACATCGATCCGTTTAAGAGTGTGGACGAGCTGGTAACAGAGACGGTGAAGGCACTTCGGACGATCATTCCGATAAAGATAGAGGAGAAAGAGGTCGCCATAAAGATCCCCGCAGCGTATACAGGGCGCGTTTATGAGCTCAAACGGAATTTCGAGGTGCTACAGGAAGAATGGCAGAAAGATGGCTCGTTCATCGCGCTCGTGAAAGTACCGGCCGGGATGAAAGATGAACTCTTCTCCTTTTTGAACCGCATAACGCGGGGAGAGGCTCAAACGAAGATAGTGAAGTGAGATCTATGTATAAAGTTGTGGTACCGGGGGATTTTATTACTGAAGAGGTGAATCGTGCAGGCGAGGGGACGTACGTTGCCGATGGCAGGGTTTACGCGATGAAATACGGTATTATAGACGACAAAGAAGAGATAAAAGTGGTCGCGCTCTCAGGCAAGTATGTGCCCTCGAGGGGTGACATCGTGATTGGTAAAATCGTTGAAATTTCATACCCCTATTGGATTATAGATATCGGTTCTCCATACGAAGCTCGATTGCATCTCTCCGAGCTTGCAAAGGGTGAGGAGAAGCGAATAGAGTTTGGTAGCATGAACAAGTACCTAGATTTGGGCGATTTGGTTGTCGCCAAGGTACTGAATGTGGATTCGATGATGCGCGTCGATTTGGCATTGAAGGAGGAATTCAAGATAGGAGGCAGGGGGCGATTGTTAGAGATATCGCATACCAAGGTGCCCCGCGTTATAGGAAGGAGTGGTTCGATGATCAAGATGCTCAAGGAGAAATGCAATTGCTTTATATTCATCGCAAAGAATGGTCGTATCTGGATAAAAGGGAGCGAAGATGAGATGAACCTTGCATCCCAGGTCGTGCTCATGATTGCGAATGAAGCTCATACCTCGGGGTTAACCGATCGGGTGGCAAATTTTTTGGATTCCTTCAAACGGAAAAAAGAAGAGGATAAGGGAAAAGAATGGGAGAAGAAATAAAGTTAATAAAAGATGGGAAGAGACTGGACGGAAGGGGGTTTGAAGAACTCAGACCGATAAAGATAGAGGTTGGCATCTTAAAGAGAGCAGATGGGTCATGTTACTTCGAGTTAGGGAACAATAAAGTGATTGCCGCGGTATATGGTCCGCGGGAGATGCATCCGAGGCATTTTCAAGATGCAAAGATGGCAGTGGTTAAATACCGGTATAACATGGCACCTTTTTCGGTGGATGATCGTAAGCGACCAGGACCGGACAGGAGGAGTGTAGAGATCTCAAAGGTGAGTAGAGAAGCGTTGGATCCGGTGATTATAAAGGAGTATTATCCAAAGACCGCGATTGATGTCTATGTGGAGGTACTGCAGTCCGATGCGGGTACTAGGACTGCGGGTATTAATGCGGCATCGGTCGCGCTTGCGGCTGCCGGGATTCCAATGAGAGATCTTGTATCCTCAATTGCCGTCGGTAAAATAGATGGCGAAGTGGTACTGGATTTGAGTGCAGCGGAGGACAATTACGGTGAGGCGGATATGCCCGTGGCAATGGTTGCGAGAACAAATACGATTACCATGTTGCAGATGGACGGTCAGTTTAGCAAAGAAGAATTTGAACGCGGGCTGAAGCTTGCGACGAGCGCATGTCGCAAGATCTACGAGTTGCAAAGGACAGCGTTGGTTGAGAAATACAGTGAGAGTGTGGGTGAAGGTGAGGCATAGAGATGGGTTTTGAGATTATGGAGGATATACGGAAAGATTATGTGTATGATTTAATCGGAAGCGGGAAGAGGGTAGACGGCAGAGGATTTCGTGAGTATCGGGAGATAAGTGTGGAGCGCGATTTAATAAAGAATGCAGAAGGTTCTGCGTTGGTGAAGATAGGGGATACCGTGGTTTTAGTGGGTGTCAAACTCGAACCAGGTGAACCGTTTCCCGATGCGCCGAATCAAGGGGTCATAATGACCAATGCCGAGCTCGTCCCGATGGCATCGCCTGATTTTGAGCCAGGTCCACCCGATGAGAACAGTGTAGAACTGGCAAGAATCGTGGACAGGGGGATTCGAGGCTCAGAAGCTATTGATTTAGAGAAGTTGTGTATAGAAGCAGGCGAGAAGGTCTGGATGGTCTTTATCGATATCCATGTACTGGACAACGATGGTAACCTAGTGGATGCCGCAGCATTAGGTGCGATTGCTTCGCTCTTGAATACCCGCATACCGAACGAGAAATACGGGTTGACGGGTGAAGATGTATTGCCGATACGGGGTACACCAGTAGCGGTAACAACGGTTGAAATCGGAGGTAATATCCTCGTAGATCCGAATTTGTATGAGGAGAACGCAGCAGCTAGCAAGTTAACGGTGATCTCTAATGCAGCGGGCGCGTTAAACGGGATGCAGAAGAGCGGCAGTGGCGGGTTGAAGGTTGAAGAGATTGCTGAGATGGTGGACATAGGACTGGAAAAGGCGAAGGAAATACGGGAAAAGTATCTCGTGACATAAGGGTATCGTGTAGGGATGCCTACCCGCCAGAATATAGTTCGCGAGGTGTAATAAGAGGAACTAAAAATTAAGCTATAAAATTTCCTTAAACTCCACACTATCATACGAAGTAGGGCTAGTGAAAATTATGATTTTTTTTCCGTTTCTTTTTTTCCAGCCCGCAAGCCGAGTATAAATAGGAGATAAAGGACTGGTTCATCCATGGCGATCAATCTCGTTACTAAATATGATGCGGCTATACCTCCCTTGGTCCAACCTCCGTTCGCGTATGAATAGAAAAGTTTTATTTAATCCGATGTTATACTATAGTAATAGTGGAGAGCGATCGAGGATGTTGGTGTCAGATAACCCCTTGGTGAAGGAATATTTTAGAAAGATGGTAGGGGAAGAGGGCTTAAGGATTATGGAGAATTTACCAGCGCGGGAGATAACCGATGAGGAGATTGCGGGATTAACTGATACTAAACTCACTTCGGTACGAAAGGTGCTCTACACGTTGTATGAGAACAGGATAGCCGAATATAGGACTGAACGTGATGATATTAGTGGCTGGATTACCTACTGGTGGAGTTTCAATCAGAACAAAGTCAAGAAGCTCATGGAGGAAGAGGTGGAGAGCGAGATAAGGGGGTTGAGAAAGAAACTGGAATACGAGCGAAAGGGGGTGTTTTACCAGTGCAGCTGTCAGCGTGTTTCCTTTGAAGAGGCAGTCGAGAAGCACTTCTGGTGTGACGAATGCGAATCAAATTATGAATTTTTTGATAATGGCAAGTTAATAAG